>Ga0210377_10004168_pt1 | contig 12214 bp, 11 predicted proteins | sample PLM4_65_b1redo_FD_155480 | JGI IMG/M metagenome (GOLD analysis project Ga0210377, IMG submission 155480) | Groundwater sediment microbial communities from an aquifer in East River, Colorado, USA - PLM4_65_b1 redo | ecosystem: Environmental > Terrestrial > Soil > Riparian zone | place: USA: East... | reverse complement strand
CGGGACGATCTCATCCACGCCCTGCACGAGGGCATAGTTATTGAAGACACCGGTGCAGGAAGCGCAGTCACCCATGGCGATCACCCACTTGGGCTCGGGCATCTGGTCATACAGACGACGCAACACAGGCGCCATCTTGCGCGAAACGCGCCCCGCCACGATCATCAGGTCCGACTGACGCGGGCTGGCGCGCATTAATTCCATACCGAAACGACTCATATCATAGTGTGAGGCTTGCGCCGCCATCATTTCAATGGCACAGCAAGCCAGACCAAACAGCATCGGCCACATGGCGTTGGTGCGTGACCAGTTGACAAGCTCCTCCAGTTTGGTAGTCACCACGCCCATATTGCCGAGTTTTTGCTCTACTCCCATTCCAAAGCTCCTTTCTTCCAGGCGTACACGTATCCAACCAGTAAGATGGCCACGAAAACGACCATTTCAACCAACCCGAACAAGCCTAGCTTACGGAAAGTGATCGCCCACGGCAAAAAGAACACCACTTCGATATCGAAGAGGATGAATAACACCGCAATCAAATAGAAGCGGACCGGCATGCGCCGTGTCCCTTCACCGTATGGATTCATGCCCGATTCATAGGGCATGGATTTTGCTGGCGTGTCTTTTTTTGGTCCGAATAAATACCCCAATCCGATAGCAATCAACGCAACGACCGTCGATAAGACGATCATCAGTGCAATAGCAACATATTCGAGCATGCAGACACCTCAAAACGCCCTTGGCGGACGCGTTATTTGTGCTTTATGGCACGTTCGGCGAAGTATAACAGAAGAGACTTTCACGGGCAAGTGAAAGTGCCACTTTTCACAAAATTGGTGATAATTGTCATATTGGAAAAAAGCGGCACAGAAAATGCTATACTGACGTCAAAGGAAAGGGACAATTATGAAACAAATCGCCTTCCTATTCATCTTAACCACCCTCCTTCTCGGAAGTTGTACACCAGCCACCGCTTCGCCCACCCAGCCGGTCGTTGACCCCGTTACCCCGACCATCACCCCGTCCCAAACCCCACCACCGACTCCCTCCGCGATACCAACGGTCATGCCCTATCCAGCTCTCCACACGCAGGGACCGTATCTCCTCTTCACGCGCGATAACAAATCCCTGACGATCATGGATGCCGATGGCAGTGGGCGGAAACAAATCCAATTGTCAAATGATGGATACATCGGCTGGTACTTTTCTGATGCTATTTCCCCCAACGGAAAGTGGATCGCATACTTCACTGGCTCAAAAGATGAACCTTACGATCTAACGCTTAATTTACTAAATCTGAAAGATGAAACTACGCTTTCGATATCAAAACTCATAGCCCCTGGTTTTCCTCAAAATCTAGAACCAGTGGCGAAAACGTTGAAAGATGAAAGCTTTGGCGGTGAGTGTACAGATACTCTGAAGTGCAAGATGGAAGAAACAGAAGATGCATTTCGTGAGGGGATTGACTCTCTACGTTGGTCACCTGACAGTCAATTTCTGGCATTTGCAGCGCAAATTGATGGACCTTCGTCAGATATTTATATTTATGAAGTCAGTAACAACTCGATACGCAGGCTCACAAAAGAACCGGAAAACATTTTTTACATTCACGACTGGTCACCTGGCGGTGAAAAATTATTATATGACACGTCAATACCTGGAACCATATATATCGGACACACATTACACATAGCAAATCCTCAGAGCGAATCTGTTCAAGATCCCAGGAGTGTTGATACCAATGGTAGCTTTTTCTGGGGAGGTCTAGGGTGGATGACAGATAATTTGTACTTCATTTCCGATCTTGCAGATGGGTGTTGCCCTCATAACTTTCGATATTTAGACATTTCCAATCAGCATATTAGAGAGATTTGGAAGTATCCACTGGAGAAATTTTCTATACTATCAGATCTACATGGAATGGCTTTTTCCATATATGAAGATGAGGCAGACTATTATCAAATTCCCTTTGAAGCAGGAACCTATTTTTTACCGATTGATGGGAAACTTGTAAAGTTAGCAAATGAAGTCTATTTACCAGAGGAGTCTGGTTTCACAGATTCCTTCTTTGCTGAAAAGGATGGGAATCTTTATAGTATAAAAGTCGACGGGTCAGGTGCAAATCTAGTAGCGGAAAGCATAGGTGATCACAGCTTTTATCAAATATCGCCAGATAAGAAGTGGTTATTAATTGAAACGAATAACAAACTTGAGCTTTATTCTGAGACCCTGCAGTTGATCAAATCGTGGGATATCTATAGCGCAGGAATTCTTTGGCGACCGGATTCTTTAGGAGCATTCCTAATCGTGGGTAAAGAACTGCATTATCTTTCCATTCCTAATGGAGAACCTGTTTTTGTGGGCTATTGTTCAGATACTTATTGCACCTATCCTGAGGATTTCGTTTGGCTCCCCTAAAAAAGTAGGTCGGATTGGCAATCCGACCTACAACAAACACCATCCCCAATTCTCCAATCTCTAATTCTCTAGTCTCTCTTCTATCCCAAATAATCCCGCAACTGCCTGCTCCGTGACGGATGCCGCAACTTCCTCAGCGCCTTCGCTTCGATCTGGCGGATGCGTTCGCGTGTGACTTCGAAAAACCGACTTACTTCTTCCAGCGTGTGGTCTTTTCCGTCCACGAGACCGAAACGCAGTTCAAGCACTTCGCGTTCGCGATCGGAGAGCGCCGTGAGGGCACTTTGCACCTGTTCGCGCAGCATCTGGCGGGCAGCGGAATCCATCGGCGAGGGGGCATCCTCATCCTCGATGAAATCACCTAGCGAGCTGGACTCCTCATCCCCCACCGGACCATCGATCGAGACCGGCTCCTCGGCAGTGCGCAGGACGCGGTCGATTTTTTGGGTGGCGAGATCGAGCCGGCTTTGCAGATCGGGTGGAAGAGGTACTTCCTCGGCGTGTGCGCGCAGGACGGCTTGCACATCGGAGGCAGGCAGGTAACCCACCTCCAGCGCCAGTTCTTTGTTGGTGGGGTCGCGCCCCAGTTCCTGAGTTAATTGCCGCTGTGCGCGCAGAATGCGTGTGATCGATTCGAATAAATGCACCGGAATGCGGATGGTACGCGCCTGTTCTGCAATGGAACGATTGATGGATTGCCGTATCCACCACGTGGCGTAGGTACTGAACTTGAACCCGCGGCGCGGATCGAATTTGCCAACGGCACGTAACAATCCCATATTGCCCTCTTGAATGAGATCAAGGAACGAGATGCCGCGTCCCAGGTAACGCTTGGCAACGCTGACGACGAGCCGCAGGTTGGCACGGATGAGCGCCTGGTTGGCGTCGGCGGCGCGGGCTTTGGTTGCCTCCATTTCACCGAGCAGTTCATCGTCCGAGCAAAGCTTGCCATACATGGTCCGCTGGTTGGGCAGGTGGTGGTGTTGGTTGAGATGTTTCAGCATCCATTCGGCGTAATTAAACGGAAGCAGGTAGAGACTTAGAAAGACCGAGTAGGATTTGCGGGCGAGGTTATCCCAAAGTGGATCCGTTCCCCACTGCCCATTATCCAGGAACGCACGCAGATACGATGGCGCGTCCGATTCCCAGCCGGCATGCAGGGTTTGCGCTTCGGTTAGCATCAATCCGAGGTCGGGCGCGTCATGGTCCAGGCGTTCGGCATCCTCGACCAGCCGTTCCCAGGAGGTGAGCATTTCGGTGATGACGGAGTGATAGATGGCGCATTCGGTCGTCATGCCCTTGCGGAGCGGACGGCGGCGCAGAGTTACGATGAGGCGGTTCGCCTCGATCATGGTTGCCAGCCGAAACTCGCTATCAGAATCCAGCAGCTTGACCTGACCGATTTCGCGCAAATACAAGCGCACGGGGTCTTCTGCCAACTCCGCCGCCACCTCAGGACTCTTTAAATCGAGGTCATCATCCAGATCCTCTTCCTGTTGGGCAAGCACGCTCACATCGGGATCACCCACTTCATCGCCGATCAACGCAATATCTGGAAAACTGCTCTCCTCCGCCAGCATCTCGCTGACTTCTTCAGGGGCAGTTTCGCCTGGAATATCACGCTGCACCCGAGGCGGGTGCTTTTTGACGGTCATTTTTTGTTTTTCCTTCGGAACTGCAGAACGTTTCTTTTTCACAACCATGTTCCCTCTCATACGAGACGTCACTACAAATAAATTGTTACGTTCTAGGATTCCAGCCGCTTTTGCGACATCTTTCGATACGCCTGATCCAGATCCCTCAATAACTTTGTATGTTTTAACACTAAATCGGTATAAGTAGAGGCGCGCAAATCACCTTCATGGTGTGCCTCCTCCTGTAAAAAACGCAACTGATTGAGGTTTTCACCCGCTGCCACGCGCCGCAGTTTTATGACGCCTCGTAACAACTCCTCCAGCAGCTTCCCTTCGGCGCGCTCGAACTTTTCTGTCTGTTCCAGCAGGTCGTGCGAAAGAGCTTGCAGGGAATCGGGTAAGGCAGCCACCACAAAGGCATGGTGTTCGGTCTTATCCTGCTCCACCGATTCGCGGATCAACCCGAACAATATCTGGTTATCAGTGAACTCAAAATCCTGTGCATGTAGTGGAAGCAAACCGAACTCCTGCAATGTACGATCCAGGCGATATAACAACTCAGGCTTGCGATACAGCACGCCAATGATATAGTCCTCGACCATCCTGCTGGATGAGACCGACACCGCCACATTGGACTTTTCAACCACAGGCTGACGTTTCTCAACCTGCCTCGGTCGCCTCACTCTTGGACCCTGAGCCTGCGTACCGATAAAGGCGCGTTCATCCACCTTTAGGAAGCGCGACAACCTCTGCGTGAAAAATTCCCTGTCGGCGGGCGTCGGCAGATCGTTGATGAGCGGCAGGACCTGACCGGCAATCTCGTTGATCACCCTGCGATCATCCAGATTCTTTCCTTCTGCCAGCGCCACCATCACATGCTCGACGATGGGCTTGGCATTATCGATTAACGTTTTCCATTCCTCCCTGTTACGCGCCACGATCTCATCGGGGTCGAGCCCATCTGGCATGGACGCCACGCGCAGGTCTGCTTGCAGGCGCGCCTCGTTGCGAAGCAAGCCGCGCGGGTCAAAGGCAAATTCACCATCCTTATCCATCGCAGAGCGAGCTGCGTCCAAGCCGCGCAATACAGCTTTCTGACCGGCAGTATCCGGGTCGAGCGCCAGGACAATTCGCCTGGTGAACTTCTTGAGCAGGCGCATCTGGTCCTCGGTGAGCGCCGTACCCATTGGGGAAACAACATTCTCGTATCCCGCCTGGTGCAGGGCAATGACATCCAGATACCCTTCGACGATCACCGCCTGATCAGCGGCACGGATGGGTTTACGGGCGCGATCCAAGCCGTAGAGCACGCGCCCCTTCGAGAAGACCGGCGTTTCGGGCGAGTTCAAAAATTTCGGGATATCGTCCGGGTCCACGATGCGCGCGCCAAAACCCGCCATCCTGCCATTCTCATCGCGGATGGGGATCATGATGCGGTGGCGGAAACGGTCAAAGGAACGTGAGGCGTGGGACGTGGAGCGAGAGTCATCCTCGCGGACGGAGAGCAAGCCCGACTCGATCAAGTCATGTTCGGAATAGCCACGCTGCGTGAAATGCTTGAGGGCATTGTCATATCCCAGAGGGGCATATCCCAGACCGAAGGTTTCGATGGTGGCGTCGGTCAATCCGCGTTTCTCGCGCAGGTAGGTGAGAATGTTCTTGTTGTTGAAAAGATGGCTGCGATAAAAAACGACCGCGTCCTCGAGCAGCTTGCGGAGGTTCTCAAAAGCCTCCTTTTGTTGCGGTGACTCGCGTTGCCTAAGGTCCTTGATCTCCACCCCGGCACGCGCGGCGAGTTTCTGCATCGCTTCTTTGAAGTCGAGCCCTTCTTTCTTCATCACGAACTTGAAGATATCACCGCCCTCATTGCATTGACCAAAGCAGCGCCACGTCCCTGATTCGGGCCAGACCACGAAGGCAGGCGTATGTTTGTTCTCGTGGAACGGACAGAAGCCCGTATAGTTCTTCCCGGCATGACGCAGTTTGACCCCTGCCTCAGAGACGAGGTCAACGATATCTATGCGTGATTTGATCTCATCGATCGTGGACATGGGATAAAGATTATAAGCGTAATTGAAATTATGAGCAAAAAGGGCAACGATCAGCCGCCCTTTTTTGATGAGCCTTCTTGCATAAGTGAAGAAAATTAGCCACATACTTGCCCCGGGTGCAAGTGCCAGGGGAGCACACAGAGATCTTTCCTGACACCGAACGTCAGGACGGTGTGAGAAAAGCTCCTTAAAACTCATTTTCTCTCCCGAGGACACCGGGACGATGTGTGATCTCCCCCTGCACTCCCTGGCACCGCCCGTGATTTGCTTAGGAAATCAGGCAGGTGTGCGTCCAAGATAAGTGTGTGGCAAAGAAGACTTTCGCAAGAGGTCTCTTAGAGTATTCTTATCTTTCTGTTTGCAAGATCCCCGTTGTACTCGGGCAATAAAAAAGGCAGCTCGTGGGAGCTGCCTTGGGTTGATATCAGGTGTCTCAGTGAATGGGCGGTGGGATCTCAATCGTGGGAATTATCTTTGGCTCCCTTGCTGTGGGCATAGGGACGGTATCTTCCGGTTCATTCTTATCCTTGCCGTTGTTATCTTTATCCTGCTGCTCTTTGTCTTTTTGATCCTTGTCTTTATCTTTGGTAGCGGGCACTACAGTTTCTTTTGGTTTTGAGGGTTCCATTACAGGCTCGGGAATGAGCGTGGGAATGTTGGGATAAGAGAACACCTCAGTGGGTGGAAGAATGCCATCCAGGGTTTCGGCGTCGATTTCAAACTCGAGCCTGGATCGTACCTCGGAGTACCCTTTGAGGGCGCGTGCCCACTTGTCATGGTCTTTGACTGTGACATTCATCTCATTGATACGGCGGTTGGCAATGCGAAGATCCGTGATTACGGTGTTGGAAGAAACCACCCGCCAGGCACGCTCACTGGTAAGTTTCCATTCATAAAAGGGATCACCTGGCAATACGCCCTGGGCGTAGACCGTGCCGGTCACGAACAGCGTCAACACAACCGCAGCCAACCCTGCCATCATACGCCAAAAAGGGAAGCCTGAGGCTTCCCGCCTGCGCGGATAGGCTTGCATGTGCATGGTCAGCTTGCTGCGGGCACGCGCCTTGAAAACAGGCGATGGATGAACCCTGCTTCCCATTTCCACACGGGCAGCGGTCCGCAGAAGAGGTTCGAGTTGTGCAGTATGTTCGGGGTAACGCGCCAGACATTCCTCCACGGTAGAGGCGCCAGTCAAAAGTTCCGTCAGGCATTGCTCCAAGATATCATCAACGTTGGTCATATCGCTTCTTTCTCCATCATGTACTTGGAAAGTGTTTGCAAGGCTCTCATCTGGAGAGCACGAATGGCGCCTTCGCGCTTTTCCATGATCTCCGCCACATTTTCGGTCGACAACCCGGAAATGAACCGCAAAATCAACACCTGTTGTTGTTCATCGGTAAGGAATTGCAGGGCATCACGCATTTCCTGCAATTCAAACCTATTCTGCACTTCATCGTCCGGACTCGGCTCGCTGCCGCCAATGTGGACAATATCATCGAGATTTACAGTTTCCCTTTTCGTACGATAATGATCGATCACGAGATTCCTCGCGATCGTATACAACCACGCAAGATATGGCGAACTCCCAGCCTGATAGCGGTCCAGATATTCCCATGCCTTCAGGAACACCTGTGATGTGAGATCTTCGGTAAGGGTATCGTCAGAGACGCGAAAGTAAATGTAGCGGTAAATGCGGTCTACATACGCGTCATATAACCGTGCAAACGCATCTGAATGGCCAGATTTGGCTCTTTGCACCAGTTGCCGTTCATCAGGTAATGGATTTTTTGAGTGAGTTGTAGTCAGGTTTTCTCTCACAGCACACTACTTTAAACGGGGATTTAGGGGTTGTGTTATGCAGAATGAACTCTGCCGGTTACGGTAAGGGGTCACTGTAACGACCTTTCAAACACCAAATACACAATGGAGAAACAAAGCGGATTAGAGTGTTTCCTTTCTTCTTGTTTACGATCTGTCAGGCTTGACTTTCTTCACAGCCAAAAGCTTTTGCCTGCCAGGCATTAAATCGAACGGGGTAGCCTTCAGACTACCCCGCTGCATTGAATGGGCATTAATCGTCGGGGCTGCTTGTCTGCTTGTCAGCACCGCAGCCATGACCACCCTCTTGATGGGTGGAGAGGCTATCGAGCGACCCAAAATTTGACTGGCCTGTGGCGGAGAGGCGGAAATGATCCAAATTCACCATCACGCCGCTGACCTGATGGCTGCCTGCCTTGTCTGTTCCGAGCGAGGCTCCAAATACGGTCGTATATATTCCTGCGATAATCAGCAGGCTGATCAACACGGAAAAAACAATACGGGTAACTAGCTTGGACATGGTAACTTCTCCTTATCGATCTACTGTTTCTTGTTGGTAGGCATGTTGCCGAGTTGAGTGAAATGGAGCCCCCGTACTCTTTGATTGAGAAATTATACCTGTTCATGTCCAATTTGCAATCATACTTAGCTCCCCCTTTCGATGTGTATATCCCTTAATCGAAAAGGTAATCCCTGTAGTCGTTTACAGGGATTACCCTACTAGACACCAGACACGTATTAACAGATCGTTCTCAATACTTCCTGCACGTTTTGACCGTCCACTTCGTAAACAAGCGCGCCGACCTTTTCCCATGCTTTCACATCCACCACCACTTCCAAGATGCCGTCCTGATTCAGGTCGATGAAATTCGCCAGCGAATAAGTATTGGGATAGGTTATTTCCTGTGTCTGGGATTTATACAGGTCGCCGACAACCAACGTTGTGGTGACATCACTCCCGATGAGCTTGCGCATCAGAACGATTGAGTAATCGCCTGCCTTCGTTGTATGCTGGGATTCATCAAGGTGGGTTGCACTGACGAAGACTTCATCAACGCCATCGTTTTCGAGGTCCACGCGGAAGATGTGTAGGACTCCCGATTGTGGATTGGACATACCCTGACCCTTCAACCAGTCGAGTACTGCCTGATGGTAGATCTGGTCTTGCGCAGAGGAGAGTTCGGCTACGCCATATTTCGTCACATTCCAGCCATCCAGAGTGGCGACCAAACCTGCCTCACCAGGGTCCGCATCGGACATCACCGCATAGGCTTTGCAGGTCGGGAAGAACTCAGGCGCTTTTCCCCAGAGAAAGTATTTATTCGCTATATCCATGGTGTGAAGACTGTAGGTTACCTCACCCACAAAACGAGCAACGCTTTCCTCAGGGGAGAGCCACGCATCCTGGCTCACGCCGCCCAGCAAAAGGAAAGAGGTCGCTTGAGTGAATTTTCCTCCATAGAGGACAGGCGAAAAGTCTGCAGGCTTTTCCCCGGACGTGGTCGGCAACGGAGTCGATCCAACAGTTGTAGCTGCCTCTGGCGGAAGTGTGGGGAATGTTGAAAAAAGAGGTGTTGACGTGGCACTTGGCACAGCCTGCGCTGTTTGCGTCCCGCCCACGTAGGGAGTGAATGTCGCTGGAGGCGGCACCATCGTAGCCGCCAGACTTCGCGTGCAGCCAGCCAAGCCAAACAATAAAACAAAAATCATAAGGGACTTTTTTACCATTATCTTTTTCTCTCCTTCATATTTTGTATACGAATAATAACGTTTCTGCTTATTTTTTGTTCCCACAAAAAAGCCCAGCCGAACCGGCTGGACACTTTCTCTACCATCCTTCAAACTCGTTCAAATCTACAACTCCGTCAGACAGGATTGAGCCTATCCTCCACAAAACAAATGGGCAGTCGGTTGGCTGCCCACAGAAGCGGTTACTGTCCTACTCCAAGATCGAGCGTGGATTTGATCTTCTCCTGTAGCCCCACCTCCAGGCTTGATCCATCTGTTTTCACATCGGTCTGGGTCTTGTTGGAAAAGAAGCCGTTCAGTGAGAGATCAGGGAGCCAACTGCCGAGGAGTGAACCGCCATTGCTGCTCTTCACATTCAAGGTGCTGTTCACTTTCACATCCGCTTTTTCCGTGCCATCAGCAGAAGCCTGGGAAGTTGCCTTGGCTGAGATGGCGGCATCCATTTTCCCTGCCAGGTCATGTGCATTTTCAATAACAGCGTTGGTCCTCTCGCGCAGGTAGGCATTCGCATCCTGCAAGACATCACGCAACTCAGACTTGGCAGCGGGGCTAAACCCCAGGGCAGCGCTGACACCTACCATCACTGAAAGCAACATCTGAACAAAGAACTTACTCATCGTACACCTCCGTTAAGTTTGGTTTTGGTTTGAGCCGTCAAAGCTCTTCACTTTGAATAACGGAGTGTTGTCTATTTTGTTTAAGCAAGGGCTGAGTTCTAAGGTATCGGCGGCGGGATTTCGATTGTTGGCAGAATTCTCGGCAGAGCTGTAGAGATTGGTAAGGTTGGTTTCAATTGAGGAAGCACGGGAACCGGCAGAGGCGTCTGTGTTGGGCTTGGTTCATCGAATGCAGGAGGGAGAGTCTGGTCCAACGGCGGAAGGGAAATTCCAGCGTTATTTAATTCTTCCATCTGAGATTCCAACGCCGAACGGATGCGCGCTTCATTGCCTGCATTCATTTCAAGTTCCAACCTGCTTGTCACTTCCAGGTAGGCATCCAATATCTGAGTGCGCTGTTCCGGGTTATTGGCAGTAGTGATCAATTCCGCCGCTCTACGCCAGGCAATGGCAAGGTCAGCCCCAACGGGATCGGGCGTTACAGCACGCCATATGCTTTCACTTGCCAGTTTCCATGAATAGAAAGTTTCACCGGGTAATGCGCTCTGGGCATAGGCGGTGCCGGTCACCAGCAGCGCCAACACGATCACGGCAAGACTCATCGCAGCCCGCATGAACATAAAATTGAATCGCACGGACCTGCGCGGATGCGTGCGCATTTCCTGTGTTACTCTGGCACGGATGCGGGCTTTAAAAGCAGCGGAAGGACGCGCTTCCCGCCCACGGTCGAGGTCGAGACTGGTAAGCAGGATCGGCTCCAGCTGTGATGCATATCGGGGATGGCGACTCAGGCATTCGTCCAGGGTTGAATCGCCCTGATCCAGAGCCAGCAGGCATTCCTGCAAGACCTTTTCAAATTCGTTCATACGATTTCCTTCTGGTGCATATGTTTTGCCAGCACTTGCAAACCGCGCATCTGCAGACCGCGGATCGTGCCTTCCTGTTTGTTCATGATTTTGGCGATATCCGGGTTGGGCAGTCCGGCAATATATTTCAAGATCAAAACCTGTTGCTGATCTGCACTTAGCAATTGAAGTGAATCCCGCATTGCTTCGAGGTCGAATTGCAGTTGAACCTGTTCGTCAGGGCTTTCCATATCAGAGGGTATAGCCATCGCTTCTTCCAGTGGCGCCGTCTCTCGTTTGGATCGATAATGATCAATCACCTGATTTCTCGCAATCGTATAAAGCCAGGCAATGAAAGGCGAGCCGCCTTCTTTGTATCGATCAAAGTTCTGCCAGGCTTTCAAAAAGACCTGTGAAACCAGATCTTCCGTGGCAGTATCATCGGAGACTCGAAAATAGACGTAGCGATAGATGCGTTCCACGTAGCCATCGTACAATCGTGCGAACGCTTCATCATTGCCAGATTTGGCTTGACGCACCAGGGCAGCCTCGTCTGGCAAAGGAGGGTCTTTATAGATCTTTTGTGTCTTTTTCACAGTCATTAATAATAACGATGCAGGTGTGATTTTGTTTAAGGCACTTTCAACGGCAAAGTTACAGATTCCTTGCACACAACCATCTGAAACAGGCAAGAACACTCCTCGTTGAGGAGAGCATTCTTTCATTAGACCTCTTGCATAAGTGAATAAAATTAGCCATAGAACACACACACTTGCGTCCGGGGCAAGTGTGTGGCAAAGAAGACTTTCGCAAGAGGTCTATTTGAATTATCGGTTATCCCAATATGTTGAAAGTTTACGTCCCCGAACTCTGATAATGCTTCACACCCACGGACCAGAAACTCCACGCGATGGCCAAGGCGATGACCGTCACCAATGGAGTTAGATACGGCATCCAGGGCGAGAACAATGTGGAAGGCTGGTTGAAGAAATAATGGGTGGGGTAATACGCCATGAACGCAAAAGGAAAGATAAAGGTCATCACGAACGGGAACACGCGCCCATAGATATGCAAAGGATAAT
>Ga0210377_10004167_pt1 | contig 12215 bp, 11 predicted proteins | sample PLM4_65_b1redo_FD_155480 | JGI IMG/M metagenome (GOLD analysis project Ga0210377, IMG submission 155480) | Groundwater sediment microbial communities from an aquifer in East River, Colorado, USA - PLM4_65_b1 redo | ecosystem: Environmental > Terrestrial > Soil > Riparian zone | place: USA: East... | reverse complement strand
GTCGTGGCCGTCGGCCACCTTCCGTTCGAGGAGCTCGAGGCGAAGCGCAGCTACGCGCTGGCCGCCGTGGCCGAGACGTTCATGGGCCCCGCGGGCTTCGTGGTGATGGCGCTGGGCGCGATCGTCGCGGCCGCCTCGGCGATCAACTCCGATTTCTTCGGCTCGACCAGGCTCGTCGCGATGCTCGCCGAGTCCGGCCCGGCGCCGTGGCGGCGGGCGGGCGTGCTCTGGGGCGGGCATCCGTGGCAGATGATCTTGATCACCGGGCTCGCGCTCCTGTCGGCGACGCTGCTCGAGCTGCACACGCTCTCCGCGGTCTCGAGCGCGGGATTCCTGCTCGTCTTCGCGGCCGTGAACGGCGCGAACGCGCGGCTGGCGCGCGCGACAGAGAGCGCGCGCTGGGTCTCCGGGCTCGGCGTGATGGCGTGTCTGGGCGCGCTCGGTGCGATGCTCGCGCAGGCGGGAGGGCAGCGCGCGCATCGGCACGAGGTGTTCATCATCGGCGCACTCGCGGTCGCGCCGTTCGTGTTTCGCGCGGTGGACCACGCGGCCCGCGCAGTCGTCGCGCGCCTGCGCTTGCAGGTCTGATCACGGCTGCGCGAGCGCGCCTCGAGCTACTTCTTCGGCGTCTCTGCCGGGGGCGACCCATGCGGCATCATCCCGCCACCGCCCATCATTCCCGGCCCCATTCCACCGCCGCCGGCTCCCATCATCGGGCAGCCACCTTCTCCCATCATGTCGTGGCAGCTCTTCATCATCTCGGTTCTGCATTCGGCGATCGGTCGATCGGACTTCAAGCAGTCGGCCATCTTCTGATGAGCCGCCGCCATCTGCTGCCGCGCTTCAGGACTCGGATCCGAAGGCTTCGCGGGATCCGCCGCGAAGGCCGGGGAGACGGAGAGCAGCGCGACGGCTGCGATCCCTGCACACCAACGGCTCGTTCGACTCGTCATGGAGCTTTCCTTTCGGAGGTGAGGACACCAAGCCTAGATCTGCTGCATTGACTATTCAAGAGTTCGCTTGAATACTCGAGCGCATGCCGATTCCCCACCGACGCTTCAAGGACGCCATCTACGAGCAGCTCGCGCGGATCGGCAAGGCGAGCTCGGCACCGAAGCGACTCGAGCTGCTCGACCTCTTGTGCCAGGGGCCGCGCACCGTGGAGGCTCTCGCGAAGGAATCGGCGCTCTCCGTCGCGAATGCCTCGCAGCATCTTCAGGTCCTCCGCGCGGCGAGGCTGGTGGAGTCCGAGAAGAAGGGTCTGTACGTCGAGTACCGGCTCGCCGACGAGCAGGTCGGCCGCTTCTTCGTGGCACTTCGCGGGCTCGCGCAAGCCCGGCTCACGGAGATCGAGAGCGTTCAGCGTGCCTTTCTCGCGAAGCGCGAGAGCATGGAGCCCGTGCAGGCAGACGAGCTGCTGCGCCGCGTGAGAGCCGGTGAGGTCACGCTGATCGACGTGCGCCCCGCTTCGGAGTATCGCGCCGGGCACATCCCCGGCGCGCTCTCGATCCCACTCTCGGAGCTGAAGGCCCGGCTCGAGGCGCTGCCGAGAAATCGCGAGATCGTCGCCTACTGCCGGGGGCCGTACTGCGTGATGGCCCTCGAAGCCGCGGAGATCCTGCGCAAGAAGGGATTTCGCGCAGAGCGCATGGAACACGGTGTCGTCGACTGGCGCGCCCGCGGCTGGCGCGTCGAGGTCGGCGGCGAGGAGGCCCGCCGATGATCTTCAATCCCTACTACTACTTCGAGACCGGCTGCGCCGCGTACCTGTTGGGCTGCGGCACCCTCGGCAAGTGCGCCGTCGTCGATGCCCACGAGCGCGATCTCGATGCGTACATCGCGTTCGCGACCGAGAAGGGCATGCGGATCACTCACGTGATCGACACGCACGTGCACGCGGACCATCGCTCCGGCGGGCCGGCGCTGGCGCGGAAGGTCGGAGCGCCGTACTGCCTGCACGAGTCCGCGGATGTCGACCTTCCTTTCACGCCGCTTCGCGACGGCGAGGAGATCGAGCTGGGCAACACGCGCTTGCGCGTGTTGCATACGCCGGGACATACGCCCGAGAGCCTCTGTCTGGTGGTGACGGACCATCGGCGCGGGACCGAGCCTTGGTTCGTGCTCACGGGCGACACGCTCTTCGTCGGCGCGGTCGGCAGGCCGGACCTGCCCGGGCATGCGCGCGAGAATGCGGCGACCCTCTACGAGAGCATCCACCAGAAGCTTCTCCCGCTGCCCGGCGATCTCGAGATCTATCCGGGGCACTTCGCAGGATCGGCCTGCGGTGCGGGAATGAGCGGGAAGCCGTCGAGCACGATCGCCTTCGAGAAGCGCTGGAATCCGCTCCTCGCGTGCGCGAAGGACGAGTTCGTCGAAGCGCTCGTGCTCGTGCCGCCGAAGCCCGCGGAGATGGAGCGCATCCTGCGCGCGAACCAGGGCCGCCCCGAGGCAGCCTGATGGTTGAGGTCAGGCTCGGCCTGCGCGAGAACATCGGGCAGTTCTCGCTCCTCGTCGTGGTCAACGCCTTCGTCGGCGCGATGGTCGGAATGGAGCGCGCGATCCTGTCGCCGATCGCCGAGGACGTGTTCCAGCTCGTCGCGAAGACGGCGGTGCTCTCGTTCATCGTCGTCTTCGGAGTCACGAAGGCGCTCACGAACTATCTCGCCGGGCGGCTCTCGGATCGCTTCGGACGCAAGCACGTGCTCGTCGGGGGATGGCTCGCCGCGGCGCCGGTCCCCTTCCTGTTGATGTGGGCTCCGTCCTGGTCGTGGGTGCTCGCCGCCAACGCTCTTCTCGGCGTGAGCCAGGGCCTCACCTGGTCGACCACGGTCATCATGAAGATCGATCTGGCCGGACCCAAGAACCGCGGGCTCGCGATGGGATTGAACGAGTTCGCTGGCTACTTCGCCGTGGCAGGGAGCGCGCTCGCCACCGGCTACGTGGCGGCGCACTACGGCCTGCGTCCCGAGCCCTTCTACCTCGGCGTCGCCTTCGTCGGGTTCGGGCTCGCGCTCTCGGTGCTCGCGGTGCGCGAGACCAAGGGGCACGCCTCCGCCGAAGGGAAGCTCGCGGGCGAGCTCCCGCCCGGGGCCATGCCGACGCAGCGCGAGGTCTTCTGGCGAACGACGCTCCTCGACCGGGATCTCTCGAGCGTCAGCCAAGCCGGCCTCGTGAACAATCTGAACGACGGCATGGCGTGGGGGCTCTTCCCGCTCGTCTTCACCGCCGCGAGCATGAGCCTGGAGCAGGTGGGCTGGCTCGCCGCCGTATATCCCGCGACCTGGGGCGTCGGGCAGCTCTTCACCGGTGCGTGGTCCGATCGCGTGGGTCGCAAGTGGCTGATCGCGAGCGGCATGTGGGTGCAAGCGATCGGCATCGCCATCGTCGCTCTCGCGGCAGGGTTCGCCGGGTTCGCAATCGGTGCGGTGCTTCTCGGCCTCGGCACCGCCATGGTGTACCCGACCTTGCTGGCTGCGATCGGCGACGTGGCGCATCCGTCGTGGCGCGCGTCCGCGGTCGGCGTCTACAGACTCTGGCGAGACTCGGGTTACGCCGTGGGCGCGCTGATCGCCGGGATCACTGCGGACCTGCTGGGCCTCGGAGCCGCGATGTGGCTCGTCGCGGGCCTGACACTTCTCTCCGGGCTCGTGGCGGCCGTGCGAATGACGGAGACGCTGCAACGCGCGCAGCGCTCGGTCTCTCGCGCGGTGGCACCACCGCGGCTGCGGACCTGACGAAAAAGGAGCTTCTCATGGGCGTCGGTGCATTCGTGTACGGGGTTGTCAGCTACGTCGTGTTCCTCGGGAGCTTCCTCTACGCGATCGGCTTCGTCGGGAACCTCTGGGTCCCGAAGACGATCGACTCCGGGCCGGTGGGACCGGTGACCGAGGCGCTTCTGATGAACACGCTCTTGCTCGGCCTGTTCGCGCTCCAACACAGCGTGATGCCCCGGCGCGGGTTCAAGGATTGGTGGACCCGGTTCGTGCCGCGATCGGTGGAGCGCAGCACCTACGTGCTGTTCTCGAGCCTGCTGCTTCTTCTTCTCTTCTGGGCGTGGCAGCCGATTCCCGGCGTGGTGTGGAACGTGGAGAATCGCTTCGCCGTCGTGGCTCTGGAGGTTCTCTTCTGGTTCGGATGGGCGCTGGCCTTGTACTCCACGTTCGCGATCGACCACTTCGATCTGTTCGGGCTGCGCCAGGTGTGGTTTCGGCTCCGCGGAGTGGAGCATGTTCCCGTTCCCTTCGGGCAGCCGCTGCTCTACAAGATCGTGCGGCATCCGCTCCTGCTGGGTTTCTTGATCGCCTTCTGGGCCACGCCGACGATGACCCAGGGACATCTGCTCTTCAGCGTGGCGACCACTGGCTACATGCTCGTCGGGATCTTCCTCGAGGAACGGGATCTCGTGGCCGTCCACGGCGAGGCGTACGTGGTGTATCGAAGAGAGGTTCGAATGCTGCTGCCGCTGCGTCGGGGGAGAGCCCGATGACGACCTTCACGGGTCCCTAAGGGCAACGGGCCTCCGTGCACACGAACGGTGACTTGCCGATCGCGTGCTCGGTGGAGCGGATCGCGGAGAAGCCCGCGGTGGCGAGAAGTCCCGCCGTCTCGTCGACGGAGCGAAGCGAATAGACCGAGGCGGGATGAGACGCGAGCAGCTCCGCGCTGCGTGGCCGATACCCGAGCAGCAGGCGTCCGCCGGGGCGCAGCACACGGCGGATCTCCTTCAGCTCCGCGATCGCGTCCTTCCAGAAGTAGAGGACGTGGACCGCGAGTGCGGCATCGAACCGAGCATCCGAGTAGGGAAGGGCGCTGCTCGCACCGAGCGAGATCTCTGCCTGGCTGGCTTCGATCCGGCGGCGCAGCCGTCTCCGCGCGAGTCGGACCATCACCTCGGAGGGATCGATGCCGGCGAGGAATCCGCAGGGGGCCTGTGCGATGCGGGCGAGCGTACGCCCGTGACCGCAGCCGACCTCGAGAACGGTCTCGTTCGCCTGGACCGCCAGCCGCTCGACGGCGATCCGATTCGCGTTCGCGGTCTCGAAGGACATCACGCGCGCGACGATCTCGCCGAGCCACCCGCTCGGCTGGCGCGATTGACGGGCGATCAGCTCGGGCTTCGCCACGGATCACTCCTTCACGAACGCGCTGGTGAGGAAAGCCACGGCGGTGCGCCTCGCTGAAGCGTCGTCGATCGCTTGCGGCGACGGATCCCAGTGGCGGTGCACGGCCCAGAACACGAGGGTTTCGAGCACGATCCGCGCCGCGATGGCGCCATCCTCGAAGCGCCGCAGACGTCCGCGGCGCGCGCGATCGTCGAGATAGTGTCCGAGGAGTGAGAGCGCGCCCTCCCGGCCGGCGCGGTACCAGAGCTTTGCGAGCTCGGGATAGTCGGATGCGCACCGGTCGAGGAGCTTGATTGCGGTGCGGTAGCGAGCGAGCGAGTCGTAGAGCTCGCCCAGGATCGCCTCGAGCTCTGCGCGCACGTCTGTGACTCGCGCGCGCGCGAGCGCGGTGGTCAGAAGGGGAAGGCTGCCTTCTTCCGCGAGACGCGCCTCCACCATCGCGAGCGTCGCCTCCGGGCGCGGTGTTGTGACGGGGAGCGTGTCGGGCAGATCGATGGGTTCCGAGTGGTCCGCGTGGCGGAGGACGCAATCGAAGAGCGCTTCCTTGCTCTCCACGTAGGTGTAGATCGATCCCTTGGCCAGGCCCATGCGTGCGGCCACGTCGGCGATCTGGGTGCGCCGGTAGCCCTGCTCCAGGAAGACGGCGGTCGCCGCCTCGACGAGGTCGTGAAAGCGGTCCTTGGGAATGGAACGGGACATCGAGCAGCATCATACTTGACCAAATGGGTCAGTCAAGTACGATGGGGCCCCAGGGGAATTGGAGACCAGACCGTGCATGCACTCTTCGAACGCTTGATCTTCCCCGGGGTTCTCGGGGGTTCACTGCTCGTCTTTCACGTGTTGCTGACCCTCGGCGTAGCCCCGGGCCTCGCATTCTTCGCTTTCACCGCGGCGAACATCGCCCTGGTGGCCCTGCTCGAGATCGGCTTCCCGCTGCGCAAGGAGTGGGCGTGGTGGAGCGACCGTCAGTCCGCGAACGACATCGTCCACGGCGCGCTCAACCTCGTGGGCGCGCGTCTTGGAGAAGTGGCACTCGGGGCCTTCATCACCGTGGCCGCCGCAGCGCTCGCGCGCGGTGGCGGCGTCTGGCCGAGCGCGTGGCCGCTCGCGGCGCAGGTCGCGCTCGCGGTGGTCCTCGCCGACTTCGCCGACTGGGCGAAGCACTGGACATACCATCACACGCGCTGGCTCTGGCCCATCCACGCGCTCCATCACGACGTCGACCGAATGCACGTGCTGAAGGGCATTCGACTTCACTTTCTCGAGACGACGATCCGCTTCGCCGTCGTCAACGCGCCACTGCTCGCACTGGGCGCGCCGGCCGAGGTGTTGCTTTGGTACGGCGCGCTGTTGCACGTCATGGGCAGCCTGAACCACTCGAACCTGGCCGTGCGACTGCCGCGCTTCGTGGATCTCGCATTCGCGACACCGGACGTACACCGCCTGCACCACGGGATCGAGCTCGAGTCCGGGCGCTCGAATCTCGGCCCCGTCACGATGCTGCCGGATCATCTGTTCGGCACGTTCCGTGACCCGGCGCGGTACCCGCTCCGAAGGGTCGGCATCGACGACAGCCCGATTCCGACCAACCTGCTCAAGCAGGTCGCGGCGCCCCTCTACTGGACGAGGCTGCTGCGCCGCGTCCCGAGCTCTGCGGGTGCGACTCTCTCCGCATCGCTCCTCGTCGCGGCGCTCGTCGCATCTCCGACTCCGATCGCCGCGCAGGTTGCCGACTGGCCCATGACGGAAGGGGCTCCCGGCGGCGGCCGCTTCTCGCCGCTCACCGACATCACGCGCGAGAACGTGACGCAGCTTCGTGTCGCCTGGACGTATCGCCACGGCGACTTCTGGGAGGGCAGCTTCCCGCTGCACGTGAACCGCGGGAGTGCCTTCGAGTCCACGCCCATCGTCGTCGATGGCCGCATGTTCTTCACGACGCCGCGCAATCGCGTGATCGCGCTCGATCCCGAGACGGGTCGCGAGCTCTGGACCTTCGATCCGAAGCTCGAGAGAGGCCGAGCCTACGCGAACATGTGGATCAATCGAGGCGTCGCGTACTGGCGCGACGAAGCGGGCGGGAGCGAGCCGTGTTCGCGCCGCGTCTTGCTGGGAACACTCGACGCGCGCCTGTTCGCGCTCGACGCCGCGACCGGAACGCCGTGTGCGGATTTCGGCGCGGGCGGCCAGGTCGATCTGCGCGTCGGCATCGCGCCGCTCTACGATGATTGGGAGTACAACGTCACCTCGCCGCCGACCATCGTTGGCGACGTCGCGATCGTCGGCTCTTCAATCGCCGACACCCTGCGTCCCGACTCACCGCCCGGGGACGTGCGCGCCTTCGACGTGCGCACGGGCCAGCTCCGCTGGACCTTCCACACCATCCCGCATCCCGGAGAGCCCGGCCACGAGACCTGGGAGAGCGGAGTGCGCCTGACGGGCGCGACCAACGTGTGGTCCACCATCACCGCGGACCTCGCGCGCGGTCTCGTGTTCCTGCCCGTCAGCACGCCGAGCCCGGACTTCTTCGGCGGAGACCGGCTTGGCGACAATCTCTACTCCGATTCCGTCGTCGCACTCGAGGCAGCCACGGGCAAGCACCGCTGGCACTTCCAGACCGTGCACCACGACCTCTGGGACTACGACCTCGCCGCGCCACCCGTGCTGGTGACGCTCGAGCGCGAGGGCAAGCCCGTCGACGCCGTGGTGCAGGCGACCAAGCACGGCTTCGTGTTCGTGCTCGACCGCGAGACGGGCAAGCCGCTCTTCCCGATCGAAGAGAAGCCGGCGCCGCGGAGCGACATTTCCGGAGAGCGCACCTCGCCGACCCAGCCCGTTCCGCTCGCGCCGCCGCCGCTGACTCCACAGCGACTCGGAGAGGGCGATCTCTACGCGCCGACACCCGAGCACCTGGCGGCCTGCCGAGCGCGGCTCTCCGAGCTTCGCAACGACGGTCTCTTCACGCCGCCGAGCCTGCGCGGCTCCATCGTCTATCCCTTCACGGCCGGCGGCGCGAACTGGTCGGGCGCCACGTGGGATCCAGCGCGCCAACTCCTCGTCGTACCCGAGCAGAACCTCGTGCACGTGATCAAGCTCCGGGAAGTCGCCGAGCATGCCAGCGGCGGCGCTGCGGATGTGAAGCCGCTCCACGGCTTCGGGATGCGCACCGCCTGGTGGCTGCTGACCGGTCGCGGGACCGGAGAGCGCTACTGGCTGAGTCCGATCGCTGGGCGCACGCTGCTCGAGCACGACGGTGTGCCGTGCAACCGGCCCCCTTGGGGGCGCCTGGTCGGCGTCGATCTCGCACACGGGACGATCGCCTGGAGCGTATCGACCAGCGTCGGGGACGATGACCCCGGCGGAACCTCCTTCGGGCCGGCACTCGCCACCGCCAGCGGCCTCGTCTTCCACGCGGGAACCAAGCGCCCCGTGCTGCGCGTACACGACGCCGCGACGGGCGAGCGAATCACTACGATCTCGCTGCCGGCCGGGCTTCACGCGGGACCGATCAGCTACAAGCTGCGACCCGAAGGCAAGCAGTTCCTCGTGATCGCACCGGGCGGCCACGTGGGCATCGGCTCGCCGCTCGGCGACTACGTCATCGCCTACACGCTTCCCGAGACGCGCTAGCGAAGCGCGGCGAACGCGCCCGCGCGGTCGAACAGCACCCGGAGGCCCCCGTCGATCACGCGCCGCGTGGCCGGGTCGAGCGGCGCGCGCGCCCAGTCCGCGGGCGCGAAGTTCAGCTCGAGCTCCGTCCCGTCGTCGAGCCAGACGCGCAGGGTGCGCACGCGCCCCCAACGCTCCTCCTGCTGCTGCGCGACGACACCGAGCTGCGTCAGCCAGGTGGTGTCCTCGAAGAACGCGTCGGGGGTCGGGCTGAGCAGCACCACGTCGACGTCCGAGTCGGGCCGCGCCTCGCCGCGCGCGTGCGAGCCGACGAGGGCGGCGGCCACGACGCGCGAGTCCGCCTCGGCCCACCGGGCCAGCGCGGCGAGGCTCGCTGCAGAGGCAGTCATCGAGGGCCCTCCTGACTGAAGGACGATAATTGGTAGCTTCGCTTTCGATGGAGAACTCGTCCGCGACCCTGCTGCTCGAAGCGATCGCGCTCGTGCTGGGCGTCGCGGCGATCACCACCGTCCTGTTCCAGCGTGTGCACCAGCCGGTGGTGCTCGGCTACCTGCTCGCGGGCGTCCTGGTCGGGCCGTACGTGGCGTTCCCCGTCTTCGCGAACCCGGAGATCGTCCACAGCCTGTCCGAGCTCGGCGTCATCCTGCTCATGTTCGCGCTCGGTCTGGAGTTCCGGCTGCGCAAGCTGGTCGAGCTGGCTCCGACCGCCGGACTGGTGGCCCTGCTCCAGTGCATCCTGATGACGTGGCTCGGCTTCGCGGTCGGGCGTTCGTTCGGCTGGACGGTGCTCGAGAGCATCTTCACCGGCGCGCTCATCAGCATCTCGAGCACGACGATCATCGCCAAGGCGTTCGACGAGCAGTCCGTGCGCGGCCGGGTGCGCGAGTTCGTCGTGGGCATCCTGATCGTCGAGGACCTGATCGCCGTGCTGCTCATGGCGGTGCTGACGGCGATCGCCACCGGCAGTGGGTTGTCGGCCGGCGCGCTCGCGTTCACCACCGGAAAGCTCGTGGCGTTCCTGGTCGGGCTCGTCGCGATCGGAATCCTGATCGTGCCGCGCTCGATGCGCGCGATCGTGCGCCTCAACCGGCCCGAGACCACGCTGGTCGCGAGCATCGGCTTCTGCTTCGCGATCTCGCTGCTCGCGCAGGCGTTCGGCTACTCGGTCGCGCTGGGCGCCTTCATCGCCGGGTCGCTCGTGGCCGAGTCGGGCGAGGAGCACGCGATCGAGCCGCTGGTCGCCCCCGTGCGCGACGTCTTCGCCGCGGTCTTCTTCGTCTCGGTGGGAATGATGATCAACCCCGGGCTCATCCTCGAGAACGCGGGCGCGGTCGCGGCCCTGACCGTGGCCGTCCTGCTCGGCAGCATCATCACCGTGTCGGTCGGCGCGTTCCTGACCGGGAACGGGACGCGCGTCTCGATCCAATCCGGCATGAGCCTGGCGCAGATCGGCGAGTTCTCGTTCATCATCGCGGCGCTCGGCAGCTCACTCGGTGCGACGCGCGACTTCCTGTATCCGGTCGCGGTGGCGGTATCGGCGATCACGACCCTGACCACGCCCTGGCTGATCCGCAGCTCGGGTCCGTTCGCGAGCTTCGTCGACCGGAAGCTCCCGAAGCCGGTGCAGACGTTCGTCGCGCTCTACGGCGGCTGGATCGAGCGGGTGCGCGCGTCCCCGCGCGAGCCGACGCGGACTGCGACCTTGCGGCGAGTCGCGGCGCTCTTGCTGGTCGACGCCGGCTGCATCGTCGCGCTGATCGCGGTCGCGTCGGTGTCGCTCGAAGTGACCACGGGGTTCCTCTCGGACACGCTCGGGCTCGAGCACCGCGCCGCATCGGCGCTGGTCGCGGCCGCGGCGGTCCTCTTGTGCACGCCGTTCCTCGCCGGGATCTTCCGGCTCGCGCGCCGGCTCGGCGCGATGCTCGCGCAGGTGGCGTTCCCGGACAGAGGCCTCGGCGCGCTCGATCTCGCCGCCGCGCCGCGCCGCGCACTGCGTGTCGCGCTCGAGCTGATGGTCGTGCTGATCGTCGCGCTTCCGATCCTGGCGGTGACCCAGCCGCTCGTCGGCGGCTTCACCGCCGCGGCGGTCGCCATCGCGCTCGGGCTCGCGGTCGGCATTGCGTTCTGGCGCACGGCGACGGACCTCGCCGGACACGTTCGCGCCGGCGCGCAGATGGTGGTCGAGGCGTTGGTCGCGCAATCCGCGCCCGGACATCGCCGGCCCGACGCGGGGCTGAACGAGGTCGAGGGACTCGTCCCCGGTCTGGGCCATCTGGTCCCCGTTCACATCCACGCTTCCAGTCCCGCGGTCGGCAAGACGCTCGCCGAGCTCGACCTGCGCGGTCTCACCGGCGCGACGGTCCTCGCGATCCAGCGCGGCAAGACGGGCATGTCGATCCCCTCCGCACGCGAGACGCTGCTCGAAGGCGACGTGCTCGCGCTCGCGGGCACGGAGGAATCGGTCGACGCGGCGAAGTCACTGCTGCACGGAGCCGCGCGGGCCTGAGCGTCACTCGCGCCGTCGGCCGATCAGCCAGCGCGGAACGCGCTCGCGGTAGCGCTGCCACGCCTCGCCGTGCGTGCGCGCGAGCCAGGGCTCCTCGCCGAAGACCACGCGCAGATGAAAGGCCACGCCCACGACGAGCGCGTAGCCCAGCAGCTGCCGCGAACGGAAGGCGATCGCAAAGCCGAGCAGCACCAGCAGCACCGCGACGTACATGGGGTTCCGCGACCAGCGGTAGAGTCCGACCACGACCAGATTTCGCGGCGGCGCCCAAGGCGCGAGCGTTCCCTTGCCCGAGACGTAGAAGTCGCGCACGCACCAGAGCAGCAGGAAGACGCCGCCGACGAGGGGGATGAGGGCGAGCGGCTCGAAGCCGCGCGCCTTCGGATCGAGCCACGCGAGCAGGAGCGGCGCGGCGAACGCGACGACGCCTGGGAGCGCGACGAACGCGAGCAGCGCGCGGCCGAGCTCGCGTCCGCCGCTCATGCGAGCTTCTCGCGCCGCAGCACCATCGCGATCGCATGCTCGCGCGAGGTGTTGCCCGCGGCGCGATCGTGTCGCGCGAGGACTTCCTCGCCGTCCTTCCAGGGCTCGAAGCCGGTCGCGAGGTAGCAGCGCTGCCCGCGGACGTTCTCCTGGTGGACGTTCAGCCAGACGTGAGGCGCGCCGAGCTTGCCGAAGGCGTGCGCCGCGAACCGCCGCATCGCGGCGCGCCCGACACCGCCGCTCTTGCGCGCGGCGACGATGCGCTTCACGTAGACCCCGCAGCGCGCGTGCCTGAGATCGAGGGCGATCAAGTAGCCGATGGGCAAGCCCGCGTCGTCGAGGAGGATCCAGTGCTCGCGGTCGGCGCGCGCGATCGCGTCGAGATGCTCGTCCCGCGACCACTGCCCGATGAACGGCGTGTTCTCCGGGTCGCGCTCGAGCGCGAGCACGAAGTCGAGGTCCGCCTCCGCAGTCGG
>Ga0210377_10004166_pt1 | contig 12216 bp, 11 predicted proteins | sample PLM4_65_b1redo_FD_155480 | JGI IMG/M metagenome (GOLD analysis project Ga0210377, IMG submission 155480) | Groundwater sediment microbial communities from an aquifer in East River, Colorado, USA - PLM4_65_b1 redo | ecosystem: Environmental > Terrestrial > Soil > Riparian zone | place: USA: East... | reverse complement strand
GAGGCCGTGCCGGTCGCCGTGTGTGCCGTGCCATTATAGGTCACATCATAAGGCGTAACCGCGATGTTGGCATTGGCCTTGGCGATCTTGTCGTGGACCGTGCCGCTGGCCGCGTTGTAGTTGCCGTTGCCGGCGAAGCTCCAGGCATCATCCGGGTAGTCGCCGGCATCGGTGTGGGTCGTTCCGCTCAGCGTGAGCAGGCTGCTGAGGTCGGCGGGGGTCGCTTCCACGCCTGAGGCCGTGCCGGTCGCCGTGTGTGCCGCGCCGTCATAGGTAACGTCGTAGGGCGTGACCGTGATGTTGGCGTTGGCCTTGGCGATATCGGCTGTGATCGTCGCCGTGGTTGAACTGAGTGTGTACTTGTAAGCATCTGTACCTGTCAGAGCAATGCCTGAAATAGTTACAGTCTTGCCGTTGGCAGCAGTTTCGTTGGCGAAGGTTGCTGAGGTATATGTTACGGAGACGTTGTCGGTACCTATGCTAGGAGTGAATCCAGTGAATGTAACTGTTGCGTCCGTAGTGCCGTCGTAAATCTTGTTCGATGCGGTGAATGAGGGTGTTATCTGCGTCTTATTAACTGAGAACGTTGCAGTTTTGGTCGTGCCACTTGCGCTCACGGTATGATCACCGACACTAGCACTGCTAGGGACGGTGATCATACAGGTAGTTTGAGGAGCAGGAATATTGCCACCATTGTTGGCTTTGCAGGTGGCAAGTTGAATGCCGTCAAAAGAGATATTGACGTTTGCACCCCCAGTGAAACATCCTCCGCCTGAAGTAACACTAACCTTAGTGTCTATCGGCCCAGACGCGGGAGTCAGAGTGAGAGAACATGCCGCCGCCACATAAGGTCCGACGAACGGCCCCCCGCCGCCGGGTGTGCCGGCCGGCTGGACCGGGTCGATGCCGGTTTCGGCCAGGGCCTTGGCCATGTTGAGCCTGCCGTTGCCGAACATCGCCGGGTTGTTCGGGTCGCCGGCGGTGCCGATAGCGTCGGCCGCGCGCGCCAGCCGGCCGACGATGACACCGTTGGTGAGGGTAGGGTCAACGGCCTTCATGAATGCCGCCGCACCCGCTACAAGAGCCGACGAGGCGGAGGTGCCGCTGATATAGCTGTAGCCGCCATTCAGGCCGGTGGTGTAGATATCCGTGCCTGGGGCGGCGAGGAAGGTATCCTGCCCATAGTTGCTTGCCGGGGCGAGCAGATCGTTCGGATCGGTCGCGGAGACGCCGATGACCCCACGGTCGCCGGCGGGGAAGGTGGGGGTAATCACGCCGTCGTTGCCGGTAGCGGCCACAAGTACCGCTCCCTTGGACCAGGCGTAGTCGATGGCGTCCTGGAGGTTCTGACTGAAGTCGGGGTTGCTGAACCCCATGAGGATGACGTCGGCGCCATGGTCCACTGCCCAGACGATGCCGGCAATGATGTCGCTGTCCTGGCCGATGCCGCCGGCATTGAGCACGCTCACCGGCATGACCTGCACGCCGCCGAACGCGACCCCCGCGATTCCCGTCCCGTTGTCAGTCGCGGCCGCAACGATTCCGGCCAGCCAGGTCCCGTGGCCGCTCGGGTCACTCAGCCCGTTGGTGCCGTCCAGGACCGAGGTTCCGGGGATGACGTTACCTGCCAGGTCGGGGTGGGTGGCATCGACCCCGGTGTCAAGGAGGGCCAGTATCGCCGTGCCGGTCGGGGCGACTGTGCCGAAGACCGACTCCCAGCCGATTTTGGAGAGTGCCCACTGGACCCCGTAGTTTGCGTCCGTGGGGATCGCTTCCGCCTTCCGGGTCTTGTTCACCTCGACGCTGACAACCTGAGCATCGGCCTGGTAGTTTTGCTGCACCAGAGGCTGGTCGGCTGTCGGTACCGTGACGACGTGCAGTCGCAGCGCCGGGACCGATGAGGTCTCGACCCCGCCGTTTCGGGCAATGACGGCCGCCTGTTCAGTGGGGGAAAGGCCATCGACGAGCTTGACGACCAGTGACACCGTGTCGGCCGCAGTGGCGTTTGTGACGGAATAAAACAGACCGCCGAAGATGGTCATGATGCCCAGAAGGATCGCGAATAATGCGCGTGTCCTTCGCGTCGTGACGTTATTCGTGCCGATGTCCAAACTTTTCATGTTGCCCCCTTACATTCCATGGAAAATGACTGTTACCCGTGCTCTCTCATTATGCCAAAAATGTTACCCCTACCCTGAAACCGCAACTTGAGCAGTTGTTATAAGCATATTGTGAGCCGGAACTCCTAGTCGGGCAAATAAAATGCAACATGCTGATATTACTATATTTTGAACAATAAGAGGATTTGGTCTTAAGGGGGTCTGGCAGGCTATGAAGGGAAAGGTGTAAAGGATGTGTAAAGAAGGTGCAAAGGGGTGTAAAGGATGCAGATGCGCCTTTACAGTCCGGTCCGGTGAGTTCATCAATTACTCTCAGTTGATTGACTTACCTGGAAAATGTTGTATCAGGTTTAATGGTCACAGCTCGTAAAAAGTCGGAATAACCTCACACAAAGGAGCAGTACAATGACAAAGACACTCTCCGGCAAGGTAGCTTTAGTCACCGGCGGTTCGCGCGGCATGGGCGCGGCAATTGCGAAGCGACTTGCACGGGACGGCGCTGCCGTCGCCATCACCTACGCCAGTGCGCAGCAGAAGGCAGAAGAGGTGGTCCGCGCCATTGAAGCGGCGGGCGGAAGGGCTCTTGCCATCCGCGCTGACAGTGCCGATGCCGATGCGGTGAAAAGCGCCGTCGCCGGGACGGTGCAACACTTCGGCCGTCTCGACGTGCTGGTCAATAATGCGGGAATTTTTGTGGGTGGAAGGGTAGACGAGTACTCCCTCGCCGACTTCGACCGCATGGTGGCCGTGAATGTCCGCGGAGTCTTCGCTGCCGTGCAGGAGGCGTCCCGTCACATGGGGGAGGGGGGGCGCATCATAACGATCGGCAGCGTCAACGCCGACCGCATGCCTTTCGCGGGTGGCAGCGTCTATGCCATGACCAAGGCGGCCATCGCCGGGCTAACCCGCGGGCTCGCCCGCGATCTGGGGCCGCGCGGCATCACGGTCAACAATGTCCAACCCGGCCCGACCGACACGGACATGAACCCGGCAAACGGACCGCGCGCCGAGGGTATGAAGGCCATGATGGCGCTGCACCGCTTTGGCCGGGGCGATGAGATTGCCGGCATGGTCGCCTACCTCGCCGGTCCCGAAGCCGGTTTCATCACCGGTGCCAGCTTGACCATCGACGGCGGTTACTCCGCCTGATACGAAGTCGCATACAATGAGAAGGAGAATGGCATGCAACTGGGCATGATTGGTTTGGGGCGGATGGGAGCGGACATGGTGCGGCGCCTGATGCGGGGTGGCCACGACTGCGTGGTCTACGCCCGGACTCCGGCTGCGGTGGCGGTTCTGGTGAAGGAGGGTGCTACCGGGTCGGCATCGCTGGCTGAGTTCGTCGCCCGACTGGCAGCACCCCGCGTGATCTGGCTGATGGTCCCGGCCGCTGCGGTGGATGCCACCATCGCGACCGTTGTGCCGTTGCTTGCGAAGGATGACATTGTTGTCGATGGCGGTAATTCCCACTATCACGACGACATCCGTCGCAGTACGGAGCTTCGGGCCAGGGGGATCGTCTACCTGGATGTGGGAACCAGCGGCGGCGTCTGGGGGCTGGATCGGGGTTACTGTCTGATGATAGGGGGAGAGCGTGAAGCGGTCATGAGGCTCGAACCGGTTTTCGCCACACTGGCCCCCGGCAGCGGCAGTGTGCCGCTCATTCCGGGCCGTGAGCAGCGCGGCGGCACGGCCGAACAGGGGTATCTGCACTGCGGCCCGAGCGGAGCGGGGCACTTCGTCAAGATGGTTCACAACGGCATCGAGTACGGACTTATGGCGGCCTATGCCGAAGGGTTCAATATCCTCCGGCACGCCGATGCGGGAAAGGAAGGGCGGGAAGTGGATGCCGAGACCACGCCGCTACGCTATCCCGAACTCTACCGGTACGATTTCAACCTCCCCGACATAGCCGAACTCTGGCGGCGGGGGAGCGTGGTTGCCTCCTGGCTGCTCGACCTCTCCGCCCGGGCGTTGCTTGAAAATCCCGATCTGGAAGGGTTTGCCGGGCGCGTCTCCGATTCCGGCGAGGGGCGCTGGACGGTCACCGCAGCCATCGACGAAGGAGTTCCGGCACCCGTCCTGAGCGCCGCCCTCTACGAGCGGTTCAGTTCCCGCGGCGAGGCCGATTTTGCCGACCGGCTGTTATCCGCCATGCGCTACCAGTTCGGTGGCCATAAGGAAAAGGCCGGGGTGAAAGGGGATTGAGCATGCCGCAGAACACCAGACTCGAAGCGACAATCATCGTCATATTCGGTGCCGGGGGCGACCTTACCTGGCGCAAGCTCATCCCGGCTCTCTATAACCTCCTGCTGGACCATCACCTGCCGGAACGGTTTGCGATTGTCGGTGTCGCCCGTACCAAACTGGCTGAAGAAACCTTCCGCCAACGGATTCGGGAGGGAGTTGACCGGTTTTCCCGGCGCGGCGCGGCAGATGAAGCTGTCTGGAGCAGGTTTGCAGAGACAATCTTCTACGTCTCCGAAGATCTTGCCGACCCTGCCTCCGGAACTGCTCTCCGCCAGCGTCTTGCAGAGATTGAGGAGCTGTGGGCCGTCAGAGCCAACCGCGTCTATTACCTCGCCATACCACCTGACATGATGGAGCCTGCTGCTGCAATGCTGCAGAGGCTCGGTGTCTGCAAGGACTGCTCGCGTGACCGTCTCGTGGTGGAGAAGCCGTTCGGCCGGGACCTCCCCACAGCCGGCGCATTGAACCGGTTTCTGCTCGGCATGTTCGTTGAATCCCAGATCTACAGGATCGACCACTACCTCGGCAAGGAAACGGTGCAGAACATCCTTGCCTTCCGTTTTGCCAACTCACTCTTTGAACCGATCTGGAACCGGCGCTATATAGATCATGTCCAGATTACCGTGGCAGAGACGGTGGGGGTTGAGGATCGGGGCGAATACTACGATCGCTCGGGTGCCCTGCGCGACATGGTGCAGAACCACCTGCTCCAGATCCTCTGCCTCGTGGCGATGGAACCGCCGATCACGTTCGATGCCGACGAGATCCGCAACAAGAAGGTTGATGTGCTGCGCGCCATCCGTCCGATTCGTGCCGAGGAGATTCATCGGGTAGCAGTACGGGGACAGTACTGTAAAGGGACTGTTCTCGGCAAGGCGGTGCCCGGCTATCGGGATGAGCAGCAGGTTTCTCTCGGATCAACCACCGAAACCTACGCCGCTTTCACGTTTCATATCGACAACTGGCGCTGGCAGGGGGTGCCGTTTTATCTGCGCACCGGCAAACGCCTCCCGGCAAAGGTCTCCGAAGTTTCGGTCATCTTTCGCTCGCCACCCCACCAGTTCTTTCCCTCCGCTGCGGTGGAGAGCTGGCAGCCGAACCGGATTATCATCAGGATTCAACCCGAAGAGGGGATCGGCACGCGCATCCAGGTCAAACAGCCGGGCACCCGCCTGCTGCTGGGGGCAGCCGACATGCAGTTCCGCTACCGGGAAGCGTTCAAAGCCCCCCCACCCGAGGCATATGAGACACTGCTGCTCGACGTGATACGCGGCGACGCCACGCTCTTTATGCGGGCTGATCAGGTGGAGTGTGCCTGGCAGGTGGTCACTCCGATTCTGGATGCATGGGAGTCGGTGCCGCCGGCCGATTTTCCCGACTACCCGGCCGGCAGCTGGGGGCCTGAAGCAGCGGACCTGATGATTGCCAGAGAGGGGCACAGCTGGCTGCAGCCTGCGACTGAAACGGAAGTGAGAGGGGAAGATGCCCCATGATGAGGGTCTGCACCGATCCGGAAGCCTTGAGCCGCGCTGCCGCCGATATTTTTGCGGAAGAGGCGCAACGGGCTGCGCAGTCCCACGGCAGGTTTACCGTTGCCCTCGCCGGGGGAGGCACACCGCGCCCCACTTACGAAATCCTTGCCCGATCTCCCTTCCGGGAGTTGATCCCCTGGCAGGAGACACATGTTTTTTGGGGGGACGAACGCTGCGTCGCTGTCGACGACCCGCGGAATAATGCACGGATGGCGCGCCGGGCGCTGCTCGACCATGTTCCGATACCTCCGGCCCAGGTCCATCCGATGGTCTGCGACCGATCTCCCCGGGAGGCCGCCGAGGGATACGAAGCACTCCTGCGCGGCTTTTTCGCCGCCGGTCCGCCCCGCTTCGATCTGGTCCTGCTGGGACTGGGTGATGATGGCCACACCGCGTCCCTCTTTCCCGGAATCTCTGCCCTTGAAGAGCAGCAGCGCTGGGTGGTTGAGGTCAATGCGGCCGGGGAAGGGGTGCAGCGGCTGACCCTGACTGTCCCGGCCATCAATCAGGCGGCACTGGTGGTATTCCTGGTGACGGGGTCCGGCAAGGCCCCGATTCTGCGGAAAGTCCTGGAAGATGCCACGGACCCGTCTCGCATTCCCGCCCGCCTGATCAGGCCGGCAGGTAAACTGCTCTGGCTGGTGGACCGGGATGCTGCCCGCTTGCTGCAGAAACGAACTATTGATCAAAATCTATTCTGAAAGGAGAAGCGTTATGACTATCCGCCGCATCGCCAGGACATTGAAGAGTCGCCCCACTATCGAGGGGGCGGGAGTGCATCTCAAACGGGCCTTCGGCAATTCGCAGGTACCGCAGTTCGATCCGTTCCTGATGCTCGACGACTTCCATACGGCCAATCCGGCCGAATACCTGCCCGGGTTCCCCTGGCATCCTCACCGGGGGATCGAGACCATTACCTACGTTCTGGAAGGACTCGTTGAGCATGGCGACAGCATGGGAAACAAGGGGGTCATCAGTCCCGGCGATGTTCAGTGGATGACCGCCGGCAGCGGCATAATCCACCAGGAGATGCCCAGGGAAAGCCCGACCGGAATGATGTGGGGCTTTCAGTTCTGGGCCAACCTGCCGGCAGACCAGAAGATGATGCCTCCCCGTTATCGAGATGTAAAAGCCGCCGACATTCCTCAAGTGACGCTGGAATCGGGGGCGCGGATAAAGATAATCAGCGGGGAGGTGGCCGGTGTCAGAGGCCCGGTACGGGACATCGTCATAGACCCTGAATTACTCGATGTTTCAGTTCCGGCGGGGACTACTTTCACCCACCCTGTAAAGGATGGCCATACGGCGATTGCCTACGTTCTGGACGGTGAAGGATATTTCGACGATCGTCGGGATGCATTTGCCTACGAAATGGCGGGCTCGGGATGGATGGATGTCAACAGACGCTGCATCTGTGGCCCGGAAACCGTCGTGCTCTATGAGCGTGACGGCAAAGAAGTGGCAATTGTTGCCGGAGACAGGCCGGTACGCTTCCTCTTCATCTCGGGGAAGCCGCTGAATGAGCCGGTTGCCTGGTACGGCCCCATTGTCATGAACACCCAGGAAGAACTGCGCATAGCCTTTGATGAATATGCTAAGGGAACGTTTGTCAAGCACACGCACTGAAACGTACGGAATCGCCAGGGAATGAGTCGATGAGAGTCCGCCACTTGAGAGCGTGCGTCTGCGGCAATGCTGATTATCCAGGTTCTGGAGAGAATGCGGATTACGTTACGACGTGGCGTACTTACAAATTCTGATTTCATCCGGAACGGCCCTTTTCTGCCTTCCCTTGAGGGATCCCCATCTATTAGACCGACAGTGGGTAAATGCTAATAAGTGCTTGCCTATATACTATTTATCGTGGTAAATTATTAAATTAATAAAATTATAGAATTGTTATGGCGGAATTGTGATGGCGATCAAACCACATCCTTCAAAAGAAAAAACCTGGATAATCGATTTTGCGCAACTGGAAGGGGGAAGAAAAAAGTACCATCTGGTAGAATTTGCCGGATCATTAAAAGAAGCCTTCGAACACCAGATATTTTTGCGTAAGTCGCTAAAAAAACATGAGAAGTGATTCATATTTTGCGGAATAAGTTTCAATAACCCTTCAGGGCGTAGATCCCCGCCGCGTTCCGCCAATACCCCTTATAATCCATCCCGTAACCGAAGAGGAAGCGATCTTCCACGGTCATACCGACAAAGTCCCCTGTCAGCCCGGCGCGGGCTTTATGGTCGTGGTCCTTGTTTACCAGCACTGCAGTCAGCACCTCCTGTGCCCCTTCCTCGTAACAATAGTCGATAATTGCGGCCAGGGTCACCCCCTCGTCGATGATGTCGTCGATGATCAAGACGGTTCTGCCAACAGGGTCCTGGGCAGGGCGTACCTTCCAGTCCAGGAGCGTTCCGCAGGTTTCGTGACCATAGCGGGTGGCGTGAAGGTAGCCTGCTTCAAGTGGGAAGCGGAGCTTGGTGAGAAGCTTGCCGCTGACAACCATCCCGCCGTTCATCACGCAGAAAACAAGAGGGTTGGCAAAGGCCAGCCGCTCGGTGATTGCCTTCGCCATGGCGTCGATGGCCTGTTCCACCTCGGCTTCGGTGTAGAGGCAGTCGGCCTGCTCGTATGCTTCGAGGATTTCCTTAAGGTTGACAGACATGGGTACCCCTTTTCAATTTCGAAGGTAGTACACACTAGCAAAACTCAGCACCAGGAGACAAGAAAATTGAGCCTGCCCGTGCCGATTCGTGGCGGCCGGCATATGTCCATGTCATACGCTTTCACGACGGTTTCAATTTTGCCGGGAATCTGGTACAAAGGTATATGGGAAATTCATCTGCCATTTTGCGGAGAAACCACTGGATCTTTGATCTCGATGGGACGCTTACGCTGCCGGTCCACGATTTTGCCGCCATTCGCCAAGACCTCGGTGTCCCCGTGGGCGCCGACATTCTCGGCTATCTCGCCTCCCTGCCGGAAGCGGAGGCGTATCCTCTCCAGCGGAAGCTGGCAGAGATCGAGGATGAGCTGGCAGGGAGGACTGTGGCGGCGGCGGGGGCACGGACCCTGGTCGAACACCTCAGTCGGCGGGGTGCCAGGCTTGGGGTACTGACCCGCAATACGCGGGAGAATGCCCTGCGGACCCTGGAGATGATCGGCCTGCGCCCTTTTATCTCTCCTGTCTGCGTTCTTGGCCGCGACGAAGCCCTCCCCAAACCCGATCCCGACGGAATCTTAAAGCTGGCTGCACAGTGGGAAACGCTTCCCGCAACGGTAGTCATGGTCGGGGATTACCAGTTCGACCTGCAAACCGGTCGTGCTGCCGGGGCCGCCACCATCCACGTGGATTATAACCGTCTTTTCCGCTGGCCGGAGCTGACAGACATTGCTGTCGGCACGCTGGAGGAGCTGACGGCGGGGCTGCAGGACGGAATCTAATCTGCAAATAATCAGCTCAGAGTGCATCCGGCAGAAAAAGGAGTAATTTAACAGGTGAATCCCATTTGAAAATAAAAAACAAGAATGCCGGTTGCGTCCGTAACTCTTTCCTTTCTTCCTGCGCCACTCCCGACCGGGAGGGATTGATCACCGCCCACTACGGTGTAGCGGTGGAAGTGTTATTCGTCGATGGCGAGCGTCGCCCGGTTCGGGTCAAACGGTGCTCCGGACACGTGGTCGGAGACGGGGTGGTGGTCAGGGGCGAAGTCCTGGAGCGGTTGTCCCGCAGAACGGAACTGCGGCGCCGGGACGCGCGGGGGGGGGTCCACCTGGTCGGGGCAAATCTGGACGTTCTCGGGGTGGTTGTTGCCCCCTTGCCCCTGCCCCCTGCCGGGTTCATGGACCGGGCGATTGTTGCGGCACGGGCAGCCAACCTGCAGCCTTTCGTGGTGGTCAATAAGTGCGATCTGGACACCGCAGCGGCATTTGTTGCAGCTCTGCGTTCCACCTACGCCGGATTCGTGCCCGTTTTCCCTCTGAGTGCCGCCACTGGAGATGGTCTTGAGCTCCTGCGGGAGTTCCTCGGCGAAGGGCATCGGGGAGCCTTTGTCGGCACCACCGGGGTCGGCAAGAGCTCGCTGCTCAATGCTCTCTGTCCGGAGATCGATCTCAGGGTCGGGGAGCTCAATGTTTACAACGGTCAGGGTTGCAATACCACCACAGTTTCCACCCTCCATTCCCTCACTGGCGGGGGAGAACTGGTCGATACCCCCGGTTTCCAGGATTTCGGTCTGGTGGATATTTCAGTAGGGGATCTTGCCGCCCATTTCCCGGGGTTTGAAGCGACTAGGGAAGGCAGCTGTCGTTTCCGGGATTGCCGGCATCGCTCCGAACCGGGCTGTGCCGTCGTCGAGCTGGTTGCACAAAACCGGGTCCCTGCAGAACGCTATGAAACCTATCTGGAGATTCTCAGCGAGGTGGAAGCAAGTGAGGCGGAGTCCCGGCGCCGGGGTTGGAAAAACTGAGAGTGGATGAAATAGTGATAAAGGGTCACGGGATGCGGAGTAGAAGGGAGCCTGCTTTCTGAAACGGTATCTGCGTTAATCCGTGTTCTATTGCCTTTTGGGATAATTGCCCGTTGAGCAATGGCATTATTTTGTGTAGTGTATGGTTCTGCTACCGCCTGTTTTCTCCTACGAGGTATTTGGCCATGGCCCATCCCTGGATAATCGTCGACAGTCTCTCCACCGCGGAAGGTGTCCTGGAGCTTCGCCAGCGTGGCGAACGCGACTTTCTTATCACCGTTGGCGGCCTCGTGCTCATGAACAGCTCGGCCCACCGGTCCGAGGTGGCCCTTGGCCAACTCGCATGCAGCCACCTGAAGAAACACGCCAGCCCGAAGGTGCTTGTCGGCGGCTTGGGCATGGGGTACACCTTGAAGGCTGTTCTTGAGACACTGCCCGACACGGGTCGGGTAGTCGTCGCCGAGCTTAATCCCATTGTCCTCGAATGGTGTCGGGGCCCGTTGGCGGGCCTCACGGATTGTGCCGCTGCCGATCCCCGGGTAACCGTGGAGATTGCCGATGTCGCCGACGTTATCAGAAGTTACGCAAGCCACGGCAAGGCCGAGGGTTTTGACGCCATTGTCTTCGACCTCTACAATGGCCCCCACGCCCACTCCCACAAGCGCGACGACCCGCTTTACGGCAGCACGGCCATCGCCAGCACCCGTGAAGCCCTCAAGCCGGGCGGCGTTTTCGCCGTGTGGGGCGAAAACTACGACGCCGGTTTTGACAAGCGCCTCTCCAAGGCCGGCTTTGTGGTGACCAGTGAGCGGCCGGGCCGCGGCGGCCTGCGGCACGTGGTGTACGTGGCGAAGCTGCCGGCATCCCAAGCGAGGGGAAAGCAGGGGGGGCACGCGTGAGCTGTTCAGTGCAGTATCTTTGCAAAGCCCGACAGATTGTTGGCAATATACATCAATGAAATGGCATGTATACATCATTCTTTGCTCGGATAACTCACTGTATACCGGCATCACCACCGATATTGAAAGGCGCCTCCGTCAGCACGCCCAGGGGCGTGGCGCCAAGTATTTTCGCGGTCGTCAACCAATGCAGGTACTGTTTCTGGAACGTGGCCACAGCCGGAGCACCGCCGGCAGGAGAGAAGCAGAGATAAAGAGGATGAAGCATGCCGACAAACACCTCTTGATCTCTACATATACAGCCGGAGGCAGCGCTGGGTAGCATTTTTTCTTATTTTCGCAGGCAATGATACTTTTTATAAGGGGTGACACGTGGCAAAACCTAATTTTCAATTTGAAAAACGGCGGAAAGAGCTGGAAAAGAAGAAAAAGACTGAAGAAAAAAAGCAGCGCAAGCTCGATAAAAACAAAACAGAGACCGATGAGAATCCGGATGAGACTCTGGATGAGGAATAGAGTTCCTGAGTCAGCCGGATGGCATCATTTCGTCAGGCCGAGTTTTTCCATTTTGTAGCGTAGCGTGCCGCGCGGCACGCCCAACAGTTGTGCGCTTTTGAGCACATTGCCGTCACACCGGGTCAGAGATGCCAGGATCAGTTGTCTCTCGAAGTTCTCTACGGCCTTCTCCAGGCCGATATTTTCTGCCGACATCTCTTCGAGGCCGCTGAAATCGGGTGAGATCCCCGCTGAGTTGAGTTCCGCGGGAAGGTGGGAGGGGAGCAAAGCCGGACCAGAGTGCATGATGCAGATTTTCTCGATGACATTTTTCAATTCGCGGATATTGCCCGGCCAGGGGTACGCTTCCAGAAGCCGCATGGCTTCCGGGGAAATATCCTGGAAATTACGCAGGAGGGCTCGGCTGTATTTCTCCAGGTAGAATTTTGCCAG
>Ga0210377_10004165_pt1 | contig 12216 bp, 11 predicted proteins | sample PLM4_65_b1redo_FD_155480 | JGI IMG/M metagenome (GOLD analysis project Ga0210377, IMG submission 155480) | Groundwater sediment microbial communities from an aquifer in East River, Colorado, USA - PLM4_65_b1 redo | ecosystem: Environmental > Terrestrial > Soil > Riparian zone | place: USA: East... | reverse complement strand
TCTACCGGTTCACGGGCAACTACGGCATCGCCATCATCCTGGTGACCATTCTGCAAAAGATCGCCTTCTATCCCCTCACCGCGAAGAGCCTGAAGTCCATGCAGGCTATGCAGACCATCCAGCCCAAGGTGCAGGCGCTTCAGGAGCGGTTTAAGAACAATCCCAAGAAGAAGCAGGAAGAGACGATGGCCCTCTACAAGAAGCACGGGGTGAATCCCATGGGCGGGTGTTTGCCCATGGTGGTGCAGATCCCCATCTTCATCGCCCTGTACAACGCGCTGTCCAACTCCGTGGAGATGTGGCAGGCCCCCTTCCTGTGGATCCGTGACCTGACCCAACCCGACTCGCTATTCGCCCTATCGATCTGGGGGGGCTATACCTTTCATGCGAACGTTCTGGGCCTGCTCATGGGCGTGAGCATGTGGGTGCAACAGAAGATGTCGCCGCCTGCCGGCGACCCCCGCCAGGCCCAGATGATGTTGTGGATGATGCCAATTCTGTTCACTTTTATGTTCTGGGGGTTCCCCTCCGGACTTGTCCTCTATTGGTTGCTGAATAATGTCTTGCAGATCGGCCAACAGTGGCTGATCGGCCGGACGCCCGCGCGCCCGGCAGCCGAGGGCCAGGCGGCTTAGGTAAGACAACGGCCTGCCCAGGTCCTCCGGAATGACCCCACCCCCCCATGCCTGGCCCGGACGAGGTCCTGATCGCCGGCGCCTTGGCCCTGGGCCTCCACCTGGGGCGAGAACAGGTCTCGGCCTTCCGGGCCTACCGGCAAGAGATCGTCCGCTGGTCGGTGCGGATGAACCTTACGGGCCTCCGGGACCCCGAGGACATCGTTCGGGCGGGCTTCCTGGATTCGCTGGCCTGCCTGCCCCTGATTCCGCCTGAGGTCGGGCGCGCGCTGGATGTGGGGTCCGGAGCAGGCTTTCCGGCCCTGCCCCTGAAGCTCGTCCGGCCGGACCTTTCCTTCACGCTCGTGGAAGCCTCCCGCAAGAAGGCTTCATTTCTTCACCACATGGTGCGTAGCCTCGGGCTGACAGGGGTCCGCGTGGTCGCGGGCCGCGTCGAGGCGATGGCCGGCGACCCGCGAGAGGCTGGCGCCTACGACCTGGCCCTGGCGCGGGCCGTGGCCCCACCCCAGGAGCAGGGGCGCCTGGTGCAACCGTTCCTGCGTTCCGGGGGCCTGTTCCTGGTCCAACTCGGGCCCGGCCCCATGGCCCCCAACGCCCTGGAGCGGCTCCTGGCGATGGGCTTCGAGCTGTCCCGGGAACTGAGCGTTCCCCCGGGCATCGGACGCCCTGGTCGCCGGGTCCTGGCGCTGCGGCGAGCTGGCCAGGGCGCCGGGAGAGACTGTTTCACGTGAAACACGCGATCCTGGCTTGGCCGACCCGGCCCTGGTATGTTATGGTTCGCTGAGCAGCGCCTGGAACCGGAGGTGGGGGTGGCGAAGATCATTGCGGTCGCCAACCAGAAAGGCGGCGTGGGCAAGACGACCACGGCCGTCAATCTGGGTGCCTGTCTGGCGGCGGCCGAGCGGCCCACCCTCTTGGTGGATGCCGATCCGCAGGGAAATGCCACCACCGGCGTGGGGGTGCAGGCGGCGGCGGTCAGGGTTCACACCTATCACCTGCTCCTGGGCACGGCCCGGGCCGCAGAGGCGGCGCTGCCCACGCTTCTTCCCGCCCTGCAGGTGATCCCGGCTCGACGAGAACTGGTCGGCGCCGAGGTGGAACTGGTGGACCTGCCGGAACGGGAACAGCGGCTGAAGCGGGCCCTGGAAGCCGTCGCGGCCCGCTACGACTACATCCTGATCGACTGCCCGCCCTCCCTCGGCCTCCTGACGCTCAATGCCCTCGTGGCGGCCGATTCGGTCATCATCCCGCTCCAGTGCGAGTACTACGCGCTGGAGGGGCTCGGCCAGACCCTGGACACGATCCGGCTCTGCCGGCAGAAGCTGAATCCGCGCCTGGAGGTGGAGGGGATCCTCCTCACCATGTATGACGCCAGGGTGAACCTGGCCGGTCAGGTGGCCAGAGAGGTTCGGCAGCACTTCCCGGACCGCGTGTTTCGCACGGTCATCCCCCGGAACATCCGGCTGAGCGAGGCTCCCAGCCACGGCCTGCCGGTGATCCTGTACGATATCCGCTGCCCCGGCGCTGAGGGCTATATGGATCTGGCGCGGGAGGTGATTGATGGTGCAAAAGCACGGGCTCGGTAGGGGGCTTTCGGCCCTGATCCCGGGAGCCGAGGAGACGGGGGCGACCAGCCTGGAGATTCCGCTGGCGGAACTGGAAAGTAACCCGCTCCAGCCCAGGCGGCATTTCGAGCAGGCGGCCCTGGAGGAGCTGGCAGCCACCATCCGAACCCACGGGGTATTAACCCCGGTGGTGGTTCGCCGCGCCCCACATGGATATCAGATCGTGGCGGGCGAGCGCCGGGCTCGGGCAGCTCGGCTGGCCGGACTCACGCGAATCCCCGCGGTGATCAAGGAGGCGAGCAACGCCCAGGCGCTGGAAATGGCCTTGGTGGAGAACCTCCAGCGGGAGGACCTGAATCCGGTGGAGGCGGCCGAGGCCTACCGGCGTCTCACCGAGGAGTTTGGCCTGACCCAGGAAGAGCTGGCAGAACGGGTGGGCCGCGATCGCTCTTCGGTGGCCAACGCGCTCCGCCTCCTCCGCCTCCCTCGCCGGTTGCGGGAAGATCTGGTGACCGGGATCCTGTCGGAAGGACACGCCCGTGCCCTGCTCGGCCTGGAGAGGTCGGCGGACCAGCTGAAGGCCAGGGATCTGGTCGTCAAGCGCGGTCTCACGGTCCGGGCCACCGAGGCGCTGGTGCGTCGCCTGCGCCAGGGCCCGAGCGGGCCGGGGGGGCGGCCCCGCAGCGGAGACCCAAACCTCAACGCGCTGGAGGATCGGCTTCGGGTGACCCTGGGAACCAAAGTCCGCATTGTGCGGAACGGCAAGGGCGGCGCCCTGGAGATCAGCTTCTTCTCCGACGAAGACCTGACGCGCCTCGTGGAGCTGATCGCGGGGCCACGCTAGGGCATGCACCTCGGAATCAGGACCTCGGCTCGATTTCCCCTGGAAGGGGTGGACTGGCAGCGCAAGCTCCTGATGGGAGGCGCCACCGGCCTCCTGCTCGAACTCATCTTCGTGGGTTTGGCGTTCCTGGCATCCGACGAGGCCGCGTTCGGGGTCGCGCCGTTGGTCGTGGGCCTGAACTTTCCCGTGCTCGGCTACATCCTGCAGGTGTATCGGGGGACGCTGCTCAAAGAGAGGGACACGTTGCCGGAATGGGAGAGCTGGGCCAGCCTCCTGCGGAGGGGGCTGGCCACGTTTGCAGTCGGTCTAATCTACGGGATCATCCCGCTCCTCCTGCTCCTGGTGGGGCTAGGGCTACTGCCCAAGGGCGGACCCGTCCTTCTCTTCGGTATGGTCCTCATGGTCCTGGGGGTCCTGGCCGGCCTGTTCCTGCTGTTCTTCCTGCCTATGGCGCTGGCGCGCTACCTCGTGCAGGACAGGATCGAGGCAGCCTTTCACCCCGGCCTCCTGTGGGATGGGATCAGCGCGGTCCTGGCGGAGTATGTGGCGACCTACCTTCTGAGCGTCGGCTCCTATATCCTCGCCGGCCTGATCGCCGCGATCCCGTATCTGGGGCCTCTATTCTGGCCCTTCCTCTGGTTTTACCTCACGCTGGTCCAGGCCAGACTCTTTGGGGAGGTTTGCGCCAAGGCGATCTGAGACAGGTGCGGCGTCGGAGGCTTGCCGGACCGCCCCGGCAAGCCCGGAGGGTGCATGGCGACAACCGCAGAGATAATTGCAGGGTTCTTGGCCGACGCCGACGTGCGCCGAATCTACGGCGTGCCGGGCGGGGGGAGCACCCTGGACATTATCGAGGCGTGCCGGCAACGGCGGATCGAGTTTCATCTGGCCCACTGCGAGGCCGCCGCAGCCGTCATGGCCGCCACGGAGGGGGACCTCCTGGACCGGCCCGGAACCTGCCTGGCCGACCTGGGGCCCGGCGTTGCCAGCGCCGTCGACGGCGCGGCCCACGCCTATCTGGATCGGGTGCCCCTCCTCCTCCTCACCGGTCGGCCCTCGAGGTGGAGCCTGCGCCTGGCCGGGCGGCAAGGCCTGGATCATCCTCGGCTTCTGGAAGCGGTGACCAAGTCCACCGCGACCATCACGGCCCCGCGGGTAGAGCGCCTACTCTCCTGGGCGTGGAACAAGGCGCTGGAGGTCCCGCGGGGGCCCGTCCACCTGGACCTGCCCGCGGACGAGGCGACAAGGCCTGCCCGGGGGCCAGCCCGCCGCTCTGATCGGGGCCGGCCTCCTGCGCCCGCGCCCAGCGCCATCCGTACGGGGGCACGACTCCTCGCAAGACGGGGGCGCGCCATCGTCATCGCAGGCCTGGGCTGTCGGGGACCCAAGCACGGGCGGGCCCTCCAAGAACTGGTAGAGCATCTGGGGTCGCCGGTCTTGACGACCTCTCGGGCCAAAGGGGTGATTCCGGAAGATCACCCTCTGGTGGCTGGCGTCTTCGCCGGCGGCCGCCCGGAAGAGGAGTTCCTGTCGAAAGCGGAGGGGGTTCTGACGGTGGGGCTGGACCCCGCGGAATTACTGCCGCGCCCCTGGAGGGCCGGGCTGCCGGTCGTGGCCTTGTCGGAATACCGCGCCGGCCGGCGTCCGTTTGAGGCGGCTTGCGAGGTGATCGCCGATCTCCCGACTGCCCTGGAAGCCTTGCGGGAGGCCCTGCCTCCGGGCGGTGGCTGGGGCCTGGCGGACTGGGCCGGGCGGGGCAAGGAGTTCAGGGCCCAGACCCGATTGTTGCTTGCTGAGGCGAGCGCCGGGCGGGGGCGGACAGGGCTCCCACCGCACCGAGTGGTGGAGCTCGCGCGGGAGGCCTTTCCGCGAGAGACCCTGGTCACCGTGGATTCCGGCACCCACGCTCTTGCGGTGGCGGCATTCTGGGACTGTTATGAGCCGAGGGCGTACCTGTGCACGAGCGGCTACCCCACCACGGGATACGCCCTTCCCGCCGCCATCGCGGCCAAGCTTGTCGCGCCGGCCCGGCCCGTTCTGGCCTTCCTGGGAGACGAGGGATTCCTTCGTAGCGTGGCCGATCTGGCGACCGCCGCATGGCGGCGCCTGCCACTGGTGGCCATTGTCTTTGTGGATGCCTCCCTGGGTCTCAGCAGGATCCAACAGGAGCAGAAACGGTATGCGCCTGTCGGCGTCTCCCTGGGGCCCATGGACATTCCAAAACTCGCAGAGAGCCTCGGGGCGCTCGGCACACAAGTAGAGGACGAGGAAGGTCTGCGCTCGGCGCTGAAGGACGCCGTCGCCACGACTCAACCCGCCATCATTGCGGTCCGGGTGAGGCCGACAGGGTACCGGCGGATGCTGGAGATCCTTCGGGGCAAGGCGGGGGGTAGATGGCCGGCGGCCTGACCCGCGCACTGGCCCAGTTCGCCGCATGAGCCTTCCGAGCCCGAGCATGTCTGAGGCGGCCCGCGATGCAGCCGCCCGCTCGGCCCGGGACACGGCTGAGAGAATTAACGCGGTGCGTCATTCTGCCCATCTGCCCCGTTGCTTGTGAACGTCGGGGCAGACGGTCGGCACCTCGAGGCCGAAGACCGGATCCAGCCGGACATGATTGGGGGGTCCTCATCTGGGCGATAATGCCGGGCGGCCTGGCGAGTCAACCCAGTCGTGGCCCAGCCTCGCGGACGGCCCTGGAGACGCCAGAAAACTCCTCGAAGTTCTTCTGGAACAACCCGGCCAGTTTCTGCGCCCGGGCATCGTAACTGGCAGGGTCTGCCCACGTGGCCCGCGGGTCCAGAATCTCGGGGGGCAGGCACGTCGGCCAGGTGTCCCCCCATCGCGGCGCCGAGGATGGCCCGCGTATGGGACAGGCGAATCCGCCGACCCGTCCCGTAGGGCCCTCCGCTCCAGCCGGTGTTCACCAATCAGCACTGGACCCCGTGCCGCGCAATCCGTTCTCCCAACATGTCGGCATAGACGCTGGGGTGCAACACCAGAAACGGTGCGCCGAAGCAGGTGCTGAATGTCGCCTTGGGCTCTGATCCCATCCCCCGCTCGGTCCCCGCCACCTTGGCCGTATAGCCGGAGAGGAAGTGGTACATGGCCTGCTCGCGCGACAGGCGGGCGATGGGAGGCAGGACGCCGAAGGCGTCACAGGTCAGAAAGAAGATGTGTGCGGGATGGCCCGCGACGCCGGGGACGACCGCATCCTGGATGAAGGTCACCGGGCAGGCGACCCGGGCCTGCCGACAGCGTGGTCTTTCCGGTCCCCGAGAGCCCGAAGAAGAGGGCCGCCCCCCCGGGGGCCAAGGGGCGATTCACGGGCCCCCACCAGACCTGATCCTGGGTGCTCGGCTCCCGCACGACGAATTTGTCGTCGGGCGAGCGGCCGGTGTACTGGCCTGTCCGAACCACGAGGGCGCCTCCGACCGCCAGCAAACCCTCGCCCCGCCGGATGGCGCTCTCCACGAGGGCAGCCGTGTTCAGGTTCCAAAGGGCCTGTTTGACATTGTGAATGCCGTGCCGATCCAGGCCGTGGCGGCTGGGGTTGACGCCGAGCGCTCGCATACAGACCTCCGGCTCTCTGTCGGAACCTCGACGCGCCCCGCGTCGCAGCGCGCGCGGAACGACGGGGGCGCACCATAGCAAGCCCTCCCGCACAAAGTCAAGCGCGACCACCCCCCTGCGCCATTTTCCCTTGACAACCCCCCGCCGCCTGGTATTAGCTACCTTGAGCATAACCACCACGGCATGGCGTTTGGCATGCCGTGCCCGCCGCGTCATATTTTTCCAGCAAGGCGCGGGTCACCGGCCCGCCGCAATTTCTCAATGCCGAGAGGAGGAAAGACCATGCGTATGCAAAGTTTCTCGATCTGGCGCGCCCCATGGATTGTCGCCCTGTGCCTGGGACTCGCCCTCATCGGCCCCGGGCTGGCCGGGTTCGCAGGTGCAGGGGAGAAGCCCAAGCTGGTCGTCTGGTGGAACAAGGGGTACTACAAGGAAGAAGACGAAGGCATGCAGAAAGTCGCGGCCGAGTTCGCCCGCGAGAACAACGTGGACGTGGACCTCACGTTCACAATCCAGGACGACCTGGGCCCCAAGATCATCAGCGCCCTGATCGCCCGCCGGGTGCCGGATGTCGCCTTCTGCTTCTTCACCGACTGGCAGATCGCCCCCAAGTTCGCCTGGGACGGGAAGCTGACGGATGTCTCCGACGTCATCAACGAACTGAAGCCGCGGTACATCGAGTCCCACCTCAAGACCGGCTGGCTGTTCAACAAGGCCGAGAACAAGTGGAGCTACTACTCCGTCCCGATCGAGGCCCAGGCCCTGGGCACGCACTACTGGAAGGACCTGGTCCAGGAGGCCGGCCTCGACCCCGATCCCAAGAAGATCCCCATGACCTGGAAGGAGCACTGGGCGTTCTGGAAGAAGGTCCAGGACACTCTGCGCAAGAAGGACCCGGCCAAGTACGGGAAGCTCTACGGGATCGGTATGACCTCCTCCAGCCGATCCACCGACACGTTCTATAACTTCGAACAGTATCTCCTGGCCTTCCACGGAGAGGTCCTGTCGCCGGACGGCAAGGTGGTCGCCAGCGAGGCCAAGAACCGCGAGGCCATCGTCAAGACGTTGACCTTCTTCACCAGCATCTACAAGGAAGGCTACGTTCCCCCGGATGCCCTGACCTGGACGGATGCGGACAACAACGTGAACTTCGGCAACAAGACCGTGGTGATGACCCCCAACCCGTCCATCTCGATTCCGGCAGCGGCGTTCTTCACGAACAAGGACGTGTACTACAACAAGATCGGCAGCGTCCTACAACCGGCGTCCCCCGTGGATGGGAAGGGCTATCCGTACTTGGTCTCGGTGAAGCCGATCATCATCCCGAAGGACGCCAAGGAGCCGGCGCTGGCCAAGAAGTTCATCCGGTACGTCCTGGAGACCAAGCATTTCACCGAGTACGTGAAAGCGTCCAACGGCCGCTGGTTCCCGTCCTTCAAGGACGTCGCGGCGGATCCGTTCTTCCGCGACAAGAAGGACCCGCACGTGCCGGTGGCCACGGACCAGCACCTGAACTACCCGACCCGCCCGTTCTACTACAGCTACCACCCGGCCTACTCCCAGGTCTATACCGAGAACGTCTGGGGCAAGGCCATCTCCCGGGTGGTGGCGGAGAAGTGGAGCAACGAGCAGGCGGTGGACGAGGCGGTAAACCGGATTCAGGCGATCTTCAACGCCTGGAAGTAGTCGGCGCCCTTCGACAACCTCTTACGCGGGCGGGGGGCCGAGAGGCCTCTCGCCCGCAGCACATTCAGCCCCATGAATCAAACCGCCGTAGGTGCCGTCGCCCCCGTGACCGCCCCCCGTCGCGAACGGTGGGGAGGGAAGACCATCCTGGGTCTCGCCTTCTGCTCGCCGCTGATCCTCATCTTCCTGCTCCTGGTCATCACCCCCATCTTGTACATGCTGTACATGGGCATGGACCGGAGCATCTACCCCGCCATCTTCTCGGACCCGATCTTCATTCAGACGCTGTGGAACACTGTCATTTTTGTAGGCATGGCCGTCAACGTGAAGATGTTCCTGGCCCTGGTCCTTTCCGCCCTGTTCAGCACAGAGCATCGGGCCACGAAGATCCTGGCGGGGGTGTTCCTGCTTCCCTGGGCGATCCCCGCCCTCCCGGGAATCCTGGCCTTCCGCTGGATGCTGAACGGGGAATGGGGGATCGTGAACAAGATCCTGAACGACCTCGGGTTCGCCAGCATCCCCTGGTTAGTACGGCGGCCGACGGCGCTGGGGGCGGCGATCACATACCACATCTGGAAGTACCTCCCGTTCTGGACGCTCATCTTCGTGGCCGGGCGGCGGAGCATTCCCAAGGAACTCTACGAAGCGGGAGTCATCGACGGCACCTCCTCCATACAGAAGTTCCAATACATCACGCTCCCCATGCTCCGAAACCTCTATCTGATCTGCAGCCTGCTCTCCATGGTCTTCACCCTGGGCGACTTCGTGATCATCAAGATCATGACGGGCGGGGCGCCAGGCGACTCCACCCACGTTCTGGCCACCCTGGCCTACCGATACACGTTCCAGATGGGTAGACTCGACTGGGGGGTGGGCACCTTTGTGACCGCCCTGCCGATCACGCTGCTGTTCATCTTCATCCTGATCCGCTGGGTCAAGTAGGAGCGCCACGCATGCGCCTTCGGGGCTGGAAAAAAATCGCGTTCTACGCGGTGTGCACCGTCCTCCTGGTCTGGACGGTCTTCCCCGTGTACTACATGCTGTCCTTGTCGCTGGTCCCGGAGGAAGACCTGTTCAAGCCCAGCCTGTACGTGGTCCATCCGACCCTTGCGAACTACGCGAACACGGTCAGGCAGAGCAATTACATGGTCAGCCAATTCTGGATCCAGCTCTACAACAGCCTGGCCATAGGGCTCATGACCACGGCGGCCGTCGTTGTGGTGGGCAGTCTGGGGAGCTTCGCTCTTGCCCGCATCCGGTTCCGGGGCAGCCGGGCCATCCAGAGCATGACGCTTTTCACCTACATCATCCCCTCGTCCTTCCTGTCCATCCCCTTCTTCAAGCTCATGGCGGACTACGACCTCCTGGGGACCAAGCTCTCGGTGATCCTGATCATGATCACGTTCACCTCCCCATACGCGGTCTGGATTCTCTGGGACTACGGCAAGACTGTGCCGCCGGACATCGACGAGGCGGCGGCCATTGACGGGGCGGGGCCGCTGGCCCTGTTCTTCCGCATCTACCTCCCGCTCATCATGCCGCCGATGTTCGCCATCGCGACCTACGCCTTTCTCTACTCGTGGAATGAGTACCTGTACGCGGTGCTGTTCCTGTCGGGCGAGACCAACATCACGATCCCCGTGGGCATGGGCAACTTCCTGGCCACCGACAATCCCCCCTGGAACCTCCTCATGGCCGAGTCGGTGCTCTATTCCATTCCGCCGGTGATCCTCTACTACTGCTTCCGGCGCCACCTCCTGAGCGGTCTGGTGACGGGGGCCGTGACCGGGACGTAACTCGCGGCGCCATCCCGCGCGACCGACGCACAAAGCGCACGACGGCCAGCAGGATTCGCCGACTTTCGAATTGACAGCCCCATTTTGCTCTGTTACCGTGACGGCATTCGTCATCCGATGTGATCATTCATGCCGATTGCCAATTTTTTCTGGACCAGCAACACGCCATCTTCTTCGCTCTCGGAGGCTGCCGTGTTAAAGCGAGACAAGGAGCGGGTGGGGACCGATTTCGGCGAGATCCGCGCCTTCCTCGGAGAGGGAACCCAGTTCAAGGGGGTCCTGAGTTTCGCCGGCGCCGTTCGGATCGACGGTCACCTCGAGGGGGAGATCGTCGGTGATGAGGTGCTCATCGTCGGCGAGCCCGGGCAGATCAAGGCCGAGATCGAGGTCGGCACGCTGGTCGTCAGCGGCCAGGTGCAGGGGAACATCACCGCGAAGCGCCGGGTGGAGCTGCTGCGACCGAGCCGGGTGACCGGCACGATCCGAACCCCCTGTTTGGTGGTGGCTGAGGGCGCAGTGTTCAACGGGAACTGTGAGATGGCGAGCGCGGAGGAGGGGAAGGTTGTGCGCCTCCAGCCGAAGGAGGAGGGCCTGCAGGCGGCCGAGCGGGCGTGACCCCGGCCTCCTGACTTCTGGGCGCGGGAGCGCCCTGCGCCGAGCGATTTTCAGCATCGTTGCGTTCCGATCCCCCTGGTGCGTTCCGCCCGCCGCCCGGTCCTCCCCAGCATTGCGCCCTACCTCTGCCCGTGTCCGTTCGCTCTTGGCGGACGACTGGGGCCCGCGCCAACGCGATGCGAGTCTATGTGGATCACAACGCCACGACGCCGCTAGCCCCCGAGGTGCTCGCGGCCATGACGCCCTATCTCACGGAGCGTTTCGGAAACCCCAGCTCGCTCCACGCATGGGGGCAAGAGGCGCGCCAGGCTTTGGAGCGGGCCAGGGCGGCCATCGCGCAGGCCCTGGGAGCGATCGACAAGGACACCATCGTCTTCACCGCCGGGGGGACCGAAGCTGACAACCTCGCTCTCCTGGGTGTCGCCGCGGCGCAGCAGGCGCGAGGGCGCCACATCGTCATCTCCGCCGTGGAGCACCACGCCGTCCTGCATACGGCCGCCTACTTGGCCCGCCTGGGTTTCGAGGTGACCCACCTCCCCGTGGACGCCCAGGGGCTCCTGGACCCCGACGAGGTGCGGCGGGCCATCCGGCCCGAAACCGTCCTGGTCAGCCTCATGCACGCCAACAACGAGACCGGCGTCCTGTTCCCCATCGGTCGCATGGGGCGGATCTGCCGCGAGCGCGGGGTGACGCTTCACACGGATGCCGTGCAGAGCTTCGGCAAGCTTCCCCTGGACGTGGACGGCCTCGAGGTGGACCTGCTCTCCCTTTCGGGTCACAAGATTCACGGACCGAAAGGCATCGGCGCCCTCTTCGTCCGGCGCGGAACGACGATGCGGCCGCTGATCCACGGCGGGACGCAGGAACGCTCACGCCGCGCGGGCACGGAAAACGTCGCCGCGGCCGTCGGGCTGGCCCGGGCAGCCGAGTTGATGCTGCAGGGCCAGGAGGGCGAGGCCAAGCGTCTGGCCGATCTCCGAGATCGGCTGGAGCTCACGCTGATGGCGGCCCTGCCCGGCGTCCTGCGAAACGGCCATCCCACCGAACGGCTGCCCCACACGACGAACCTTGCCTTTGCCGGCGCGGAGGCGGAGTCGTTGGTCGTGGCCCTGGATCTCTGCGGCATCGGAGTTTCCTCGGGCGCCGCTTGCTCGTCGGGCTCGCCGGAGCCGTCCCACGTCCTGGCCGCCATGGGGCTTCCGCGGGAACGCGTGGACGGCTCCATCCGATTCTCCTTGGGCCGGGGGACCACGCCGGAGGAGATCGATCGCGTGGCGGAGGTCCTGCCTCCGATCGTGGAACGGATGCGACGGGTGAACGCGGGCCTCACCCCGGCGGCAGGAGTGCGGGCGTGACCCTTCCCCTGGAGACGGACGGGAGGATCGCCGTGGCCATGAGCGGCGGGGTGGACTCCGCCGTGGCGGCGGCGCTCCTCGCCCGGCAGGGCCTGCCGGTGGTGGGCATCACGCTCCGGATCTGGCCCAGCCTGCGCCCGACCGATCCGG
>Ga0210377_10004164_pt1 | contig 12217 bp, 8 predicted proteins | sample PLM4_65_b1redo_FD_155480 | JGI IMG/M metagenome (GOLD analysis project Ga0210377, IMG submission 155480) | Groundwater sediment microbial communities from an aquifer in East River, Colorado, USA - PLM4_65_b1 redo | ecosystem: Environmental > Terrestrial > Soil > Riparian zone | place: USA: East... | reverse complement strand
GTCATGCGCATCGCCTCGCGGATCAGGCCGTGCTCGATCGAGGCCACGTCCGACCGGATCTCCTTGCGCATGTAGTTGAGATAGATCTGGTCGTCGAACCTTTCCTTGACGACCACGTAGGCGAATTTGTCGATCGCGGACGAGACGACGTAGCCCTCGCGCGTCTCGTAATAGACGGCGAGATCGGTGCCCCCGCCGGCGAAGGAGATCCGCAGCGGCGTCTGCGTGACGATCACCGGGCTACCTCGCGCACCACGCCCATCGCCTTCATCTGCTTCTCGGCAAAGGCCAGGATGTCCTCGATGTCTCCCTGCGCCCGCAACCACTCGACGTACTCGGCGACGCTGTCGGCCGGCGTGCGCTTCGGCTCCCAGCCGAGCCCGCGTAGCCGACCGATGTCCGAGACGATGTGGCGCGTGTCTCCGAATCGGTAGGCGCCGCAGGGTTTCGCATCCAGCTCGCGGCCGAAGGCGCGCGCGACGATGCGGGCGAACTCGGCCACCGTGAAGGCGCGGCCGCCGCCGACGTTGAAGGCCTTCCCGTCGGCGCGGGGATCCTCCAGCACGCGCAGATTCGCGTCGACCACGTCGTGCACGTTCACGAAATCCCTCACCTGGAGCCCGTCCTCGTAGATCGGCGGAACGCGGCCCACGTGATAGGAAAGGCAGAAGACCCGACAGGCGCCCGAATAGGCGTTCCAGAACGACTGGCGCGGCCCCTGCACGATCGAGTAGCGCATCGCGACCGACGGGATGCCGTAGCGCTTTCCGAGCTGGAGGGCGATCTGCTCCTGCGCGTGCTTCGAGAGCGCGTACTGGTTTTGCGGATTCACGACCGATTCGTCGGTCGGCAGCCACTGCGTCTCGCCAGCGCCGTCCGGACAGGGAACCTCGAAGCGGCCGGCGCGCAGGCGCTCTTCACTGCGCAGACCCGGGTACACGATCTGCCCGCTCTCGCAGCGGTGGCGGCCCTCGCCGTAGACCGACTGCGAGGAGGCCACCACCACCTTGCGCACGGCGAGCCTGCCCTCCACCAGCAGCTCGTAGAGCAGCGCCGTCCCGACCGCGTTGACACGGAAGAACTTGCTGAAGTCCGGCAGATAGTCCTGATAGGCCGCGAAATGGAACACGGCGTCCATGCCGGCCAGCGCGCGGGTCCAGTCCTCGCGCTGGGTGACGTTCCCCAGCACGAACTCGGCGGCCGGGTTCAGGTAGGAGGGCCTACCGTGCTGGTGCACCGGCTTCTCGAGGCTGTCGAGGATGCGCACCTGATGGCCGTGCGCGACCAGCGCGTCCACCGTGTGCGAGCCGATGAAGCCGGCGCCACCCGTGACCAGGATCCGCATTTCACTCCCGGATTCGCGCGAGGGGGACGCGCGGGCGAGAGGGTACACCTCGTGCCGCGAGCGAGTCCAGCGAGCGCGGGTTGCGCGCGATTTGCGTACCGCAGCGGGTTAATCTGCCGGAATGCAACCGCGCCGCTTCGTGCTGCTCGATCGCGATGGCACCCTGATCGTCGAGCGGCACTATCTCTCCGATCCCGACCAGGTCGAGCTGATCGGAGGCGCGGCAGACGGCCTGCGCCGGCTGGCGGCCCGGGGTCTCGGCCTGGTGGTCGTCACCAACCAGAGCGGCATCGGGCGCGGATTCTTCGACGCCGCGCGACTCGCCGAGATCCACCAGCGGCTGGTCTCGCGGCTGCGTGCGGAGGGTGTCGAGCTGGATGGGATCTTCTTCTGTCCCCACCACCCGGATCAGGACTGCGCCTGCCGCAAGCCGCGCACGGGCCTGGCGCTGCGCGCCGCTGCCGAGCTCGGCTTCGAGCCGGCCCGCGCGTTCGTGGTGGGCGACATGGAGAGCGACATCGGGCTCGGCCGCGCGCTCGGCGCCACCACGCTGCTGGTGCGCACGGGCCACGGCGCCGCGACGCTCGCGCGCGGCGAGGCGCGGCCCGATCACGTCGTCGCGGACCTGCCGGAAGCAGCGGATCGGATCGAATCGCTGCTCACAGAGCCCGCAGCAGCACGTCGGTGATCCGGCCGGCAGCGCGGCCATCCCAGCCAGGCGGCAGTCGGCCGGGCGGCCCGCCCCCCGCCAGCACCTTGCGATAGGCCGCCAGGATCCGCTCTGGATCGCGCCCGACCAGCTGGTTGGTCCCGATCTCGACCGTGACGGGCCGCTCCGTGTTCTCGCGCAGCGTGAGGCAGGGCACCTTCAGGATGGTCGTCTCTTCCTGGATGCCGCCGGAATCCGTGAGCACCAGTCGGGCCGACGACATCAGCTTCAGGAAGTCCAGATACCCGGCCGGATCGATCATCCGCAGCCCCGGCAGCCGCGCCAGCCGGCCCTCCAGTCCGAACCCGCGCAGCTTCTCGCGCGTGCGAGGGTGGGCGGGGAACACCAGCGGCATCTCCTGCGCCACCACCTCCAGCGCACCCAGGATCCCGGCGAGCACCTCGGGATCGTCGACGTTCGAGGGTCGATGCAGCGTGAGGACGGCGTAGCCCGCGGGCCGCAGCCCCAGCTCGCCCAGGATCCCGGACGCCTCGGCGCGGGCGCGGTGCTTCATCAGGGTGTCGATCATGAGGTTGCCGACCAGGTGGATCTTCTCGTCCGCGACGCCTTCGCGTCGCAGGTTGCGCGGGCCGCTCTCCTCGGTGCAGAAGAGCAGGTCGCTGATCGCGTCCGTGAGGATCCGGTTGATCTCCTCGGGCATGCTGCGGTCGAAGCTGCGCAGGCCGGCCTCGACGTGCACCAGCGCGATGCCCAGCTTCACGGCGACCAGACCGCAAGCGATCGTGCTGTTCACGTCGCCCACCACGAGCACGGCATCCGGGCGGTGCTCGAGCAGCACCGGCTCGAATCTCTTCATGATGTCGGCGGTCTGCGCAGCGTGCGAGCCGCTGCCGACGCCGAGGTTCAGGTCGGGCTCCGGGATTCCGAGCTGCCGGAAGAACAGATCGCTCATGTTCGCGTCGTAGTGCTGCCCCGTGTGCACGAGCAGCGCCTCGATTTCGGGGCGGGCTGCGAAGGCCTCCATCAGGGGGGCCACCTTCATCAGGTTCGGGCGCGCGCCGACCACGTTCACGATCTTCACCGTCCCCCCTTGGCCGCCACCACGCCGCGGATCAGCTCGGCGTAGTCGCCCGCCAATGCCGAGTAGTCGTAGGCCGCGGCAATCCGCTCCTGGCCCGCACGCCCGAGGCTGCGCCCGAGCTCGCGATCGGCGGCCAGGCGCAGCACCGCCGCGACCAGCTGCTCGGCGTTCTCGGGCTCGACGCAGATCCCCGCGCCCGCGCCCTCCACCACCTCGGCGGCGAAGCCCTCGACGCCGAGCACGATCGGCTTGGCCATCGCCGCGGCCTCGAAGATCTTCGAGGGCATCACGGTGCGAAACAGCGGCCTTCGCGCCAGGTGGACCAGGCAGGCGTCGCTCGCAGCCAACACGCCCGGCATCTCGGCCTTGGGCAGCCGCCCGGTGAAGATCACGCGATCGAGACCCCGGTCGCGCGCCTCGCGCTCCAGCTCTTCGCGCACGGCGCCGTCTCCGACCAGGAGCCACACCACGTCGCGTCGCCCCTGGTCGCGCAGCAGCTCCGCGGCGCGCAGCACGACCGAGAGGCCGGAGCCCATGCCGATGGTGCCCACGTACGAGCACAGGAACTCCCGGTTCGGCGCGAAGCGCGCGCGCATCTGCGAGGCGTCGGCGGCGGGATCGAACATGGCGCGGTCGACTCCGTTCGGGATCACCGCGATCCGCTCGGCCGGCACGCCCCGCGACTCGAGCTCCCGCTGGTAGCCGCGCCCGACCGTCACGATCCGCGTCGCGGCGGCGTACATCCGCCGCTCGAGCCAGCCGAGGAAGCGCAGCAGCCAGGAGCTGCGCATCGCCCCCACCGCAGCGATCGACTCGGGCCACAGGTCGCGCACTTCGAGCACGAACGGCACCCGGCGCAGGCGGCTCACGAAGACGCCCGCCCAGCCGCAGAAGAACTGCGGCGAGGTGGCGATCACCAGGTCCGGGCGGCGGACGCCGAGGCCCGCGATCGTGGCGGTCGCACAAAAGGACAGATAGTTGAGGATCCGCCGAATGGTCCCCTTGTTGGGCGCCAGATAGGTCCAGACCCGCAGCGTCTCGACGCCCTCGATCACCTCGCGCGAGCGCCAGCGATTGCGGTAGCCGGGGTAGACGACACCGTTCGGAACGTTCGGCACGCCGGTCACCACGCTGACTTCGAAGCCGAGCTTCACCCAGCGGCGGCTCATCTCGTAGACCCTGGTCGCCGGCGCGTTGCCCTCGGGATGGAAGTAGTGGGTCAGGAAGAGGATGCGCATCGTCGCGTCCGGCGGACCAGGGCCTCGCAGGGGCTATCGAGCCTCACCAGGGAACCTTCTCGCCGGAGACACTGGCCCCAGAAGCCAGATCGTACCCGATCTCCTCCGCCGTATTGGCGATGCAGAAGCCGAACGAGAGGTGCGCACCCGTCGCCTGGAAGCGCAGCGCCGTGCGCGGATGACGGACGCCGAACTCCGGACAATAGTCCGAAGCCTCCACCCCGAGCTCGCCCGCCCCCGCGAACCGGATCTGGAAGACGCCGCCCGGGTGACGGATCCGCGCGCGGAGCCCCGCGAGCTCTTCCACGACACAGCCCGGGGCCAGGTGCAGGCGCGAGCGCGCCGTCACGGGCCGGGCGCTGGTGATCTCGTCCCTGACCAGGAGCACTCCGCGCGGATGCCAGGCGAAGCGCCGATGATGGCGCGGCCCCCCCGCGAGACGCTGGTAGCCGTCGTGCCAGGCCGAGAGGCGAAAACCGCCCTCCCGCGGCTCGAAGCGCACCTCGTGCGGCCGGGCGCGGCGCGCGACGCGAAACACCGACCAGAACTCGCACTGACTCTGGCCGTCGATCTCGACGGTGTTGTGCGCACGCGTCGAGCGGCACCACGCGCGCAGGGGGTCGTCCTCGTAGCCGTGGACGCCGGAGTCGGTGACGACGCGCCGTCCCGCGAAGGAGAGCTCGAAGGAGAACAGATCGCCGTGGGCGTGGCCGGGTTGATAGTCGGGTCCGATCGGCCCGGCATCGCACACGACGAAGTCGCCACCGCGGCCGGCCGCCCCGAAATACCCGGTCTCCGGCAGCGCGAAGACCGAAGCAGCGGCCTTCGCCTCGGGACCCGGCTGGCCCGTGAGGCGCGGGTAGGCTGCCAGCAACGCCTGCGGCGCCGGGTAGACGCCGAGGGCGCTGTCGTTGAACAGCGCGATCTCGCCATCCGGGTGGCGGAGCTGCGCGACCGCGCGCAACAGGCCCGCGAGCGGGCGATCAATCAGCCCTGCCAGCGCGTCTCCGCCGGCATTGCGCAGCGCCAGCAGCAGCCAGGCGACGCGGAGCTGGTACATCGGAGAGCGCTCGACGTGGCCGCCGTCCCCGAGCACCTGCTCGGGAAGCTCGGACTCGAGCACGCCGCGCCCCGAGCGCTCCCAGCGCCGGGCGGCTTCTCCCTCGAAGCAGCGTCCGGCCATCAGCAGCGCACCGCCGTTCTCCAGCAGATGGTTGCCCAGCAGGTGCGTTTCCAGATGGCGCGCGAGCCACTCGGACTGCCGGAAGATCGAGCCCCAGAGCGCGTCGCGAAGCGGGGCGTCGGCTTCGACCCGTTCCCGATGCTCGCCGTAGAAGAACGCGCACCAGTTCACGAGGCGGAGCGAGGTCGGATACGCCTCCCAGCCCGTTTGCGCGCGGGCGAGCGGATGTCGTTCGATCCAGTCGAGCGCGGCAGCGCGGGCGGCATCCCAACCCAGATCCCAGATATACTCGAAATAGTGTAAGTTGTACTGCCACAGCTTCGGCAGCCCGGGCGCGTTCCAGCGCGGCGGAAATCCGACCTGCTCGCGGCGGTTCAGGAACGCGAAGACGCCCGCGAGCAGATCGGCTCGCGGCTGGGCGCGCGCGGCGGGCGGCAGGAACGGCGCCTGGGCGCGCAGGCGCGTGCCGGGATACGCGGGAACGGGTCGCGCGCGAAAAGCTTCGGGATCCTCGGTAAGGCGGAGCAGCCGGGCGCGGAGCTGCGCGACGATCTGGCGGCCGCGCAGCGGGCGGACGGTGTGATACCACAAGGCCAGCGACATCTGGGGCTCGGTCGTGCCGTCCTCTCGCGGGCGCGAAGCCCGGTTCCCGAGCGACGATCCTCGAACGACGCTCCGGCGTGCCGCCTACCCGCGGCCCGCTTCAGAGCGGCTCGAGGCCGCAGTCGCGGATCTTCTGCAGCAGGGTCTTGTAGCTCACGCCGAGCAGGCGGGCAGCCTGCTTGCGATTCCAGTTGGTGTGGTGGAGCACGCGGTCGATGGTCTCGCGCTCGGCCAACTGCGCGGCGCGGCGGCCGACCTCGCGCAGCGGGATCTCCCCAGCCGTCGCCTCGATCTCCTCGATCAGGCGCAGGAGCGAGCTGCCGGGCGGCTTCCCGCTGCGGTCGGCGCGCAGCACCTCGTCGAGGATCTGCACTTCGCTCTCGAGCACGATGATGCGCTTCATCATGTTCTCGAGCTCGCGGACGTTGCCCGGGAACGCGTAGCGATCGAGGGCGCGCATCAGCCGGTCGGAGAGGCGCGGCAGGGGCTTGTGGTAGCGGGCTGCGAAGGTGCGCAGGAAGTTCGCGACCAGTGTGGGAATCTCCTCGCGCCGCTCTCGGAGCGGCGGAAGCGTCACGGTGACGACGTTGAGCCGGAAGAAGAGGTCCTCGCGGAACGTGCCCTCGCGCACCATGGCGTCGAGCTTCCGGTTGGTGGCGCATGCCACGCGCACGTCGACCGCGATCTCCTGGTTGCTGCCCAGCCGCGAGAAGCGGCCGTCCTGCAGCACCTGGAGCAGCTTCGCCTGCAGGGACGGGCTCATCTCCCCGATTTCGTCGAGAAAGATGGTGCCCTCGTGGGCCTGCTCGAACTTGCCGTGCTTGCGCGCGGCCGCCCCCGTGAAGGCGCCCTTCTCGTAGCCGAACAGCTCGCTCTCGAGCAGATCCTCGGGAAGTGCTGCGCAGTTGACCTTGACGAAGCGCTCCTTCGCGCGGGCGGAGACCGCGTGCAACGTGCGCGCGACGATCTCCTTGCCGGAGCCGCTCTCGCCCTGGATCAGCACGGTGACGTTCGTGTCGGCCACCTGCTCGAGCAGGTCCTTCACGCGCTGCATGGCCGCGCTCGCCCAGGCGATCGTCCCACCGGTCTTGGCGTGCTCCTCGCCGAGCACCTGCCGCTCGCGCTCGAGCGCACGGCGCTCGAGCACCTTCGCGAGCGTGGCCTCCAGCTCTGCTTCCTCGAAGGGCTTGTTCAGGTAGTCGGCCGCGCCGAGCCGCATGGCCTCGACGATGGTCGCGGTCTTGCCCACCACCGAGAGCATCACGACCGACACCTCGGGGTGCTCGGCGCGGATCCGCACCAGGGTCGCGAGCCCGTCCTGTCCCGGCATCATCACGTCGAGCAACACGAGATCCGGGGCGGCCCCGCCCTCGAGCAGCGCGAGCGCGCTGCGCCCGTCCTCGGCTGTGTCCACGTCGAAGCCGCGCAGCTCGAGCAGATGGGCCACGAAGGTCCGGATCCCCTCGGCGTCGTCGACGATCAGCACGCGGTGGCGCGCCGCGTCGTCGCGACGGCGATCCGCGGACCTGGCACCCGGACGGCTGCGGCTCTGGGCCACGGCTAGCGCTCCGACACGTGCCGGGCCGCATCTGCTGCCGGCAGCGAGAACGCGAACCGACAGCCGCCGCCCGGGCGCTCGCCCAGCGAGATCGCGCCGCCGTGGGCCTCGACCAGGCGGCGGCAGATCGCGAGTCCGAGCCCGAGCCCGCCCGCTCGCCCGCCCGCGCTCACCTGGACCCAGGGCTGGAAGATCCGCTCCCGGTGCTCCGGGGCGACGCCCGGACCGTCGTCCTCGATGCAGATCTCGACGAAGCGACGGCCCCCCACCGGCGTCGGAAGGGCGCGTGTCGAGATCTCGATGGTCGCTTTCGGACCGCCGTGCTGGATGGCGTTGCTGACCAGGTTGGTGAGGATCTGCTCCACACGCAGCGGGTCGAAGCGTGCGTGCGCCGCGGCCGGATCGATGCGGATCAGGATCCGGGAGTCGCGCTCGGCCACCAGCGGGAGCAGCAGCTCCTCGACCGCCTCGATCACCGGCTCGAGCGGATGGCTGCCGAGCTCGAGCACCTCGCCGCCCTGTTTCTCGCGCGAGGCCGCGATCAGCCTCTGGATGAACTCGTTCAGACGCTGACAGCTCTTCGCACTCTCCAGCAGGAAGCGGCGCTGCTCGTCCGTCACGGGGCCCGCGTCGCCCGCCAGCAGCAGACGGCTGTAGCCGCCGATCACCGTCACGGGCGTGCGCAGCTCGTGGCTGACGACCGAGAGCAGCTCCTCGCGCCCGTCGCGCTCCGCGCGCAGCTCCTCTCGCAGCGACGCGACCTCGCGGTTGCTGCGGTGGAGCTCCTGGCTGGTGCGCAGGAGCTCGCGCTCGAGCGCGCGCAGGGGGGTCACGTCTTCGACGCTCCAGGCGTCGCTGCCGGGTGCGAAATCGGGCCAGACGAGCTGGCAGATCACGCGGCGCTCGGCGCCGGTCGGCCGGCGCAGCGCGCACTCGACCGAGCGCGTCCGAGAGCGATCCGGGAGACCCTGGCCGGCGTCGGCGAAGAGATCGGCGAAGCGGGCTCCGTCGATCTCTGCGACCTGCGCCCGGCCGGCCAGCTCGAGGAGCGTTGGATTCGCCCAACGAACGCGGCCGTCGTGCAGCAGCACGACCCCGTACGGAAGGGCGCAGGCGAACCGCCCGAGGATTTCTTCGGCGGTCTGCGGCGGCGTCACCGACTCGGCGGCCTGGCCCATCGCCCCCCTCTGCGCGGTCAGCCTGGCCGCGGCCCGAAACACGTCGCTGGCGGCGGTCCGGGCGGACCCCCCCGTCCCTCATCGCCGCTTCCGAGCCCCGGCTTTAATCCCAATTCCCTTTTGGGGACGATTGCTTGGCTTGATCGAGCCGAGCTGAAGCGAACGCTCGCGGAGCACGCGACTCGCTTCCATCCCCGGGGGCCGCCAGCCGGGGCGCGCCCCGAACGGAGCGGTATGCTGTCGCGCCGGCAGCGGGGCGAGGCACCGGGCGCGCTCGCAGGGCGGCGGGCCGGAAATCCAGCATGACGAGCCACGACGTGCGCCAGCGCATCGACTTCCTCGTCGAGGAGCTGAACCGCCACAACCGCCTCTACTACCTGCTCGATCGGCCCGAGATCTCCGACGCGGAGTACGACCGGCTGCTGCGCGAGCTGGCGGAGCTGGAAGCCGCCCACCCCGCGCTGCGTCGGCCCGGCTCGCCGACCCAGCGCGTGGGCGCGCCGCCGGCTGACGGCTTCGCCGAGTTCCGACACTCGGCGCCGATGCTCTCGCTCGAAAACGCCATGGACGAGCAGGAGCTGCGCGCCTTCGACGAGCGGATCCGCCGGCTGCTCGGCGTCGAGAGGCCCGTCGAGTACCTGGCCGAACCGAAGCTGGACGGCACCAGCATCGATCTCGTCTACGAAGCCGGCGAGCTGGTGGTCGGTGCGACGCGCGGCGACGGGCGCGTCGGCGAGGACGTCACCGCGAATCTCCGGCTGTGCTCGAATCTCCCGCTCGAGCTCGCACACACACCACGGCCGCCCGCACGGATCTCGGTACGCGGCGAGGTGGTGCTCCCGATCGTCGCCTTCGAGCGCCTGAACGCGCGGCGCCTCGAGCAGGGGCTCGAGCCCTTCGCAAACCCCCGCAACGCGGCCGCTGGCTCCCTGCGCCAGCTCCACGAGATCGACCGCGCTCGCTTGCGCGCGCTCGAGTTCCGCGCCTACGCCCTCGCCGAGGGGGTGCCGGCGGGCGTGCGCACACAGGAAGGCGTGCTGCAAGCGCTGGTCGCGTGGGGCTTCACGGTGAGCGAGGGCAGCGAGCTCTGCCCGGACATCGACGCCGTGCTCGGCCACCACGCGCGGATGCTCGACCAGCGTGCGCGCCTGCCCATCGAGATCGACGGCACGGTGGCGAAGGTGAACCGCCTCGACCTCCAGCAGGAGCTCGGGGCGCTGCCACGCTCGCCCCGCTGGGCGATCGCCGTGAAGTTCCCCGCGCAGCAGGAGACGACGATCGTCGAGGCCATCGAGGTGCAGGTCGGACGCACGGGGGCGCTCACCCCGGTCGCGCGCCTCCGGCCGGTCCGCGTGGGCGGCGTCACGGTGTCGAGCGCGTCACTGCACAATCAGGACGAGATCGAGCGCAAGGACGTCCGCGTGGGCGACACCGTACTGATCCAGCGCGCGGGCGACGTGATCCCGCAGGTCGTCGCCGTGATCCCGGCGGGACGAAAGCGCGGCGCCCGACGCTTCCGCCTGCCCGACCGCTGTCCGGTGTGCTCTGCCCCGACCGTGCGCCTCGAGGGCGAAGCCGTGACGCGCTGCACGAACCTCGACTGCCCCGCGCAGCTCAAGAACAATCTGAGACACCTCGCGGGCCGTGGAGCGCTCGACATCGACGGTCTCGGCGAGAAGCTCATCGACCAGCTCGTCGAGCGCGGCCTGGTGAAGCGGCTCTCGGACGTCTTCCAGCTGGGTGCGACCTCGCTCGAGGGCCTCGATCGAATGGGCGAGAAGTCCGCGGCGAATCTCGAGGCGAGCCTCGCGCGAGCGCGCAACACCACGCTCGCGCGCTTCCTGATCGCCCTCGGCATCCGCCACGTGGGCGAGGGGGTCGCCGAGCTGCTCGCGCGTCGCTTCGGTGATCTCGACGCACTGCTCGCAGCTTCGAGGGAGGAGATCGAGGGGGTGCCAGGCATCGGCCCCGCCATCGCCGAGAGCGTCTCGCGCTTCTTCTCCGACCCTCACAACGTCGAGGAGGTGAAGCGCTTCCGCGAGGCAGGCCTGCGCTGGCCGGCGACGCAGCCGGTCACGGCGCCGAGCGGCCCCCTCGCGAACAAGACCTTCGTGCTCTCCGGGGGGCTCGCCGGCATGACGCGCGCCGAAGCCAAGCAGCGGATCGAGGAGCGCGGCGGCCGCGTCGCGGCGTCGGTATCGAAGAAGACCGACTACCTGGTCGCGGGCGCGGATCCCGGCAGCAAGCTCGAGAAGGCGCGGGAGCTCGGCGTCGAAATCATCGACGAGGACGCCTTCGGGCGCCTGCTCGAAGGCGCGTCGCCTGGCGGGGCCTGACGCGCGCCCCGAGCGTCACCTCTGGTGCGCCGCGCCGTCTTCGAGCACGAGCTGCTGCAACACCGGTAGGGCCGCGTTGGCGACGGTCTGGTTCCCGGCCGGAGTGAGATGGATGTCGAGCCAGAAATACTGCCGCTCCCGCCCGGCTGCCGCGAGCAGCGCGTCGATGGGATCGATCATCACGATGCCGACCGAGCGCAACGCGGCAATGCTCGCGCGGGTGCTCGCGAGCTCTTCGTCCGGGTCGACCTCGATGATGTGCTTCCAGCGCGCACGGTCGCCGGGATGCACCTGGAAGCTGAGCGGCAGGTGCACGACGGCGACCTTCGTGTGCTCGCCTGCCAGACGTCGCACGAACTCGACGAGGCCCAGATAACTCTGCTGGATCGCCGGCAGGTCGTCCGCCTGGGCTTCCCCAGCCGGGTCGTACAGCTCCTTGCCCATCCCCACCCGGGGGTTCGTCGGTTGCGACACCAGCGTGTTATACAGATAGAACCCATAGAAGACCGACCCCAGGTTTTTGACGATCGACGTCATTCGCAGCCAGGGGGTCGGCCGGCCGAAGTAGATCAGCGAGTCTTCGACGGTCGGGCACGTGAGTTGCTGGGGACAAGCGTTCGACATCGGCCCCATCCGATTGCCGTAGGAAGTCTGCACGACCAGATCGGGCTGGTAGCGATATCCCTCGCGCTCGAACCAGCACATCTGGTGCGGCGGCGGCTGGCCTGGTGTGCCGACGTTGATCAACTCGACGCGCTTGCCCGGCACGCGCAATCCGCTCGCGATTCGCGCGGCGTAGGTTTCCTCGTAATCGCTGCCCCAACCGAATGCGAACGAAGGCCCGAGGAAGAGCACGCGATACACGTCGGCCGGCTTCTCGAATCTGGCGGGCGCGCGCGCCGCGTCCGTCCGGAAGCCCTGGGCGTTGGTGTAGATGTGGATCGCGAACTCGTTGGTGCGGTGCTCGTAGTCGAGGTTGGACTTCACGCGGTAGCAGCGCGTCGCGTCGGCCACGAAGATCGGCG
>Ga0210377_10004163_pt1 | contig 12221 bp, 13 predicted proteins | sample PLM4_65_b1redo_FD_155480 | JGI IMG/M metagenome (GOLD analysis project Ga0210377, IMG submission 155480) | Groundwater sediment microbial communities from an aquifer in East River, Colorado, USA - PLM4_65_b1 redo | ecosystem: Environmental > Terrestrial > Soil > Riparian zone | place: USA: East... | reverse complement strand
TGCCCCACACCATCTGCTATTCGGTCAAGGCCAACTCCACCCAGTCGGTGCTGAAGAACTTCATCAAGCTCGGCGGCGGCGTCGACATCGTCTCCGGCGGCGAACTCTACCGGGCACTCAAAGCCGGCGTGAGCCCTGCAAAGGTCGTCTACTCCGGCGTCGGGAAGAAGGACGACGAGATCGAGTATGCTCTTAACAGCGGCATCCTCATGTTCAACGTCGAGTCGGAGCAGGAGCTGACCCGTCTTTCGGAGATCGCGAGCCGGATGGGGAAGAAGGCCGGCATCGCCATCCGGGTCAACCCGGACGTTGACCCCGGCACCCACCCCTATATCACCACCGGCCTGAAAAACGCCAAGTTCGGCATCACCATCGACCGGGCGCTGGCCGAGTACAAGCGGGCCAAGGAGCTGCCGGGGATCGAGATCCGCGGCATCGATATGCACATCGGTTCCCAGCTGACAAAGGTCGACCCCTTCGTCGATTCGATCGTCAAACTCAAGGCGATGATCGTCAAGCTCAAGGAGATGGGGATTACCCTCCAGTACTTCGATTGCGGCGGCGGCCTCGGCATCCAGTACAACGACGAGGCACCCCCACTGCCGGCCGACTACGGCAAGGAAATCATCGCTGCCACCAAGGACCTGGGACTGCATCTGCTCTTCGAGCCGGGGCGCAACATCGTCGGCAACGCCGGCATCCTCGTGGCAAAATGCCTCTACACCAAGGAGCGGGACGACAAGAACTTTATCATGATCGACGCGGGGATGAACGACCTGGCCCGGCCGGCCCTTTACGGCTCGTTCCACGGCGTCCAGCCGGTGGTCAAGGATCAGGACGGCATGGTTGTCGCCGATATCGTCGGCCCGATCTGCGAGTCGGGCGACTTCCTGGCAAAAGACCGCGAGGTGCCGATGTTCAAGCAGGACGACCTGATGGCCTTCATGTCGGCAGGCGCCTACGGCTTTGCCATGTCGAGTTCCTACAACAGCCGCCCCCGCGTCGCCGAGGTGATGGTCAAGGGGGATAAATTCGAGGTGATCCGCGAGCGGGAGACCGTCGAAGACCTGATCAGGGGCGAGCGTATTGCCTCATTTTTGTAAAGCAACTCCACGATAGGAGGATAAGAGCATGTTCAAAGGAAGCATTGTCGCGATAGTCACCCCGTTCACGAACGGTGCGGTAGACGAAGAGAAGCTGCGGGAACTGGTGGAGTTCCAGATCGAGAACGGCACCGATGCCATTGTTCCGTGCGGCACCACCGGCGAATCTTCGACCCTCGACTACCCGGAGCATGACCGGGTCGTGCAGATCGTCGTCGAGCAGGTGAAGAAACGGGTTCCGGTCATCGCCGGTACCGGCTCCAACTCTACCCGCGAAGCAATCGAGATGACCGCCCACGCCAAGAAGCTCGGCGCGGATGGCGCGCTCCTCGTTACCCCTTACTACAACAAGCCGAGCCAGGAAGGACTCTACCGCCACTACATGGCGGTGGCCGATGCGGTGGCGCTTCCCCAGATCCTCTACAACGTGCCGGGGCGCACCGGCGTCAACCTCCTCCCCGAGACCGTGGCGCGGCTGGCCGAGCATGGCAACATCGTCGCCATCAAGGAGGCGACCGGTTCGCTGCAGCAGGCCTCCGAGGTGCTCGACCTGTGCGGCGACAAGCTCGACGTTTTCTCCGGCGACGACTTCATCACCTTTCCGATGATGGCCTGCGGCGCCAAGGGGGTCATCTCCGTGGTGGCCAACATCATGCCGAAGCAGGTAGCGTCCCTGGTGGACGCCTTTTTTGCCGGCCGGATGGAAGAGGCGCGCCAGCTCCATCTCAAGCTCCTGAAGATCTCCAACGCCATGTTCATCGAGAGCAACCCGGTGCCGGTCAAGACCGCCGTGGCCCTGATGGGCAAATGCAGCGACGAGGTGCGTCTGCCGCTGGCGCCGCTGGTAGAAGCGAATAAAAACAAACTCGTGGCGATCATGAAAGAATACGGGCTGATTTAGGCTGAAGACCGAAGGTAGAAGGCTGAAGTAATCTGCAAATACATTTGAGGCGATCGTTGAATCTGAAGGGTTTTCCCTTCAGCCTTCAGCCTTCAGTCTAACGAGGTTCATAATGGTTAAGATCGCAGTCTGCGGTGCAGCAGGACGGATGGGGGGCCGGATCATCGCGGCCATCAGCGAAGCGGAGGGGACGGTCGTCTCCGGGGCGCTGGAGCGTCCGGGACACCCGATGGTCGGCCAGGATGCCGGTTTCAACGCCGGCCTCGGCGCCATCGGCGTTGCCATCTCCGACGACCTCAACGGGGTGGTCCGGGGGTGCGACGTCCTCATCGACTTCACCAACCCGAAGGTGTCGCTGAAGAACCTGGAGGTCTGCGGCCTCAACGGAAAAGCGATCGTCATCGGCTCCACCGGCTTCACCCCGGAAGAGCGGGCGCTGGCGGCCGAGCTGGCGAAGGATATCCCCGTTATACTGGCACCCAACATGTCGGTCGGGGTCAACGTCTGCTTCAAGGTGCTGGCCGATGTCGCCCGGATCCTCGGTGACGACTTCGACGTGGAGATTGTCGAGCTGCACCACAACAAGAAAAAGGACGCCCCCTCCGGCACCGCGGTGCGGATGGGGGAGGTGGTGGCCGATGTCCTCGGCCGCGACTACAACAAGGTGGCCAACTTCCACCGCGAGGGGATCTGCGGCGAGCGGACCCGTGAAGAGATCGGCATGCAGACGGTCCGCGGCGGCGACATCGTCGGCGAGCACACCGTCTACTTCATCGGCCAGGGGGAGCGGATCGAGATCACCCACCGCGCCCACACCCGCGACATGTTCTCCCGCGGCTCGGTGCGGGCTGCCAAGTGGGTGGTGGGGCAGAAGCCGGGGCTGTACGACATGCAGGACGTGCTGGGACTTCGCTAGACTGTCTCCCAGGAGGTGCCGTAATGATGGAAGCCGGTATTTTGGCGATGTTCGCGGTTGTCGGCGGGGGGATTCTCGCCATCGGCTGTCTTGTCGTCTGGATCTGGGCGTTGATCGACATCCTCAAGAACGAATTCACCGGCCTGAACAAGATTATTTGGCTCCTGCTGGTCATCTTCCTGCCGCTGGTCGGCGTCATCTGCTACTATTTCATCGGGATGAAGCAGAAGCTTCCGCCCCATTCATAGTTTAAATTTCAATTCCGGAGGATACAGCGTGGCACAGATCAACGACAACTACCTGAAACTGAAGGCAGGCTATCTTTTCCCCGAAATCGGCCGCCGCGTGCGCGCCTTTGCCGAGGCAAACCCGAGCGCGAAGGTCATTCGTCTCGGCATCGGCGACGTCACCCGCCCCCTCGCCCCGGCCGTATTGAAGGCATTCCACGCCGCTGTCGACGATCTCGGCACCACCGACAACTTCGCCGGTTACGGCCCGGAACAGGGTTACGACTGGCTGATCAACGCCATCATCGAGAAGTCCTACAAGCCGCTCGGCGTTTCCCTGAAGACGGAGGAGATGTTCATCTCCGACGGCTCAAAGTGCGACTGCGCCAACATCCTCGACATCTTCGCCCTGGACAACACGGTGGCCATCGGTGACCCGGTCTACCCGGTGTACAACGACACAAACGTCATGATCGGCCGCACCGGCGAGGCGGACGACAAGGGGTACTACAAGGGGATCGTCTACCTGCCGTGCAACGAGGCGAACCACTTCATCCCTGCGCTGCCGACGGAAAAGGTGGACATCATCTACCTCTGCTTCCCCAACAACCCGACCGGGGTCGTGGCTTCGAAGAGCGAGCTGAAGAAGTGGGTCGATTACGCCAACGCCAATGACGCGGTCATCTTCTTCGACGCCGCCTATGAGGCGTTCATCACCGATCCATCCATCCCCCACTCCATCTACGAGATCGAAGGGGCGAAGAAATGCGCCATCGAGTTCCGCTCCTTCTCCAAGACCGCCGGCTTCACCGGCGTGCGCTGCGGCCTGGTGGTCGTGCCGGAAGAGGTGATGGGCACCACCAGCACGGGCGAGCGCTACAGCTTCAACAAGCTCTGGCTGCGCCGCACCACCACCAAGTTCAACGGCGCCTCCTACCCGGTGCAGAAGGCCGCCGCCGCTGTCTACTCCGACGAGGGGTGGGCCCAGACCAAAGAGATCATCGACTACTACATGGAGAACGCCCGCATCATCCGCGAAGGGATGAAGGAAGCGGGTCTCACCGTCTACGGCGGCGTCAACGCCCCCTACATCTGGCTCAAGACCCCGGGCAACATGACCAGCTGGGAATTCTTCGACAAGCTTTTGAACGAATGCAACGTGGTCGGCACCCCCGGGTCAGGCTTCGGTCCGAGCGGGGAAGGGTACTTCAGGCTGTCGGCCTTCGGCCATCGGGAGAATGTGATTGAGGCGGTGGAGAGGATAAAGAAAAACTTGAAGTAACGAACGACAAGGGCGCCCAGTGAGGCGCCCTTAGTTTATGGTAGAAGATGAGAGATAGTTGTTTGTCGTGACCCAAGGCTATGATATAATCACATAGCTAGACTGTCTAGGTTGTGGAGGTGTCATGAAAACGAACAAAATGGACCGTTCTCCCCATGAGCGTGAATGGCAGCTTCAGGAAGCTAAGAACCGGCTGAGCCAGGTGGTGGACTCGGCCCTTCATGACGGTCCTCAAACCATTACCTTGCGGGGCAAACCGGCTGCGGTCGTAGTCTCATTCGAGGAATTCAGGAAGCTGACGCAGCCACGAACGACGCTGTCGCAATTTTTCAGGCAATCGCCGCTGCACGATATTGATCTCGATCTCCGCCGGAGCGACGATCTCTCCCGTGAGGTGGAGTTGTGAAGTTTCTTCTCGATACCTGCCTGATTTCGGAGCTGGTGAAAAAGGAACCGAATGCGGCCGTGCTCAACTGGCTGGATGAACGTGACGAGCAGACTCTCTTCTTGAGTGTCCTTACCCTGGGCGAACTGCAAAAAGGCATCAGCAAGCTTTCCACGGGTGTCAGGAAGGACGACCTTCAGGCGTGGGTTGAACACGATCTCATCGAGCGTTTTGCGGGGCGGATTCTTGATCTTGACCTGGAAACGGCCTTGCTCTGGGGGAAGCTTCAGGGGGAGGCGGAACTGAAGGGTGAGAAACTGCCGGTAATGGATTCACTCATAGCGGCCACGGCCATTGCCCACGGGTTGGCTGTGGTTACCCGGAATGCAAAAGATATCGAGCGTTGCCGGGCAAGGGTTTTCAGTCCATGGGTCGAATAATCTGTTATCATGGAACCTGCCCGCATCCATAGATTCTTCACTTGGAAAGGTCAGCATGTCGCCAACGCTGCTCATACAGGACGGATTCAAGTTATTCTTCTACGCCAATGAGCATCTCCCCAGGCATATTCATATTGTGAAGGGGGATGATTATGCTACAATCGACCTGTCGAGCATGGCTGTCCGCGAAAACTACATGAGTCCGGCTGATTTGAAGAAAGCAATTGCGATCGTTGAGTTGAACAGGGAAGCATTCGAGGGGAAATGGGATGAGTTCTTTAAAAGGTAAGGCGGTCCATGTTGACGAGCGGTACCTCCATGTGGAACTGGAGGACGGCCGCATCATCTCCACGCCGATTGACTGGTATCCCGAGCTGCAGAAGGCCACACTGAAACAGCTTGCCGACTATCGTTTCATTTGCCGGGGGACGGGGATCGAGTGGTCCGAACTTGATTATCATTTGAACATCGAAGCGATGTTTGCCGAGTCACGACAGACAAAGGCGGCGTAAGGGAAGTAAATATGGTGTCCCCGGAACTCTCGCGGAACTCTCGGTAGATTTCTTTTAAAGGGAATGACAATGGCTGTTGAATTTTATGATGCAATTCTTGAACTCACAAGCCCAAATCTAGGGGGATTGGACCGTGGTCTAATGGCCGCTCGGTTTGCCTCTAATTTTGGCTGGCATCCCAGTGATCGATTTACTACAGCTGAATCGCAAATCGCTTGCGACCATCTGCTTATTGAACATGGTCTCGAGAATGCTGCCGTTATAAGCTTTTTAAATGGGAAGTTTTCGAATCTATCATTTATTGAAGTGAATGAGCTCCTGAATATATCGTACAACAACATGGTAGATTGGCATATTGCTATAGAACCAGAAGCAGTTACATTTCTGTATAATAGAACAAATCCAGTCACAGTAATAGCTAAGCTAGAAATATCACGGACCAATTTAGAGGCCGTCCGGTATGAAGCATTTGAGCGAATTGTAGGAAAAAAACCTAATCCAAACATTCCTTCTTTAGATAATGCTTTTATTGAGACAATTTCCTTCTGGAAGAGAAATCTATCGGCTGAAGTAGGGCCTTTGGTTTCAAATGAGTCATTCTCGACATTATTTAACTCTCTGATATTCTTAAGAGCTGTTGAAGATACGCTTAGAAGAGAAGGTAAGCTTGCCAATGAATCCATTACAAATTTTTTGCTTGATAGCATCCAAAAAGAAAGTGAGATCACCCCCCATGACTTAATTGAAAAATGCTTTAGATTGTTAACAGGCGAGAGTGTTCCTTCATTTTTAATTGATCTTTCAAAAATTTGCGTATTTGACGCAATTGGAAAAAATATTTTTAGAAATGTTATAAAAGATTTTTATAGAAATAGGTTTGCACCATACGAATATGATTTCTCGCTGATGTCAAAACATGCCCTAAGCCGAATTTACGAGCATTATGTCTCCATTTTGAGAGTACTAGAAACAGAGCAATTGACACTTTTTCCACAGCTACCCGAAGAAGAGAAGGTAAAGGCGTATGGTGGTGTATACACCCCGCAGTTTATTGCTAAATTTTTTGCTAAATTCATAAAAAAAGAAATCCCGCTACAAAATTTTAGAAACCTGAAATTTGTTGATCCAGCATGTGGATCAGGAATATTTCTTCGGACAATTCTTGAAATGCAGCTTGAACCAGATGAGTTTACTGACGAAGAAATATTGAATGATATTTCCTTTGACAACGTAAGTGGCGTAGATGTTGATGTAAATGCTTGTAATGCTGCTAAACTGTCCCTCTCGTTATTACACTTAGTTTCAAAGGGAAAACTCCCACAGAGACTTGACATTATTGCTGCTGAGGCTATCAGCTATTACACTGAAAGGCAGGATCTCAATGGTTCATATGATATTGTTGTAGCAAATCCTCCCTTTATTTCCCTAGACACACAATCACCAGAGATAAGAGAAAGACTTGTGAACTGTCTCGGTGAACTTGCAAAGGGGAGGGTTGATGTCTCTCTTGCTTTTATTAAAATAGCTATTGATCTCTTGAAGCCGGGCGGATTCGGACTTTTTGTTCTGCCACATGGCTTTTTACTTGGATCGTCCTCTGCCTCTGTAAGAAAACTACTTTATGATTGCACATGGATTCGAGCACTTGCTGATCTTTCAGCTATAAAAATATTCGAAAACGCTGGAGCATATGTTGTGCTTCTAGTTTTTCAAAAAAAGATACCAGTAACATTACCGCCAAATGCAAAAATAGTAAAATGTCGTGATTTAGTAGGAAAAGCCTTAGAAGATGCACTCAAAAATATCCCAATTGAAACTAAGTACTACAGCATTTACGAAACAGATCAGACTTGTTTTCAGGGGAAAGATTGGACGCTACTCCCACCTGCAGAAGAGTCTTTTAAACGTAAGCTCGCGGGGCTTCCTCGGCTGAATGATCTGTTTGTAATCAGACAGGGCTTTATTTCCGGAGCGGACGATATCTTTACTATCAAAAAAGATGATATTCCGAAAGGGGAACATAAACTTTTCGTACCATATTTGCATGATCGTGAGATGCGGCATTATCAGACACCTAAGACAACTGAAAAATACTTATTTTATCCTTATCATGATGGAAAAAAACTAGACAAAACATTCATTGAGGAAAAATATCCCAATACTTGGCGCTATCTAGAATCGAAAAGTCTAAAGCTTTCCTCACGAAAGTCACTAACAAGGTATAACAAAGAATGGTGGGAACCTCTGTGGCCCAGACTTCCTGAGAATATGATGCGCCCAAAGATCGTAACTCCTCATCTAGTATTATTTCCAAAATTTTCAGTTGATTTTGAAGGAAAATTTGCTGTTTCACACTCTCCATTGCTATATCTTAAAGAGGGAGTGGACGAGGTAAACACACTTAAAATATATGCTGCCATACTGAACTCGAGTATTTGCAACTGGTATATATCATCACATTCACATAAGTATCAGCGAGGTTATCTTGTTCTTGAGCCAAGCACTTTGGCTTCAGTTCCAATCCCTATGCCTTCTGATATTGCTCTTAGCATTAGAATCAAATTAGTCAATCTTGTGGACCGGAGATTATCCGGAATATCTGAAGTTGTAGGCATTGACAAAGAAATTGACTCATTGGTGACAGAAATTTACGGGTTAAATAGTATGGATTTAGAGGAATTAGGGTTTAACCTATGAAGATTGTCATTTCAGAACCTGAGCTTGCACGAAGATCTCGGGAAATTAGACGCATCTTAGCGCCAATTTCAAAGGTGGACTCTGGTCCAGCTACCAAACCGATCTCATCTCAAGGGGTATATATAATAGCAACTTATGATGGTTGCTATCCAACGGTTAATTTTCGTGATTGGAGGTTCCGCTTAAAGAAAAAAAATCTGAGCGCAGGGTACTTCGAGGTTTGGAAAGATCCGCTTAGAGATGGAAAATGGCATCTTGAAAAGGCTTACTTACACATTTACGAAGTAAATCCTGGTACTCGAGGGGAGAATGAGCTTATCTGTCTCCATTGTGATCCATCAGAATCGGTGACAGCGGATCACTATTGCTACAAAGTTGGCCCACATATTCATATCAATAATGCACCACAACCTTTCCCTCACTCCCACTTTGCTCTAAATAGATGTCACTTGCCAGAGATTCTCTCGTCTCTGTCTGCGCTTACAAAGGCTTTCTCTATGGGAATAGATATGATAAAGGACCAAGTGTTAGACGCAATGTGAATCTTGGGAAGTAAATGCGGGACATCCATGATAAGTTTTGTCAAGGGGAAAATGGAGATTTCCCTTGACCTTCCGGACTGACTCCCGGCGGCTTTTTGCTTCAATCTGCCGTAACTCGACCTTTTTCTTCTTTCGTTGGGGTCTACGTTTGGATCACGCGACCAGACATCCATTTGCTGCACTAAGGTCTGATACGGTTAGCGCTACCCCGCATCTTCAGTGACCTCTGCAGAAGATTGAGTTTGGGTCAACCCGCCGGCCTCGAAACAGATTTAGCGGTGCACGTGGCACAGTCCCGGATTCGGCAAGGACCGGCGGGAAGATCGTCATTTCAGCAGATTATATGTCCCTTCATTTTCAGGCAGCTTTCTCTTCTTTACGAAGCATGAAGTCGGTTTCATTCTTGTCAACCGCCATCATGTAGGCTACCAACCTTCTGGCAACAGCAAGGGTTGCCCGGTTCCTGTTTCCTTTCTTCAGTTCCCGTTCATGCACGGCAGCCAGCTGCGGATTCCAGATTGGAGCTATCTTGGCGGCCTCGATGAGCATGGTTTGCAGGTGCTTGTTCCTTTTCTTGGAAATCGGTCCCCGTTGTTCCTTGCCCGCTGATTCTTTTTGTGCGCTGCACAGGCCGCAGTAACTGATTGCTTTTCGAATAGAGCCGAATCGTTCAGGATCGCCGATCTCCAATGCCCAGGTGAGAGCCGTTACCTCACCAATCCCCTGGATGGTCATGAGACGCTGTACTCGATCCCTGATCAGACTGTTGGTGCGAAGCGCTTCAATGAGCCGCTTCTGGACGGCGCGAAACATCTCGAAGCTGGCACGGCTCAGCTTCAGGAGTTCTTTTACCGAGTGCGGTATTTCCTCGACTCGTTCCAGAAGCGAATTGAAGTATTTCTTGCCGTGCAGGCGTTTCTTGCTGTAGCTGGCCCCAACTTCCATGAGCAGACCGGACATCTTGTTCTGCATCTTCACCGCCGTCCGGACTACGTGATTGCGATACCGCAGTATCCGCCGCAACTCCCGTATCTCTTCCGAGAGCATGTGGCATTCCGGCAGAAGGTTCACCCGCAGCAGGTCGGCGATCATCTCGGCATCGGCCCGGTCGTTTTTCTTCTTCGCGGCAGTGATGGCCTTCAACATCGCGGGATGAGCTACTTTCAGATCAACAGCGTACGGCTTGAGGAAATCGTAAATCCAGCCGGTAAAAATCGTTGCTTCCATCGCCCCGATCCAGGGACCCGGCAATCCCTGCACCCATTCGCCAAGCGCCTTCCTGTCAGCATCAATCTTTCCCTGACCGATAAGACGGCCATCCAAGGCTTTGATACAATACGAGATTACCTTCTTGTGAATGTCCAGTCCGATGTAGTAAAATGCGTTCATGGAAACCTCCTGGTGGTCTCTTTCTGGGCGAGCCCATCTCGACCCAGCCGTTTGCTTCATGCAAACATTGTAACCACCTGGAGGTTTCCTTCAATACAGATCACTTATCCATTCAAACAGATTTATTATTCCTCTACACCAACTCCGGCCTTTGCTCCTTAAGCCAAGCTTCCACATCCCGCAGCAGATCCTTTGCCTCGGAAATGCACTGTTCCATGGATGTTTCGTCGATCCAGCCTCCGGAATAATCCGTCAGGTTCCGTTTGCGGCGCAGCACATCAAGTACGGCCATCCTTCCGGTCGGCAGGTCGATGGTCTGCGGCAGTGATTGAATCACTGTCATATGATGTCCCGGTCTGCTCGTATCGGGCCGGAAACCGTTCGCCATCATGGCGGCAAGTGCAAGTTGCATGATTGCCTTGTAGGCACTGTCGAAGCGTGTCTCGCAGCTGATCACATCCACGCCGGCATCGGATAGATTGCGCCGGGCAGCGTCAAGCAGCCGCTGCATCTCTTCACGGCTTGTTACGTGGCTTTTTAGTTGCCCAATTTTCTCCAGGTTACGCAGGTTTTCCAAGGTCATGTTCATCGCCTATGAGAAAGAGTTTCGGTTCGCTCATGATCCGGGTAACAAACTGTTCGCCGGCATTCAGCTTGGAAATGAATTGGTCGTGCGACATGACAACCGGATTGATTTCGCGGCCGAGTTTCCGGCGCATATCTGCCAGGGCCATCACTACATCGGTAAAGGAGGCCGACCCGACAACACAGACGTCCACATCGCTGGCCGCACGTTCTTCTCCCTTTGCCACGGAGCCGAAAACAAATGCGGCTTTAACAGTATTGGCCAGCGGCAGAAGTGCTGAGCGGATGATATCCGCCAAGCCGCTTGTTTTGCGGAAGATGCCGGCCAGTTCGTTGAAGATCGGACATTCCCGATTGGCCTGATAGCGGACCTGATTGCCAACCGCATGTCGCGCCAGAAGTCCTGCCTCGGCAAGAAGCTTGAGTTCCCGGTGCAGTGATCCTGCCGGAACAGCAGTCAGACGGGAAATTTCCCTGACATGGAAATTCTCGTCGGGACGCAGCAGCAAAAGGGCCAACACACGTCGCCGGTAGTCGCTGAAAAGAGTTTCTGCGAGACCTGAAGCCTTCATTTGATCTCTTCCCACCTGTGTTCTCATATCAGCTTCGTTTGTAATATATTTGAGAACAATTCTCAACCATTTTGTCGCGGACTCACCGTAAAAGGCGCCCTGGATAAAAGCGCAGCGATCTCCTTCAGCTACTTCACGCTCGCCTGCACCTTTTTTGCCTCCAGCTCCCTGATCAGCTCTTCATAAGCACCCAGCGATTTGATGAGCGGCGCATCCTTTCGCGCTGTTTCGTCAAACAGCTTCAGCTTGCCGTTGAAATTTCCCGCCCTGTTCTTCAGATTCTGGATGTTTTCACTGAGGAAACTCTTTTCCTTCTTATCCACCGCGCTCCGGGTGATGAACGACTTGGTCTTGTTCCAGTATTCGTCACTGCTGCCGATGTAGTGGTTGACGCTCTCAAGGAAAGAGAGGGCCGAGCTGGAAAGCTCGCTGGTGGTGGTGAGTTTTAGCTGGACATCATTCATGTCATTAAAGAGCTGCTCGTCGGCAAAACGGGCCAGCTCGGAAATTTCCGCCGGTTTCGTTGTTTTTGCCGCTGCCGTTGCCTCAACCCTGGTGATATACTGCTGTGAGGTGGCCAGATACCTGGTCATGGAAACCGACGTGGCGTTCAGTGACAGGGCAAAATGCGCGACGAACTTGGTGAACATTCCAGCCTGCCCCGCATAGG
>Ga0210377_10004162_pt1 | contig 12222 bp, 12 predicted proteins | sample PLM4_65_b1redo_FD_155480 | JGI IMG/M metagenome (GOLD analysis project Ga0210377, IMG submission 155480) | Groundwater sediment microbial communities from an aquifer in East River, Colorado, USA - PLM4_65_b1 redo | ecosystem: Environmental > Terrestrial > Soil > Riparian zone | place: USA: East... | reverse complement strand
CATGGGGTAGCCGTTTTGTATGACCATAATAATCCTGGTTCATCCCCGCACGTGCGAGGAACATTTCTCCCTAAGCCGATCAATGTCACTAAGCTTCGGTTCATCCCCGCACGTGCGGGGAACATGTGGATCGCGCGACCTTCTTCGGGTCCGGGTCCGGTTCATCCCCGCACGTGCGGGGAACATACGGCGTCGGAATACTCGGTCATCTGCTTGACCGGTTCATCCCCGCACGTGCGGGGAACATGAATAATTGGGGGTCAAGACGGCGATGAGTTGCGGTTCATCCCCGCACGTGCGGGGAACATTGAAATAAATTTGTTGTATAATTTCCCGGCTGCGGTTCATCCCCGCACGTGCGGGGAACATACTTCCTCTACCTCCCCAAAATCATGGAGCAATTTCGAGGGTCAGTAACCTACCGAACAAACTGCCATAAAACTATCCATCATGTCACTTATGAGTCTGCACCATTTGAAGCACCGTTTTCCGGTAGAAACGACACGAGCTTGATGCCGTCCATTTCCTTCGGTATTCTACGATTTTTGCCAAACGTCATGAAGTCAAAACCCGCTTCCGTGTTCGTGGTCCAGGCCATAACTGCATTCCCCTCTTCTAATCCCTTTTCCACCTGCTCCCATATCATCTCACGCACACGACGCGAAACCTTGCCGACATAGACACCGGCCCGCACTTCCAACAGCCATATTGCCAGTCGTCCCCGCAAACGAGGCGGCACATTCTCAACCACGATGACCAGCATCGCCCATGCCCTCCTTGTTCGGGATCGCCGGAGCAACAGCCTCTTCATGCGGCTTCGGCACTTCCAGACCACCAGCTGCTAAAACCTGTTCAATGGCGGGGATTATCCGTTGAAGCACTTTGAATTGCCTAAATGCATCTCGGCAGGCTATACGAACGTCTCTCTCCGGATTACCGGGATTCCGTGCCGCGATTCGGAACGCCACGGGCACAACAGTTTCGAACTTGAAAATGTCGGCGATGTCATACACAAAGGACTGCGGCTTGCCGGTATGGATGAACCCAATAGCCGGGGCATACCCAGCAGCCAGAATCGCCGCCTCGCTGATACCATAGAGACATGCCGTTGCGGAACTGAGGCACCGGTTCGGCACGTCACCACTCCCCCATTCCGTGTGATCGTAGTTTCGATGTTTCCATTCAACCTTATACTGTTTGGCAAGCAGCTCATACATCTTCCTCACCCGCACTCCTTCGATCCCGCGAAGTTGCTCCACGCTACGTCTTTCGGGCGGCTCTTCCTTGAACCGCATGGCGTACATCTTGCGGACAACTTTTAACCGCGCATCATCATCCAGCGCCAGTTTTGCTTGATACAAGAGCCGATCCGCCCGCGCCCCTCCCGGCTGACCCGATGCATAAAGCCGCACACCGCCGTCGCCTACCCACACGAGCAAACAACCCACGCGCGACGCAAGTGTCACAGCGGCATGGGACACCCGCGTGCCCGGCTCCAGCATCAAGCAAGCCACCCCGCCCACGGGAATGTGCGTCCGCACACCTGTCTTGTCCACGATCACAAACGCGCCATCGAGAACGTCGAGGTTCCCCTTCTCCACGAACAGGACCGAAACACGGTCCTTCATAGGGATTGGTTTAAGGGGAGGGAGAATCGGTTCGGTCATGACAATACCTCGTAGGAACGTTTTAACCGTTCAAACCGTAATGAGCAAGAATACAACCATAAAATTATGTACGGTTTCCCCCTGACGTTCGTGCGCCCGATTCTTGATCATGCTGAGCAGTACATCCCGCTTCCAATCCTGCTTGACAACCTGTTGCATGTACCAAAGACGGACCGGCAGGTCTTTGACCTTCTCCATGAGGAGGATATTGTGCCCCCAAAGGATTTTTGCAACGAGCTGCTGCAAAATTGACTGAGCATCTTCGCCTGATATTTTTGCCACGGCCTGTGGCACTTTTATATCTTCATTATTATCCGGCGGCTGTATTTTTGCCACAGCCTGTGGCAAAATTGGACCGAGAGCGGGATAGGCTCGATAAAAGGCAATCATCCGCCCTATATTCCGCTCGGAAAACCCTTTTATTTCTGGAAGCTCATTGCGGAGATCGAGCGCCAGCCGGGGTATGACCGCAGCTCCCCAGCCTTCCCTATGCTGTCGCTCTTGGAGCATTCTACCGATGTCCCAATACATATTGATCAACTCAGCATTGGCGGAAAGTACTGCGCGCGTCTGCCCCTGCCTGATCCGTAGTTTGATCTGGCCAAGCAGTTCAGCATACTGGACAAATGGTTGCCGCATATAGGGTACTCCTCAATCAGTCTGTGGTTGAGAATATTTCAGTCGTCCGATCTTTTCGGACAACTGAAGCAATCCAGAAACAATTTGTGGTGTTGTCGCCATCTGAGCTATTGCATTTTTTGCAACAACTCATCGTAAAGAGTTGTCGACATAATGTCTACGACTGGCCTCCCCAAGGAGGGGGACAGATTGTCCCTACCCTTCACCAAGCTCCACAATGAAAGAGCCATTTATCAGCTACTGTCCGGTTATTTCGGACGGTTCTATCAAGGGGAGTACAAATTCAGCACACTTCATCCAATGTATCAGGACTGCAAAGGGGGGTGGCAATTTCCCCCCACCCTTTTTCCGGTATTTCAATCAACATCAGCCCGTGACAAAATGTCACGACCTCACTTCCTATCCGCACGAGCCCGAACGCTCACACCCGCCGCACCAGCATGAGCCCGCAACCGAAGCCTTTGGCGGGGCCGATGCCGACTATTTTCCCATTGTTGTCCGCACCCTTCTTGGTGAAAACAGGCGACGATCCGTGGCAAACGATACCGGTGCATCGGGGAGTGAGTCCCGTCCTTCGGCGAAGCTCTCCGCTTCTTCCTGTCGGGTGAATGATTCAAGCGTCTTTTCTCCAATAAGAAGGTGCAACGCATCATCGCGAGTTTCACTTATGCCAACAAGCACAGGCGCTGATGGGATGCAGGTTTTTCGTCCAAGCCAGATGCCCCACCTCGGGTCAGCAAGAGCCTTAGAAATTTCACTTAATACAACCGCAGTGCCTTCCAAAAGAACTCCGAAAACCGCATCCGTGAGGTATTGGCGATGAGTCAAAACGCAATCGGTATTGAGCGCGCCGCTCGCTCTCCTCGTGTTCTGGACGGAGTGATAATCTTGCAACCGACGTACGGGAAGTTCCTTCTTTGTCCCTTGTTTGGGGATGGCGATCGCAGTCATCCGTACCATGCCGAATTTAGCCAGGAACTCCTCCTCTTTATCGCTTCCACGTGGAAGACCAATCGCTGCGCAGCACATCCCGGCGATGGCACTCTTTGTCGGCATCAAGCCAGTGTTTCGGCGATTATACTGGCTGTCAAAACCCCATGACTGAAGGGGGCCTTCTAGGCGCAAGGCAAGATAGCCTTTATCAGTTGACATGTTCCACCACCCCGTCAAGGAATGCCTTCATACCGACATCAGGGATCGCCTTTTCAAAGATCGCTGTGATCCCCCAGGTTCCTGCCAGTTTTGCGTACTCCGCCTTGAGCAATTCAACAGACTTGGCAGCGTACCCCTGTGAATTGCGCACAGGGTTTTCAAAAGCATTGACCAGTTGCACCGGATGCCCCTTTTCCCGCACGATGCCGAGCACATAAACCGGGAGCGTATTGCCGTTCATAGTATTCTTGCGTGCACTGGGAATGGCCTTGATCGTTGCTTCCACGAAGGTTCGCACCACATTCTGCCGTTCTTCCTTGGCCATGCATCCGAGATGGTCTTCATCAGCAAGCATGTCGAGATTAAGGGCAGCAAAACGGTAGTAGGTCGCGGAATTGAACTCCAATGTGCTGGTCATGCCGGCGCCCGATTCTTCCTTCGGCTGCAAATCATCCACTGCGGCAAAGAAATCAATCTCGTTGTCCACTTTATGCGTGGAGAGGGCATGTGAAAACATGGAAGCAGCTTCTACTGTCAGAGAATGATCATTAGCGACCATGCGTCCAAAAATGGAAATATCAGCGGCATCCTTTAAAGATTTGGCGTCCACCGCCTTCATAGCCTTTTTTGCATCCTTGGTTTCAGCGTACTTCTTGGCAAGCGTCTCAAGTTCAAGCGGCGACATGAAATACAACGTTGTCGATTTCACTTTATCCTTTGACTTCGAGTCGAGCTTCACCAATTCATCGACAATCTTCTTCGCGCCTTCGTCTGCATCCGTAGTTGATAGACCCGCCACCCCCATAGCCTTGACGAGGGGATCATACATCAAACGAGTCCGCTCCCCTTTAAAGTGCTGAGGTGCATTTTCCTTTGCCATTTCCCGAATAGCCCGCTTCCACGACTGGCTTGACACTCGCGCACGCTGGACCCCGCCAAAAATCGCCGTCTTAGGGGAATTTAGGTCATCACGATTGAGACAGGCAACGGGAACGGATTGAATGATATGCAGTTCTAAATGTTTCATGGCTATTCTCCTTTTGGATTAATGTTGTTATAGTTTTACCGGCGCAAGCAACAGCAGTCCGAAACCAAAGCCTTTGGCGCTGCCGATTCCTGATTGATAGGTTTCTATGAACCTCTCTGGATCGGTCACCTCCAGGATGCCGCGAAACTGGACACCGCCGTGGTAACCCGACTGCCCTTTCTTGCGAAAATGGCTTTCTACCATCGGTCTTATTTCGAGGGGTTTCTCCTCCACGATTCTGAACCCTCCGGGCACATCCTTCCCTGTACTCTGATCCCGACATCTAACCTTCCCTTTGTGAATTAGCCATGCTCGCAGTTCTTCTGGTTTTACCAGCGGCACTCGTTTTCCACGTTTCCACTTCCCATTAGTTTGTAGCTCAGCCGCTCCACTTGAATCTTTCTGCACAAGAGCCTTTACAGGATTCGCCCGTAGATCGAAGGCATAATAACGATGATTAAGAAACGATGCGGCAATTTCGCTGAGGGCAAATCCATCGGGATTGCACCATTGCGGCTGCATTGGTTTTCTCTTGGCCATAAGCCAGAGCCGGAACGCGCCTTCCAACTGATCAACCCGTGTCAGAAAGTCCCGGTTGGCATCCGGCACATCCGGGAAACAATCCCATAGCTTCTTGTGCCATGCATAACTGTCAGAAATGCCTTCAGCGCGCGCAGTTTCCACATCAACTTCTAAACGTGCTAGCCAGCTCATGCTTCCTCCTCGGTCGCAGGCGCAGAACCTTGAGCCCAAAAGGCCGTGGCCCATTCCGTTTTGGTCCGGTCCGTCCAAAACTTCAGGTCAGTCTCCAGCTGTTCATAGTTGACCGGCACTCCCTGCGCTTTTGCCATGAGAACCATACGCAAGACACGGCCGAATAACTCGGAGCCTCTTTCAGCTGTAAGCAACTGCTGGAACCGCCGCTCAGTCTGGGTCAACTTGCTGTCATCGCCCCGTTTATCACCTCTCCGCAACTCAATCGTCTTGCAGGTTAAGCCGAAATTTCCTGAGGATGTCTCTTCAGGATGTGTCGCATACAGCCCGGCAACATAGGCCGGAACTTCCTTGTCTATTTCGATCCCCACGCGATTCAATGCAGGCCAGGCACGGTGTTTCTTGTTGTCCACAAGCACACAACGAAGGTTGGCCATCATCCCCCGGTTGTCCTTGTACTTGCGGAGTCGTTCGAGCAGCCAGCTCATACGCTTTCCTCCTTGGTCTCGTTGGTATCGGGTTCATTTTCTTCTCGTGTTGTTGTTAGCTTTTGCCACCCTTTCGCAAAGGCTCGCATCTGTCGCGGCGTCTCCTGCCCGCAGGCAACTTTGTACGCTTCACATGCGGACGCGAAGAGTATTTTTCTCCATACGTCGCGCGTGGGAATTGCAGCATCCGTGCCAACAGCTTCGATGTGGTTCATCAGGAATGGGAGGTTCTTTTCTACGGCGGTCCAATATGACAAGAATGCCGTCTGAGCTAACCTGTTTTTCAAAGCTCCTTGTTCTTTTGGCTGGGTTCTTTTCACACGAGGTTTCCAGTCGCTGTCGATGGCAGACCGATAATCTTCAATTGCCCATCGAAGTTTTCGCGCACAACCTTCCGCCCCGATAACACCCTGCGCCCCAACAATCTCCGACTGATAAACAGATAAATTGATTTGTAATGCGGGTGTAATATGAAAAACAGATTCTACGGCAACATCCATAGAAGCTTGATTACGAGTCATAGCGCATACATGAAAATCAAATGCAGTATCGCGAGGTGCATTTCCCATAGCAAGCGGCCCTCCGAGTCCATCCGCGGAACGCTTTACGAGCAGAGTTGACAACTCCCTCCACAATGCTTTTGTTGGGTCAACTTTGGCAACTTTTCGCTCTCTAGTCTCAATACCTTTTTTATCTTTCTTTGTTACTAATGCGGCTGCCGCAGTCGGTTCTGCAGCAAACCCGTCCCTGAATGTGTCATATTTGAACCCGCTACAACAGTACATCTCTCCTGTGCCATGAATCAGACGTATCCAACGAGATATCGGCACCAGTCGCCCAATATACGTTTTTGTTGCGTTGAGCGCCCTGTCTGATTCCTTGGCCGGTGATGCAGGAAAGAACTCCCACACAGGTCGCCCTAGTGCCACGTTCGTATAAGCGTCACCTTGCTTTTTGTCAGTTGAGAAGGTATTGTATGCCTTGCCAACAGCCTCGAATGTCGGTAAATTCAAATGAATTGTTTCCGCTAACGATCTTCCGCGAAATAAACAGTGGGCCATGGATTGAGATAAGCATGGCGCATCAGGGTTGCCAACTTGTGATGTTTTGGTAGTTTTCCACTGCGCAACTGGCGAGCCGCCGCCAGACGAAAAATTCTGAAAAGTAAGCAAATTCAAAGTTATTCGCTCAGGCTCAATTTGGCGAGAGACCTTTTGTCCACCGTGATCGTTCAGCGTCGAAGTGTTCCCAGTTGCCAATTCGAAATCAAGCAGGGCCACGGAAGAGGTCTTTCCGGAATCATCCCCTTCTTTTTCAATCCCTTTCAATCCCGCCACCTGCAACCAGGGTTTCTCCTTATGAAACAATTCAAACGAATCCTTCCAGTCTGTCAAATACTTCTTCACTGCTTCGGGCAAGCGCTTCGGCACTTCACACCACTCATCATAGTTCTTCGGGCCATTGAGGGCGGCATGCGCGACACAGAGAAAGAGCCGCATCAAGGAAACCCGTTCGTGTGGACGCACTGCCAAATCGGCGAACTTTTCTCCTTGAACAAGCACATCATGCAGGCTTGCCAGTTCTCGCTTGCCAGTGGTGTTCACTACCGGGATCCACGGATCAAAGGCAACATTCATACTTCCTCCTTTCGTTTTTCAATAACAAGCCCCAATTCGTCAGAATAGACGAGCCGGATACCGTTTTTCAATCCCGTTATTTCCACCGTTCCACCATCCGCAACGATTCCGACACTCTGCATTCCGAAGAGATAATCAGTAAAAGCGGGGCATGTCTTCACGTTGTCGAAGCAGTATTGCGGAACGCGTACGAGATTCTTGTGGATTGTCTGCGCAGTATTAAGCCGAAACACATCTCCACCAAGCCTTCCTGAAGTACCGTCAATAAACACTGCTTCCTCTTTGCTGATACTTCGACAGAGAACCACGGACACGGTCGGCATGTCGTTAAGACGAGTCTGAACGCCTTCCTCATCAGGCAGCGGGATACTCCATATATTACTGCTCATAAGAGCTTTTTGGTGATGTGCCAAAGCTTTCCCGTAAACCTCCTCATAAAGCTTGCCCCAGGATCCCGGGTCATCATCTCGTGTCTCATAGGTCGCTTCAATGAGTGATCGAATCTGCAAAGATATGTTTACGACTGGCTGATTTCGCCAGACCTCCAAGGAACGCAATAATATATATGGATCATAGACCAGTGCTTTGCTGCCCAGATTCTGCTTGATTTCTCGGGGTGGTAACGTGCGGAATTCCTCAAGGGAGCAGGTCTCCTCAATAATGCAAAGTCGCGGCGCATTCACCGGGCGATTCTCGCGCTCATGCCGCCAGAGGCGGCCAAGACGCTGAAGAAGCATATCAGTTGGCGCAAGTTCCGTTATCATGAGATCAGCATCGAGATCAACGCTTTGCTCGACAACCTGTGTAGAAACAAGAATTGAACCGCATCTGGTCTCTCCGCTTTTGCCGAACCGTTCCATCCACTCGTTTTCGAGCAGTGCGCGTTGCCAATAAGGGAACCGGGAATGAAGAAGACCCAAGGGGAATTTGCCTTGTGTCAGTTCTTTGAACCTTAGATATTGTTTCTGAGCTGCATCAATAGTGTTGCATATCCAAAGCACGGCTCCACCCCTGTGTGCAAGAGATGTCGCCTCTTCTGTAGCCTTTTCCGCATTAACAAACTCTACTCGTACAGTACGCGGTGCGGGCGGTTTTGCGGCTATCGGTTCGATATGCACGTCTTCCCTGCGTCCGGAAATCAGCGGATAGGGCAGGTTGGGTTCATCGGATTCATTTCCGGACTGAGAAAGAAGCTGACCACGACGCTTTCCAGTGAGCGTGGCGGACAGAACAATAACCGTACAACCCAATCCTTCGAGAGTCGTAATGAGCGTGTCGATCAACGTTCCTGTGTACAGATCGTAAGAATGAACCTCATCGAGAATTACTACTTTCCCTGCTAGGGCAAAGTGACGGACAAAGAAGTGCTTTGCCGCTACCACACCGAGCAGTGCCTGGTCAATTGTGCCGACACCAAAAGGAGCAATCAAGGCCCGCTTTGTTGAAACGAACCAGTCTCGTCCGGTACGTGCGTCCTCCTGAGCGGAACCTTTCTTGAAGGTCGCTGTCGGATGAATACCGCAATCAGTCGCCATGAGCCAGGAATTGCCATGTATAAGACGGCTCATCGGTGCAGCCGGTACGACACGTCTTAAAAAATCATTCATGCGCAAGTGCATCCGGTTACTTGTTGCCTGAGTGGGAAGCGCGAAGTAGATGCCTTTTGCTTTTCCAGAGATCATCAGTTGATAGGCGGCGCCGAGCGCAGCTTCGGTCTTACCCATTCCCATTGGCGCTTCGATGACGTAGACGCCGGGTTCGGTAATAGACGCAAGTGCTTTTGTCTGCATTTCATTGGGTGGGAAGTCGAATAATTGTTCAAACGTAAGGCTTCTTTGGAGAACTGGGGGAATAAAACCAATCGCATCAAGCGCGCTTTGTGCTCGGGAGACAGCATCTGCGACCGCGTCTTTACGATCCGGAGGAAAGAACCGCTCGTCGGAGCCAATCCAATCCGCTATGGAAGTGAGCCCGGCTAACCACCAGAGGGCCGGTGAATCCTCAGTTAACGTAAACGGAACACGGCCCCCCTCAAAAAGGTCCCATATCTTCCAAGCGTTCGCCATGCGCTCAGCATTCCAATCGATCCGGCTTGCAGAATCCGAAATCAACCGCTGCGGAAGATAGCCGCGATCATTCGGTGCGTTTAGTCGTCCATGGTGGGCGCCAAGCACGGCAGAAACGTACTTAGCAGACTCCCCTTCGATTTTTATCTCCGAGAGAAAAGCTTGAATTGACGAGTGGGACACTTTGCCGTGGTCCGATTCCATAGCCGTATCCCAAACGCCGTTCCGAGCAATCTTTGTCAGCCCGTTCTCTTCAAGCCATGCTTCGCACTTTCGCTGGAAGCCCGGCGATATTTTGCCAAGGTCATGGAGTGCAGAGAGAGCGCCAACCAATGATGATTTCATATGAAACCGCTCAAGAAGCTCGGGCGAAGTCTCAGCGATTGCACGTGCGACATTCCCAACATTCGCCATATGGTCGTAAACGGAAAGACCCGGCTTCTCATCTGGTGTGGTTTTTGCCCAAAAGTGAGTCATGCTACTCCTTGATGTTAGTGATATATATCGGAGCCCTCTCTATCAAAAGAGATCATCAGGCTTCATCGGCATCCATTTGTTTCTCATAAGCAAATATAGTTGCAGGCTCTTCCGTGGTTTCCATTCAGATAATATTACGGCTTTCGCTCGGTGATACTTGGCTGCCGCCTTTAGACGTACAACGTCTTCCTTCGAAGGGAAAAGAGCCCCGCCGCCCTTCACTTGAATCAGCACTATTTCGAACAAATCACCTCTTTTAACTTTGGCATCCCGCATTTGATGATCTTTTCTTATAGCGAGCAGATCAACAACGCCACGCGACTCCGCGTTATTGGGTCCTAAAAAGTTCACGACATGCCACTTTGCACCGTTCTTGCGATTTCTCGTGATAAGCCATTTAGTCATTATCTTAGCCCACCGAGCAGTGCGATGTGCATTTATTCCAGCCTCCTGCCATTTTTTAGCGTTCATCATTTTGCCATCATCTCCATCCAAATCCTCGCCACCAACCTTGCGTCATCTAGAGCGCGGTGGCGCTTGGCCTCTCCAGGTATCCTGCCGAACAAATGCCGGTAGACCGTTTCAAGTTTGTGATTCCGCAATTTCGGATACAGACTCCTGCTCAATTCCAGCGTGCAGTGATAAGGGTTCGTCAGCCCCATGCCGAGCCGCAGGAATTCATCACTTATAAACCCCATATCGAATCTCGCATTATGGGCCACGAGCCTGCTGCTTGCGATAAACTTCCTAAATTCCGGCATGACCTCTTCCGCCATCGGTTTACCGATCAGCATATCGCTTGTAATGCCGTGCACCTGTTGCGCCGCCCAATGTATGCGCTCTTTAACGCTGATGAGCGCATGGAACTCCTCGCCGATTCGGTCCCCTTCAAGCACAACCGCACCGATTTCGATGATCCGATCTCCCCTTGACGTCGAAAGCCCGGTTGTCTCAACATCTACAGCGATAAATCGCCGCACCGCCATAGAGCAACTATGTTCACCATCTTTTACGGTTCTTCGTCTCATATCCTACCAAATGCCAGGCTCAAAACGTGAGCCTGCGAAAAATATCCCGCTCAAGCCGTTTGAACTGTTTAAACCGAATTCGTTATCAAGCGCTGCTTCTTTAACGCCTTGCTCAGCAAGTTTACAACTTCGACCCGCAGAGATTCCGGTGCGATGACCTCCACCTCAGGCCCGTGTTTCAGAATATCCATGACCAGTTCGCGGTGGTCCGCGTACGGGACTTCAAGAACGTAATGTTCGCCAGCGAACCGTCCCTTCTGCTCCGGATGCCACGTTTCATCAGCCACCCAGCGGCTGCGTTCCGGCGTAAAGCGCAATACAGCTGTGTGCTTGGGCTTGCCCGCGAAGATGCCGAAGGCGGAAGCGAAATGCTCATTGAGTTTTGATTCGGATATTTCCTTGGCGAGTTTATCGAGAACTTGCACCTGTCTGAGGCGGTCAACGGAAAAGCTTCTGAGCGCCCGCTTGGTGTGGTCCCACGCGTCTAAGTACCAATTGTCCCGGTAATGCGCCAGGCGCTGGGGGGAAACAACACGCTCGGTCTTCCTGTTATCAGCGCGGCCATGATAAATAATGTGAAGGCGTTTACGACGGAGAACAGCGTCAGCCACAGCGGGAAAGTACTTTGGATCGACACGGCGGGAAGCCATGCTCAGAATACGGATGCGCTTGGCAATGTCGCCCCGTGAAGCGTCCCTGGACTTTAGTAAGCTCTCAATGCGTTCACGCAGCGGCGTCAGATGGCTGTCGAGCAATCCTGGCTGTATCTCGCTAAGCAGGCGCTGAACGGTCAAGAGCGCGTAAAGCTCGGAGGCATTGAACCAAAGGCCGGGGAGTTCGTAGGGATGCTCGCCTGCCGGCACATAATGGTAGCCTTCGGCACTGTGGTCATACTCAATCGGCGCTCCCAAGCAGTCCCGCATGTAGCGAATGACCCGGTTAACTGTAGCACGGGAGCATTCAAGCCGTTCCTGCAAAACTGAGTGAGGCACCGAATAGCGCGAGTGGTTGAGAACTCGATGCAGACAGTAGATGCGGTCGAAAAGATCCATACAGCTCCTTTCGCACGGTGCTGAGGAGACAGGCTATTTTCAGCATTGTTGCGGGATGGGATGAAACGACTATAGTCCAGACGATAACAAAACTCAAGACAAGATTGCTGAAAATGTAATAGTCGACCTTTTATGTAATAATTGACAGGGTTCGATAAAAGCGTTAAGTTGATTCTATGAAGACTGCCGTCGAGCTCTACAGGCTTTTACCGAGGACCAATTGCGGCAAGTGCGGTCTCCCAAGCTGCTTTGGCTTCGCCGCGAAGCTTGCTACT
>Ga0210377_10004161_pt1 | contig 12224 bp, 12 predicted proteins | sample PLM4_65_b1redo_FD_155480 | JGI IMG/M metagenome (GOLD analysis project Ga0210377, IMG submission 155480) | Groundwater sediment microbial communities from an aquifer in East River, Colorado, USA - PLM4_65_b1 redo | ecosystem: Environmental > Terrestrial > Soil > Riparian zone | place: USA: East... | reverse complement strand
GCCGCGAAGGACCGCGCTCGCCGCGCCGGTGTTCGATCGCGACCATCGCATGGTCGCTGCGATCGCCGTCATCGCAATTCAAGGCCGCTTCGATGCGTCATGGGACAGCACGGCCGCCGAGAAGCTGGCCTTGGGCGCAAACACGCTGTCGCGGCACCTCGGCGCCCGGCCCGAGCCCATTGCCTGATCGTTACGGCCCATCATGAAAGTCATCGACGTCCACTGCCACGTCGTCCCGAGCGAATTTCCCGCCGCGCCACCATCGTGCCAGCACTGGCCCGCTATGGACCATCGCGGCAACAACCAGGCGATGGTGATGATCGGCAAAAGGGAATTCCGCCTCGTCGACAGCCGGTGCTGGGACACGGCGCGACGCATCGCCGACATGAACGAAGAAGACGTCGGCATGCAGGCGATCTCGCCGATGCCCGAGCTCCTGTCCTACGGGATCGAAGCCAAGGACAATCTTCTCCTATCTCAATCGGTCAATCGCGCGATCGGTGAAATGGTCCGCGCCGCGCCCGACCGCTTCGTCGGGATGGGCATGGTGCCGCTGCATGACCCGCAGCTCGCCGCTAAGGAGCTTGCGCGGCTGCGCTCGGAGTGCGGTTTGATCGGCGTCGAGATCGGCAGCAACATCGCCGGCAAGTCGCCGGGCGATCCGTTCTTCGATCCATTTTACGGGGAGGCGGAGCGGCTCGGGCTTGCGGTCTTCGTGCACGCGCTGCATCCCTCGCTCGAAGGCCGGCTTATCGGCCCGGCGCTGCTCGGCGCTTACGTGGGCAATCCGACGGAATCGGGTATCGCCGCAGCATCGGTCATCACCGGGCGCGTGTTGGAGAAATTCCCCAAGCTCCGCATTGGGTTCAGCCACGGCGGCGGCACGCTCGCCGCGTTCTTGCCCCGGCTCGAAACCGGCTGGCAGCGCGTTGCAATGCTGAAGGACGCCTTTGCTTCGCCGGCCGCGACCGCGCAGCGGATGTACTACGACAACATCGTCTACCAGAAGCCGCTTCTGAAGTATCTGATCGACACGTTCGGCGTGACGCAGATTTTCGTCGGCTCGGACTACCCCTTCACCGCCGGCCAGAAAAACTCCGCGCGATTGTTCGAAGGTCTTGGCCTTTCGCCGGAGGACCTGGCGGCGTTGCGCGGCGGAAACGCAAGTCGGTTTTTGAACATCAACTAGCAATTCGGGCAAGAAGGGCGAAAAGCCTCGATCGCTGATACCCAAGGGAGGAAGACATGAGTTCGTTGGACCGGATCATCCACGCCGCTGCCGTATTGGCCATCGGAGCTCTTGCGAGCGGCGCGCTTTCAGCGCACGCCGCCGACTGGCAGGCAAATGCGGGCGCGGATTGGCAAAACATCCTTGCCGCCGCCAAGAAGGAGGGTCGGGTGGCGGTCGCCGGCCCCGCGGAGCTTGCCGGCCCTATGACCGAGGGCTTCAAGCGCGACACCGGCATTGAGGTCGAGTTCCTGGGGGGCGAAACCCGGGACCGGAGCAGTCGCGTCGCACGCGAAGTGCGCACGGGCAAGGTCACGCTCGACTTCGTCTTCAGCGGCAGCGTCGAGCTCCCGTTGGTCAAGGAGGGCTATTTCGAGGATCAGAGCGCAAAGCTGATCCTGCCCGGCGTCACCAATATGAAGAACTGGATCAACGGCGAGCTGAAGTGGGTGGACAACACCCAGAAGTACATGCTGCAGACTCAGGCCTTCGTTTCGTCGGTCCCGATCTATGACGGGAATTCGATCAAGCCGGGCGAGCTGACGAGCTGGAACGATCTCCTCGATTCAAAATACAAGGGCAAGATCGTCGCCTACGATCCGCGCAGCGGCGGTCCCGGCGCCCAGATTGCGGGCTATATCGGCGCGACGAAGGGAATAGACTTCCTCAAATCCCTCTATGTCGGCCAGGAGGTCGTCTACTCGCAGAACAGCCGACAAATGACCGAATGGATCGCCCGCAGCGTCCACAAGGTAGGGTTGGGCATCCCATCGGCCGACTACCTCACCCTCACGAATGCCGGAATCAAAAACCTCGTTCCGGCCAACATGAAAGACGGGCCGGGCGCCCTTTCGGGCGGCTTCAGCGTCGTCTTGATGCCGAAGGGAGCGCCGCACCCCAACGCCGCCACCGTGGTTCTCAACTGGGTCGCAAGCGCGCCGGGGCAGGAAGCATATTCAAAAGCGCTGAAGACCATTAGCCGGCGCACCGATGTTCCGCCGGACGCTTCGGTCGCCGCATATACGGTGCCAAAGCCGGGCGTCACCTATCAGGACCAATATTCCGAGGACTACCTCACCAATGTGCGCGCCGTGATTCTCGAGCAGGTCATGGTGGCGATCGGGGGCAAATGAAATGACGGCCCCACGCCGGATCGACGTTCACAATCATCCCTCCCCGCCCAGCTATCTTGCCGCGCGCAATGCGCGCGACAAGAACTACCCCTGGCAGCAGGATTGGTCTGTCGCCAAGCTTCTCGAGGACATGGACCGCGGCGGCGTGGCGACCTCGATGCTGTCGCTTCCTCATTCCGTCCAGATCTGGCCCGGCGATCGCACGGAGGCGGAAGGTCTCGCCCGCGACTGGAACGAGTACATGACCAGGTTGTCGGTCGATCGGCCGGGTCGCTTCGGCGTGTTCGCGGCCCTCCCCGTCCTCGACGTCGAGGCGAGCCTGCGCGAGATCGCCTATGCACTCGATACGCTGAAGGCAGACGGCGTCACGCTGATGACGAACATCGGCGACAAATGGCTGGGCGATCACCACTACGCGCCAATTTTCGAGGAGTTGAACCGGCGCGGAACCATCGTCTACACCCACCCGGTCGCGCCGAACTGCTGCCGCGACCTGTTGGAGGGGATCAACGACTCGCTGATCGAATACAATACCGACACCACGCGCGCGATCACCAAGCTGCTCTTCTCCGGCGCGGCGGGGCGCTACCCTCGCATCCGCTTCATCTTTTCTCATGGCGGCGGCACCTTCCCGTATCTCGTCGGACGCTTCCTGCGCGCCTACACGCGCGCGAGCGCCGAGATCCAGGCCAGCATGCCGGGCGGTCTGATCGCCGCGCTGAACAGGTTCTTCTACGACACCGCGAACTCCGCCCAACCTTACACGATGGCGTCGTTCACCAAGGTGATCTCGATCTCGCAGATTCTGTTCGGCACCGACTATCCGTATGCTTCTGCGACCGAAATCGTGCGGGGATTGGCGGGGTGCGGCCTCAGCGAGTCCGAGCTGCAGGCGATCGACTACGAGAACGCCGAACGGCTGCTACCGCGGCTGAAGACCGTCCGTTGAGACAGGATTCCGCGTCAACGTCGGCCGTCGGCGACGCCGGGGGACGCGAGCGCGGCACGCACCGCCGCGTTTCGTCTGCGCGGATCCATCGCGGCGTGTTCAGCACGCTGTTCCTGTTGGGCATCGGCGCGGTGACGGTGGCGCCCGTCCTCTACGTGCTTATCGCCAGCTTCGACGTCGCACCGATGGGCAGCGCCTATCAATTCGGGCTCGGCGGCTGGAAGGACGTCTTTTCCAGCCAACGCACTTGGATGTCGATGGTCTATACCTTCGTCCTGTCCGTGCGCGTTCCTATTGCAACCGTCGTTGCGTTTGCGATCTCTTGGCTTCTGGTACGGGTGGAGATCCCCGGCCATCGTTTCATCGAGCTTGCCTTCTGGTTCGGGTTTCTCCTGCCCGCGTTCCCCATGATGATGGGCTGGATTCTCCTTCTCGATGAGCATCATGGTCTGTTCAACGTGATGCTGATGAAGCTGCCGTTCATCGACGCGCCGATTTTCTCGATCTATTCGATCCCGGGGATTATTTGGGTGCATTTTGCGCTCACGACGGTGCCGATCATGGTCATCCTTCTGGGCCCGACGCTGCGACAATTGGATGCGTCGTTCGAGGAAGCCGCCGACATGTCAGGGGCGAGCATGTTGACCACCATGCGCAGGATCACCATTCCCTTGCTCATGCCGGCCATCGCCACCGCGTTCATCCTGGCGCTGATCCGGAGCCTGGAGGCGTTCGAAGTCGAGCGCATCCTGGGAACGCCGGTGAACGTGAACGTCTACTCGACCCGCATCTACGATTTCGTCAGCCTCGAGCCGCCGCTGTTCCCCCAGGCGATGGCTCTGGGCACGATATTCCTCGCCATCCTCCTGTTGCTGGCCATTCTCTATCAGGCGTATCTCGACCGCGTCGGGACGCAAGCCACCATAACGAGCCGCGGCGTCAGCCTTCGCGCCCGCCCAGAAGCTTGGTGGACCTACGCGGTCTCCGTCGTGCTGATCGGATACGTCTGCGTCACGATCTTCCTGCCTTTGGTGATGCTGCTTCTCGGTTCGTTCAACAAGCTGTTCGGCTTCTTCTTCCTGGACGATCCCTGGACCTCGGCGCACTGGCTGGCCGTGCTGCGCGATGCGCGATTCTTGCGCGCGATTGTGACCTCGGTGACGATTGGATTGACCGTCGGTCTCGTCGGCGTCCTTATCTTCTCCCTGGTCGCCTGGACCTTGGTGCGCGCGAACATCTGGGGCCGGCGCCTTGCCAACCTGATGGTATGGCTTCCCTGGGCCATTCCCGGGATGATCCTCGGCGTCACGCTTCTCGGCATGGTCCTACAGACGCCAGGACTCTCGATCCTCTATGGCACCATCGTGCCGCTGCTGCTCGCCCTCATCATCAAGGAGCTGCCGATCGGCGTGCAGTTGCTGCGCGGCTCCATCGCCCAGGTCTCCGGCCAGCTCGAGGAGGCCGCCGTCATGTGCGGCGCAGGCTTTGCCATGATCTTCCGTCGGGTGACGCTCCCGTTGATCGCGCCGATGCTCGCCTCCGTCTTCCTGCTGGTGTTTGCAAGCACGCTCCGCGACGTGAGCACGGTGGTCCTGATCGCCACGCCGGGCACGCGAACGATGGCTCTTTTGATGTTCGACTTTACCCTGTCCGGCCAGCTCGAATCCGCGACCGTCGTCGGCGTGATCATCGCGATGATCTGCATCATCGTGACGGGCGCATCGTTCAAGATCCGAAGCAAGATCGGGATACAGCGCTGAAGGTGCCCCATGCTTGATGTAAGGGACCTGAGCAAGAGCTACGTCACGGACGGGGCCAAGCCCGTCATTGCGATCGACGGCGTCACCTTCAGCGTCGAGAAGGGAAAGATATTCACGCTGCTCGGGCCGAGCGGATGCGGCAAGACGACGACGCTCCGCTCGATCGCCGGGCTGGAGACGCCGGACAGCGGCGAAATCGTCGTCTCGGGCGAAGCCGTGTTCTCGTCCAAGACCGGCTTACGCGTGCCAGCCAATGCGCGCGGCTTCGGCATGGTCTTCCAGTCCTATGCGATCTGGCCGCACATGACGGTGTTCGAGAACGTCGCGTTCCCGCTCCAGGTTCGGGGACGCACGCCGAGATATTCCCGCCGGCAGATCGACGACGAGGTGAGCCGCATACTCGACGTCGTGGCACTTTCCGGCTACGAGCATCGCCAGGCGACGCAGCTGAGCGGGGGTCAGCAGCAGCGGCTGGCGCTCGCGCGCGCCTTGGTCGCGAAGCCTTCGCTTCTCCTGCTTGACGAGCCGCTGAGCAACCTCGACGCCAAGCTGCGCGAGAAGATGCGCTTCGAGCTGAAGCGGCTGCAGCGTGAGGTCGGAATCACGAGCATCTACGTCACGCATGACCAAAGCGAGGCGCTGGGGCTGTCCCACGACATTGCCGTGATGGATCGCGGACGTATCGTGCAGATCGGCTCGCCCCGCGACATCTACGAGCGGCCGAAGGACGATTTCGTCGCCGAATTCGTCGGCACGACGAACTTCGTCTCCGGCGAAGTTCTGGCGACGAGCGTCGACCCGGCGGGCTATGTCGTCCAGGTCGCGTCCGGCCCGCTTACCGTTGCCACGTCGGACACCCTGCGCCGCGGCGACAAGGTCACGATCTCCATCCGCCCGGAGGACGTGCAGGTGTCGACGCAGCCGATGGACGGCCCGAACACATGGGATGCGGTCGTCGACACTCACATGTTCCTGGGGTTCTGCCAAGACCTTGCCCTGGCGTGGGGACCGGTCCGGCTGGAAGCGCGCGTGCACCCGTCGCTCACGGTCGAGGCGGGAGCCCCGGTCCGCATCCGCATCGCGCCCGAGCGCTGCGTCGTGTGCAAGTAGCGGCTTCTACCGGAAGATCTTGTTTGTCACGTCGACGTCGGTTTTCAGCAGATCGAACTCGCGCATGACTTGGGCGACGCCGTTGATGGCGGCGGGCTCGATCTCCATGCGCTGTCCGACCGTGAACATTTTCGCCAGGCGCGCCGGGTCGATCTTGGTGAAGCTCGCGACCAGGTCGATATACGGCTGCTTGCCGAGATTCTCGTTCACCCACTGGCCGCCCTTGAAAAAGGCACGCATATAGGCGCGCACTAGCTCGGGCTTCGAGTCGGCCAGCTTGCCGCTCACCACCCAGACCGAGCTCGACAGGCCGGGCATGGAGGTGGACGACGGCCAGGCCGCCAGCTCCAGGCTCGGATCCTCGAAGGCAACCGTCATGTAGGGGTCCAACAGGAAAGCGACGTCGACCTGCTTGTTCTTGAGGGCATCGAGCATCGACGGCAACGGTATCTCGCGATAGGTGATCTTGCTCAGGTCGCCGCCCGTCACCTTGATCCACTTCTGCATCGAAAGCCACTGCGCGGTGAAACGCGCATTGATGGCGGTGACCTTGCCTTCCAGGTCCTTGCCGGTGGAAATCTTGTCGCCCTTGCGCTTGAACAAAGCGAGAGCGTCGGGAGGCGAGGTAGGGATCCGGGGAGCCTCGGCGATGATGCGAAGATCAATCCCCCGTTCAAGAGCGGTCAGCACCGAAACCGTGTTGGTGTAGAGGACGTCGAAGGCGCCGCTGATCAAGCCCGGGATGCCGACGGCGCCGGTCTGCACCGGCTGCGTGGTGACGGCGATGCTCTCGGCGGCGAAATAACCCTGGGCGTCGGCCGCGAAATGCGGCGCGACGGAATAGATCGGAATGATGCTGACGTGCACCACCGTGGGGGCATCAGCGGCCATCGTCGGCGAGAGCCCCAACCCCATGATCGCGAGCGAGCCACTCAGCATCGCCAGCGCATGGCGGCGTGAAATCACTGAAATCATTTGGTCCTCCCCAGATTTTTTCAAGTTGCTGGCAGCGTCTGTGGCTGTGTTAACGGCCCGCTTTGTCCATGGCCTGCTTGTACTCCGGCGAGACTTCCGACTGCGTCATCTCCGAGGCGACATATTCCTTGAGAGGGAGGTTGATGAACGCCATCCACAGGGCGGGCTTGTCCGGGTTCGAGTTGAAATGCTGGTGCTCGACCCCCTTTTCCCTCAGCGGAAGAAGAACAAGATCACCCTTTGCCCAATCGATCCGCTCACCGTCGACGATCGAATAACCGTTCCCGTCGATCACGTAGATGATGAGACCGCCTTGATGACGGTGCTTTCCCGAGGCCGTGCGAACCTCATGTGTAAAGACAACCCAATTCTGCAAGGGCGTGTCCTTGACGGTCAGGCCTAGGTAGGTGCGGAGTCGACCCTGACGCGTCAGATTCTGCGGGCACTCCTCCATTCTGCAAACGATGCGACCCGTCGTCTGCCGTTCGGCAAACTCTCTGTCCTGCCGCAGGGCAAGTTCGTAGGACGTGACGTCCGGCGCTTCACGTTCCCGCGTTCGGGTTCGCTCGATCTCAGCCATCGCTGCTCCTTGTGCGCAGTATACAATTACGCCTTCACGCCGAGAAGAATTCCTCCGGCGCCGCAAGGATCGATGCGCCCGAACTGTTGATGTGCTGTCGCATGGCGCGCTCCGCGCCCTTTGCGTCGCCCTTCAAGATGGCTTTGACAACGCGCCGATGCTCGAGACGCGAACGCCTCGTCGCCGCCGGCGTGCGCAGAATGCGATGAAATTGCAGCGTGAAGATGAGGAACCGAGCCTGCTCCAGGTAGATTGGCAGCTGCTTGTGACGGCTCGCCTCGAGAATGAAAGCATGGAATTTTTCGTTGTATTCCGCGTAGGTCCAACCCTTGTTTCCGCGATCCCAATTTTGCTCGAGCTCAAGGAGCTTCTTTCGCTCGGCTCTCTCCATCCGCTGCGCCGCCAACGAGGCTGCGAAGCCCTCCAAAAGACCGCGGATCTGATTGGCTTCGATAAACTCGCTGCGCGACATCTTGCGTATTCTGGCGCCGCGATAGAACTCAATCTCCACGAGCCCGTCGGCCTCCAGACAACGAAGCGCTTCACGCACCGAGCCTCGGCTCACGTGAAATTCGCTTATCATGTCCGGCTCGCTGAGTCGTTGCCCCGGCACGTAGCGGCCCAGGCGAATGCCCGATTTGAGCGACTCGATGACGTGATCGACCGCCGAGATGTCATTGTCGACGACGGCGAGCAATCTTGCTCCCCCTTCAACACGAGTCCTTGTCGAGGCACCTCTTGCCAAGGTCGATCCCTTCCCGGCACGCTCGCCGTTGTTTCGTTGGCGCGCCGCTACCCATGCCAGACGCATTGCCACTTCACAAGACGTATGTTGGAACGTTAGACCATTTCGTCGAACGAGTATCGCTTGATCGAGAGGGTATGCGCTGTAAGATGGGACGCCTTGACGTACATGTTCAAAAACCAACGGGAGGCATTGGCGGATGCCAATTCGGACCGCTTGGCGCCGCGCGATGCATGGGCTGCCTTGTCGGTTCGGCGCATCGTTGCCCTCTTCTGGGACACCCGCCTCAGCGGCATCTGCCTGGTGCTCGCCTTGCTGTGCTTGTGGGAAGCCAGCGCCAGATTCGAAATCGTGCAGAGCTTGAATTGGCCGCCATTCAGCTCCGTGACGGTCGCGCTCTATGATGGCTTGGCAACGGGCGATTTAGAGTCCGTCATCGGGTCGACCCTATGGTGCACGCTGCGCGGCTACGCGATCGGTGCCGCCATCGGTGTCGTGCTTGGTTTCGCGGTGGCCCTATCGCGCCCGATCCGGCTGACCGTCGAGCCGACGATCGAAATCCTCCGCACCATTCCCGCAACGGCGGTCATTCCGCCCCTGATCTTCATCTTTGGACTTAATGATCCCCTCAAGCTGTTCGTCATTGCATTCGCGGTCGTTTTTCCCATTGCGTTGAATACGATCAGCGGGGTGGCATCAATCGATTCCATCTATCTGCAAGTCGCGCGAACATTCGGCGTCTCGCGTGCCCGAACCCTGTATCGCGTTGTTTTTCCGGCGGCGCTTCCCTTCATCATGGCCGGCTTGCGCACGAGCCTCGGGTTGGCCCTCGTCGTCACGGTGGTATCCGAGATGATCACAGGCACCGGCGGCGTCGGCTATTATCTCGTGCAAATGCAGTTTGCGCTGCGTGCGGCGGAAATGTACGCGGCACTCATCCTCCTCACGGCTGTGGCCTACCTGCTCAATCGGATTTTTGTTGCCTGGGAAACCAGGGTCATTCATTGGGCACGAACGCGGGAGGCTGCATGGAGCGAGCAGTGAAAACATCGCCCAGATCGATGAATGGCGAAGCGCTTTCGCTCGGAGGCATCACCAAGATATTCACCTCTCGGCACAATGAACTGCTTGCGGTGCAGTCGGTCGATTTGGCCGTGCAAGCGGGAGAATTTCTGGCGATCGTGGGACCGAGCGGCTGCGGCAAGTCGACGCTTCTTCAGATCATTGCCGGATTGATCTCGCCGTCAGCGGGCAAGGTATTGCTCGGCAATGAGGACGTCACGGGGCAACCCGCTCACATGGTCTATCTGTTCCAGCAATATTCCAAGTCCCTGCTGCCGTGGCAGACGGTCGAGCAGAACGTAAAGTTTTCCTTCAGTCACCGCATGCACTTGTCTCGGACCGCGACTCGCGAACGCTGCCGAGAGTATTTGGATATGGTTGGTCTTGCAGATTTCCGCGACCATTATCCGTGGCAGCTTTCCGGCGGCATGCAGCAGCGCGTCGCCATTGCGCGTGCTCTCGCTGCGGAACCGCGGGTGCTCCTCCTCGACGAACCGTTTTCGTCCATCGACGCACTCACGCGGCTCGACCTGCACGCCCTCTTGCTCGATCTTTGGACCCAAAAGCGCTTCACGGCGGTACTCGTGACTCACGACGTCGACGAGGCGGTCTTTCTCGCCGATCGCATTGCGGTTTTGAGCCGTCGACCGGGGATAATCTTGGAAATTATCGAGACCGGAATGCCGCGCCCGCGCAGTCCTCTGGAGACTCACGAAAATCCAAAGTTCTTGGCGGTTCGTCACCAGCTTCTCAGCCACCTCCTGGCGAAACCCGAGTCCGTCGATGCGCGACCTCATTAATCGGGCGCAAAATGCCGTTCCGGGGGTCGCATTTATCGCGATCCTGCTGTCATTGCTGGAAGCGGCGGCGCGCCTCGGTCTTGTCGACAGATCTTTCATTCCGACGCCAAGTGATGTTGCAGCTCGGACGGTCGAAATCATCGCTTCCGGGAAAGTCGTCGAGCCTCTGCTGGCGACGACCTTGTTGCTGTTTGTCGGATACGCCATCGGCTGCCTCTCCGCCGTCGTGCTAGGAATCCTCATGGGCAACTATCGGCGGCTCTATAATTTCTTCGAGCCGTTGACCGAGCTTCTGCGGCCTATCCCCAAGGCGGCGCTGTTGCCTGTTTTGATCCTGTTCCTCGGACTCGGCCCTTCGATGAAGGTAACGATCGTGGCGCTTGCCGCTTTCTTTCCCGTGCTCATCAACACGGTCCAAGGCGTGCGAGCGGTCGATCCCGTCCTGACCGACATGGCCCGAACGTTTGGCCACTCCGGGGTTGCCGTCTTATGGCGCATACTGCTTCCGGCGAGCGCGCCCTATATTTTTAGCGGCATGCGAATTAGCCTCGGGATCAGTCTCGTGGTCGTCATCATCGCGGAGATGGTTTCGGGCTCGGGTGGCCTCGGCGACGTGATCCTTCACGGCCAGCGCATGTTCTTGGTCGTCGATTCCTATGCTTGGCTGGTCGTCGTTGCGGCGCTAGGGTTCGGATTGAATTCTCTTTTTCGTTGGGCGGAACGGCGGACCACGTACTGGGTCTCTCCGGCAACTCAATGAGCAATCGGTGTAGAGCAAGGAGCTGACGTCATGTCGGATGATCGGACGAAGCGATTGGCAGCAACCAATTTTTGGAACGAGCTTCTGGCGATGCGCGATCGCCAGCGCGAGCAGCGCAAGTCGGGGCTGCAGGTCATCAGGGGCTCGAGCCTGCCTCAGGAGATCAACCGCCAGGGCTTGATGCGCTGGTACCTTCACCCGGCGATCACGGACACCATCTTGAACACCCACATGTTCTTCGAGCAGGAGATTCCGCCCGGCAGCCGGTCCGGCAGGCTCAAGTTCCAGGGCGAACAGGTGATATTCATCCTGGAGGGCAAGGGCTATACGCTGATCGACGGCGTCAAGCATCACTGGGCCGCGGGCGACGTGCTCAATCTTCCGCTTCGGAAGCAAGGTATCGTCATTCAGCACTTCAACGAGGACCCCAGCCTTCCGGCCAAATTCGTAGCGGCGGAGCCCAATCTGTTCGCCTGCACCAGTGTCGATCGCGGCTCCGGCTTCGAGCAGATCGAGGATGCGCCGGAATATCGGGGTTAGCGCATGCCCCACGACGACCACAGCCATGGCCACGACCACCACCACGTCCACACGCATCCGCGCCGGCGCTTCAAGGCCACCGTCGACCATCTGGCCAGCGACTACACGACGTCCAGCCGCCTCCTGATCGCCGTCGACGCGACGCTGATGCACGACCATGGAATCGCGCCCGACGAGATCGTCCGCGTCGCGACCGAGCGCGGGCGCAGCGTCCTGGTACGGTTGGACAAGCCGTTGCCCGCCGACGCCGGGCGGGGTGTCGTCAGGATGGACCGATTCCTGCGCCAGGCGCTGAAGGCGCATCTCAACGAAACCGTCGAGATCGAGCCCGCGGAGCTCAAGACGGCAGCGCGGCTCGAGCTCACCCCGGCGATCGACGTATCAACCGCGCACGATCTGATCCCGCATTTGAAGAAGGTCATGACCGAGAACCGTACGCCGGTCAGCGTCGGCGCGGTTCTCTATATCGCCTTCCCGGGTACGCAGGCGGGGACGACCTATGAGGTCCACCGCGTGCCGGACGGCCCCGGAATCGTCACCGCCGAAACCGAACTCAGGCTGCACTTCCACGACGCGCACATC
>Ga0210377_10004160_pt1 | contig 12225 bp, 10 predicted proteins | sample PLM4_65_b1redo_FD_155480 | JGI IMG/M metagenome (GOLD analysis project Ga0210377, IMG submission 155480) | Groundwater sediment microbial communities from an aquifer in East River, Colorado, USA - PLM4_65_b1 redo | ecosystem: Environmental > Terrestrial > Soil > Riparian zone | place: USA: East... | reverse complement strand
GCGCGCGATGAAGGAAGCGCTCTCCAGGACCGTCCGGCAGAAGCCGAAGGGCTCGCCGGGGAAGCGATCGATCGCGGATCCCGCCGCAGCGCCGTCGCAGCGCGGCGGCAAGGGCGCGCGCAAGGCCGCCAAGGGCGAGCGCCGGTAGCTCGCAGGTTTCGACCCCCCCCATCACTCATCGAGCGCAGAGGAGCGGCATGTCCATCGAGAGGACCCTTTCCATCATCAAGCCCGACGGCGTCGAGAAGGGCATCATCGGGCGCGTGATCAGCCGGTTCGAGTCCGCCGGCCTGAAGCCGATCGCCGTGAAGATGAAGCTCCTGTCGAGGACCGAGGCGGAGGGCTTCTACGCCGTCCACAAGGCGCGCCCGTTCTTCGGCGACCTCGTGAAGTTCATGACGGGCGGTCCGGTCGTCCTCATGGTGCTCGAGGGCGAGGGCGCGGTCACGAAGAACCGGGACATCATGGGCGCGACGGACCCGAAGAAGGCGGCCGAGGGCACCATCCGGAAGGACTTCGCCACCGACATCGAGAAGAACACGGTGCACGGGTCGGACAGCGTCGAGAACGCGAAGGTCGAGGTTGCCTACTTCTTCCCTGACATCGAGGTCCATCCGTACGAGTGGAAGAAGGGCGGCCGGTAACCACCGGTCCTGACGGGCGTTTTATCGCCCGTCCGGCGCCCGCACCCGGGTGCCCCCGATCTTCGTTAGAATCTGGAGGCCCGTCCCACCCAGGGACGGGCTTCGTCGTTTCGGAGCGGGAAGGAGCCGGTGAAGTGGCGGCGGTCGCGGCGTGGAAGTGGCTGGTGGGGCTGGTCTTCGTCGTGGGCGCCGCATTCTGCGCCGGGACGGAGACGGCGCTCACCGCGCTCGGGGATCCCCGCGCGCGCCAGCTCCGGGACGCGGGGGGCCGGCGCGCCCGGCTGCTCGGACTCTGGATCGATCACCCGGAGCGTGTCCTGTCCACGCTCCTCATCGGCAACACGCTCGTCAGCATCGGCGCGGGCGCCCTCTCGGCGGCCGTCGCCGCGGATCTCGTCCGCGGAACCGGCTGGAGCGCCGCCACGACCATCGCGGGCACGACCTTCGCCGCGACCGTCCTCGTCCTGTTCTTCGGGGAGATCCTCCCGAAGACCGTGGCCAAGCGGCACCCGGTCCAGATCGCGCTCGCCTCCATCCCGTTCGTGCAGGTCCTGTGCGTCGTGCTCTGGCCGGTCTCCGCGGCCGTGACGCGCGCCACCATCCGGCTCCTCGGCCTGTTCGGCGCGGACGGGAAGGCGAGCCCGTCCGTCACGAGCGAGGAGATCGAGTACCTCATCGAGATGGGGACGAAGGAGGGCGTGCTCGACGAGGTGAAGGAGGAGCTGCTCAACAGCGTCCTCGAGTTCGCCGATAGGGTGGCGAAGGAGATCATGGTCCCTCGCACGCGGATGGTCGCGATCGACAAGGACTCCACGCCGGACGAGCTCGTCCGCGTCGTCACCGAGAACCCCTACAGCCGCATGCCGGTCTACGAGGGGACCATCGACAACGTGGTCGGAATCCTGATCGTCCGCGAGATCATCGGAGAGGTCCGGCGCGGACCGGAGCTGGGGATCGCTCTCGACCGGCACCTCAAGAAGCCGTTCTTCGTCCCCGAGCAGATGAAGATCTCCCGGCTCTTGAAGGAGATGCAGCGCCGCCGGTCCCACCTCGCCATCGTCGTCGACGAGTTCGGCGGGACGAGCGGTCTCGTCACGCTCGAGGACTGCATCGAGGAGATCGTGGGCGAGATCCAGGACGAGGCGGACGCCGAGGCCGCCCCGGTGAAGGTGATCGCCCCGGGCGTGTGGCTCGCGGACGGCGCCATCCCACTCCACGATCTCGAGGCGTTCCTGAACGAGGGCGCGGGCGAACCTGCCCAGGGCGTGGAGCGGCCTCCCGAGATCCGGTTCCCGGAGGAGGGGGACTACGAGACGCTCGGGGGCTTCGTGACGAGCACTGCCGGACGGGTGCCGCCCGTCGGTTCGCTCGTGACCTGGGACGGCCTGACCTTCACCGTGCGGGCGGGCGACGAGCGGCGGGTCTCGAAGGTGGAGATCGAGCGCCGGACGGCGGCGCCCGGTGCCGAGGCGCGCCGGGCCGCCCGGCCTTAAGGACCACACACGCATGGCGATTCTCCACGACGAGAAGCCGGATCTCCGGGGCCTGCCGCGCTCCGCGGTCGAGGCACTCGTCGCGGCGCTGGGCGAGCGCCCGTTCCGGGCGCGCCAGCTCTTCCGGTGGCTTCACCGCAAGGGGGCGGCGTCGCTCGACGAGGCGACCGACCTGCCACGCTCGCTCCGGGAAGGGGTCGCGGCGAGGTGCCTGCTCACGACCCTCGAGCGCGCGAACGAGCAGCGATCGTCCGACGGCACGATCAAGTGGACGTGGCGCACGCGCGACGGGAAGCTCGTCGAGTCCGTCTACATGCCCGAGGCGGACCGGCGCACGCTGTGCTTGTCGACCCAGGTCGGGTGCGCGGTCGGGTGCACGTTCTGCCTCACCGGCACGATGGGGCTCGCCCGGAACCTGTCCGCCGGCGAGATCGTGGACCAGGTGCACCGCGCCAACCGGCGGCTCATCGAGCTGGGCGTCGCGGACGGGCCACGCCCGCTGACGAACCTCGTGTTCATGGGGATGGGCGAGCCGCTCGCGAACTATCCGAGCCTCAAGGTCGCGCTCGATCTGCTCCTGTCCGAGGACGGCCCCCAGTTCTCGCAGCGTCACGTGACGGTCTCCACGAGCGGGCTCGTGCCGATGATCCGGAGGCTCGGCGAGGAGACTCCCGTGAAGCTCGCCGTCTCGCTCAACGCGACGACCGACGCGCAGCGCGACGCGCTCATGCCGATCAACCGGCGCTGGCCGCTCGCAGATCTGCTCGCGGCTTGCCGGGCGTTCCCCACCCGGAACGGACGGCGGATCACCTTCGAGTACGTGCTCCTGGGCGGCGTGAACGACACGCCCGAGGACGCACGGCGCCTCGCCGGGCTCCTGCGCGGCATCCCCGCCAAGGTGAACCTGATTCCGTACAACGCCAACCCGGGCCTGCCGTTCGAGGCGCCGCCGGCTGAGCGGGTCGTCGAGTTCCAGGAGACGCTCGCCGCGCGGCATCTCACGGTCGTCGTCCGCAAGAACCGCGGGCGCGACATCTCCGCCGCGTGTGGCCAGCTCGCCGCGGAGGGAGGCCCGGGGGATCCCAGGCGGAGCCCAGCACTCTCGCGCACGAGCTGACGTGGACGTGGACTTGGTCTTCGACTTCGACTTCGACTTCGACCAGGTCCAAGTCGAGGTCTAGGTCCACGTCCAAGTCCAAGTCCACGTCCACGTCGGTTGACGCGGTGACGCGCCCCGCGCTAGGAAGGCCCGCATGGCGCTCCTCGCGGTAGGATCCGTCGCACTCGATTCCCTGGAGACGCCGTTCGGGCGCCGCGAGGACGTGCTCGGCGGCTCCGCCTCCTATTTTTCGATCTGCGCCAGCTTCTTCGGCCCGACGCGGATGGTCGCGGTCGTCGGCGGAGACTTCCCGGACGAGCACGTCCGGTTCTTCGCCTCGCGCGGCATCGACCTCACCGGGCTCGTGCGGGGGGCGGGCCGCACCTTCCGCTGGAAGGGGAGGTACGAGTTCGATCTGAACACCGCCCATACCCTCGAGACCCAGCTGAACGTCTTCGCGGAGTTCCGCCCCGAGCTGCCCTCGCACTATCGTGACTCCGAGTACGTCTTCCTCGGCAACATCGACCCCGACGTCCAGCGGGCGGTCCTCGATCAGGTCCGCGCGCCGCGCTTCGTCGCGTGCGACACGATGAACTTCTGGATCGCGTCGAAGCGCGAGAGCCTCCTCCGCACGCTCAAGCGCGTGGACCTCCTGTTCGTGAACGACGCCGAGGCGCGCCAGCTCGCGGAGGAGCACAACATCGTGAAGGCCGCCCGGCGGATCCTGTCGTTCGGCCCGCGCGCCGTCGTGGTGAAGCGGGGCGAGTACGGGGCGCTCTTCTTCTCGGGCGAGGAGGTGTTCGCGGCGTCGGCGTACCCGCTCGCGGCGGTGTTCGATCCGACGGGTGCGGGCGATAGCTTCGCGGGCGGGTTCATGGGGTACGTCGCACGCACCCGGCGCGAGGACCACGCGACCATGCGCCGCGCGATCGTGCTCGGGAGCGTGCTCGCGAGCTTCACGGTCGAGCAGTTCTCCCTCGAGCGGCTCCGGTCCCTCGTCCCCGAGGAGATCCGGGCCCGCTACGGGGAGGCGCGCCGGCTCTCGCACTTCGAGGACCTCGAGCTGGAGCTGTTCTCCGATACGCCCCCTGCCGCGTGAGGGCCATGCGACCGGCCCGGATTTGACGCAGGATTCGGGCACCGGCTACCATCGCAAGCTCGCGTTCGGGGTACGACCCGCGCATGCGCATCGGGATCATCTCCGACATCCACGCCAACCTCGAGGCGCTCACCCAATCGCTGGCGGCGCTCGAGCGGCAGCGGCCGGATCGGGTCATCTGCCTGGGGGACGTCGTCGGCTACGGGGCCAGCGTGAACGAGTGCTGCGCGCTCGTGCGCAAGGTCTCCGAGGTGACGCTGCTCGGGAACCACGACGCCGCCGTCGCCGGCCGCATGGACTACAGCTTCTACTACGACGCCGCCCGCCACGCGCTCGACTGGACCGCGGCGCGCATCGAGCCGGACCACCTCGAGTGGCTGCGCTCCATCCCCTACGGCCACCGCATCGACGGGGTGCAGTTCACGCACGGGAACCCGGTCAACCCCGAGGCCTACGAGTACGTGTTCGCCGTCGAGCAGGCGCGCGAGCTCCTGCCGCACGCAGCGGAGCTCGCGGACGTCAACTTCATCGGGCACAGCCACCTCTGCAAGACGTTCGCGCTGCATCCGGGCGGCGATGTGTCCGAGGTGGTCGCAGCGCGCTTCGGGATCCGGCGCGGCTACAAGTACGTGGTCTCCGTCGGATCCGTCGGGCAGCCCCGCGACTGCGACAACCGCGCCTGCTTCGTCACGTACGACACGGACGAGCGGGTCGTCGAGTTCCACCGCGTGCCTTACGACATCGAGACCTCCGCGCAGAAGATCTTCGACGCGGATCTCGCGCTCAACTTCGGCAAGCGCCTCTTCCTCGGAGTCTGAGGCCGCGATCCGGGCCTGCCACCGGCGGGCCTGTCTCGGCTCGGGCGCTTGCGCGCCGCTTCAGACCAGGCTCATGTGCGTCGCGAGACGCCAGCCCTGCGCGAGCCCGTCCGCGTCGAGGGCGACGATCCCGAGCGACGCGTCGGCGGCGAGCCGCACCGGCGCCGCCCCCGCGATCACTCCCACGAGCTCGCCGGTGCGCGCGTCGAGCGCCTGGATCCCGTCCCCGGCGGCGGAGACGACGGTACCGCGGGAGATCGCGGGCCGCGGCCCACGCGAGCCGGGGTGGCCGGGAGAGGCTGGGCGCGACCAGCGCGACGTCCCGTCGCGGGCGAGCGCAACGAGCGCGCCCGACCCGGCCCGCACCACGAGGAGGGACCCCGCCGCAACCGCGGCGATGGGACCGTCGAGCGGCGGCGAGACCGTCCAGGCAGGCGCGCCGCCGCGCTCGAGCGCCGTGACGATCGGATCGCCGCCGACCGTGCCCGCCAGCGCGATGCGCCGGCCCCATGCGCAGGGCGCGCCGGCGGAGCCGACGTCGAGGAGCGCCTCCCAGCGTCGCGCGCCGGTCGCAGGATCGATGGCGAGGAGGGCGGTCCCCGGATCCGCGGCGGCGAGGACGACGCACAGCCCCGCGGCCGCGATGGGCGCGCGCAGCACCGGGCCGGGCGCGCCGACCCGCCAGAGCACCCGCCCGGCGGCGTCCACGCCGTAGACGAGCCCGGTGTCGGATCCGACCGCGAGGACGCCGCCGAACGCCGCCGCGGCGAGCCGGCCCGCTCCGGGCGGCTCGAGGCGCCACAGCGTGCGGCCCGAGCCCGGGTCGATCCCGGTGACCGCGCCGGACTCGACGACCACGAGCGGCCCGCGCGCGAGCGCTGCTGCCGCGGTGGGCGCCCCCCCGGGCAGCAGCCGGCTCCAGCGAACGGCACCGCTGCGCGGAGAGGCGGCGGAGAGCGTCCCCCCGCGCGCGACGAGCACGCTGCCCGCCGCCGCTGCGGCGAACTCGCACCCCTCGGCGCGCCAGCGCACCTTCCCCGAGGCCCGCTCGACGGCGGCGAGCGCGGTGCTGCCGGCAACGACCGCGAGCCCGCCGGCGAGCAGGAGCCCGTCTCCGGCAGGCGCGCCGGCCTCGAGGCGGAAGCTCCGCCGGAACGCGATCCGGCGGAGCCGGCCGGGGCCGAGCGGCCGCTGCGGCACGCGCGCCGGGGCAGGGGCTCGCACCGCGCCCGGCGCCGTCGCCGGACGGTCGCCTTCCGCGAGCTCCTCGATCTGGGCGAGCCGCTCCGCTGCAGCGCGCTCGAGCTCCGCCACGTACGCGTTCTCCGCCTGGCGCGGGTTCCGTGCGCGCGCGACGCGCCCCATCTCCGCCTGCGCCTCGGCGAGGGCGCGCGCGAGCTCGAGCGGCGGACAGGCCAGGTCACGGACTCCGGGGAGCGACACGACCCCGCGGGCGAGGTCCACCGACAGCGAGAGCGGCGGCCCCCCCGCCGCCCGGCCGATCGAGATGGCGACCTGCGCGTCTCGCGTGCGCGCCGCGCGGAGCAGCGCGTCGACGGCGCCGCCGAGGTCGCGCAGGACCAGGAACGGGATGCCCGGCAGCGCGCAGAGTGCGCGGCCGTCCGCGGCGCACAGCACGACGCGCCCCGGACCGAGCAGGGAACCGAGGTCGGGTCGTCCGCCCTCGTATGCGCCGAGGAGTCCGTCGTCATCGGCGAGCTCGAGGGCGCACCCGATCGCGGCGGAGCGGCGGGCGGGGCGCGGGGACCTGGGGCGGCCCGACGGGCGCGGACGCGGGGGGACCCGCTCCTCCGTCCGGCGCAGCGCGCGCGCGGCGGCGCGGAGCGGGCGCGTCTCTCTCGCGTCCGCGCCCGGGAGCAGCTCCGCGAGATCGCGGCAGAAGGACGCCGACGCCTCGAGGGCGGCCGCCGCGAGCGCGTCGATCTCGACCTCCACGTCGCGCGCGATGACACGAGACGGGCGAGAGAGCGCCACGAGCGTGAGGAGCGCCGAGCGGCCGCGGCGCCGGATGAGGAGCTCGACCTCGCCGTCCCGAAATGGGACCGTCGAATGGGAGGCGCCGGACACGATCCGCGCGACCGCACGCAGGAGCGCCTCGAGGGCAGGGAGGAGCGGCCCCTCCGCGAGCCCTGCGGCCACGTCCACGCCGTCGACCTCGAGGGCGAGTGCGTCCACCACCGCGCGCGTCGCCGCCGTCCGCGCGGCTGCGCCGCGGCGCAGCGCCGAGAGGAGATCGGGGTCGTGACGCCAGGCCGCGCCGGTGCGGATCCGGATCATGCTTCGTCGAGCATCACCGCGGAATCACGGCGTTTCAACGTTGACACGGACAGGGGCCGGCACCAAGATGTCCGGACCCCTCTCATATGAAGGACGTGCATGACGTTCACCGAAGCCGCGATCGAGGTCCTGCGGCGCGAGGGAAAGCCTCTCCATTTCAAGAAGCTGAGCGAGATTGCCATCCGGGAGAACCTGCTCGACCACGTCGGGAAGATTCCCGAGGAAACGATGGCCGACCAGCTCGCGGCGCACTGCCGCCTGCCGCGCAACGAGCGGCGGGTGATGCCCGTTCAGCAGGGGACGTTTGCGCTCGTCGAGTGGGGCCTCGAGGAGGACCCGGCCGGGCTCGACAACCTCGTCGAGGTCCCTCCCGAAGGGGAGCTGGCGTACCGCAGCCGGGAGCGCCACCCCGTGCCGTCACACGATCTCAGCCGGGGTGCCGCGCGCGGCGAGGGCCGGGCGCGTCGCCGTGACGAGGACGAACGGCGCGGACGGCGCTTCCCGCCTCCTGCCGAGGTTGCCTACGAGATCCTCGCGGGCTCGGGGCGGCCGCTCGCACTCGTCGAGATCGCCGCGAACGGCGCCGAACGGCTCCTGCTGCCGGAGGCCTTCGTGCGCGACGCAGGGGCGCTGCGCGCGGCGCTCGTCGAGGACAACCGGCGCCGCGAGGGGGCCGGCCGCAAGGCGCTCTTCCAGATCGACGACGGCGACGCCGTCACGCTGATCGCGCAGCCCGAGCCCGGAGAGCGCGCAGCCCCGGCGGCCGCGCCGCGGCCGGCGGCGAGCCTTCCGGACATGCGGCGAACCGCGCTCGCCGCGGTTCGCCGGCGTCTCGACGAGTGCGACGGTCCGACCGTCGAGCACGTCGCGCTGAAGCTGCTCGAGAAGCTCGGGTTCCGCGACCTCAAGGTCGCGAAGCGCGGACGCGAGCACGTCGTCTGCACCGGCAAGCGGCGCATGGGGCTCGTCGACGTTCGCCACGCGATGCGGGTGCTGCGGAGCGGCGCCGACGCCGGCCGACGCGATGTCGTGGACCTGCGGCGCGACCTCGGGCACTACGGCGCCCAGATCGGCATGGTGATCACGGCGGGCGACGCGGCGCGCGAGGCACGCGCCGAGGCGAGCGGGGCCGGGCAGCTCCCGGTGCTGCTGCTCTGCGGCGAGGCGCTCGCGGAGGCCTTCGCCGATGCAGGTGTCGGGTGCGCGCAGGTGATCGTGCCCGAGGTCGACGAGAGCTTCTTCCGTACTGCGGCCGAGGCCGCAGAGCGCGAGGAGAGCGCGCGGCGGGTGCGGCGCGAAGAGCGCGACCGGCGCGACTCGACCCGGCGCGAGGGGGCCCCCGCCGGCGAGGCTGTTGCGAGCGACGAGGCGGGGCCTGCCGAGCCGCGCGAGGTTCGCGAGGTTCGCGAGGTGCCCATCAGGGAGGTCTTCGTATCCGTCGGCCCGGCCGCCGAGCGAGAGCCCGCGGAAGCCGGCGCGGCGGACGACCGCGACGACGAAGGCGAAGACGGCAACGACGAAGGCCCCGAGGCGGAAGGGCCGGAAGCGCGCGCGGAGGTGGGCGCGGAGGGCGAGGCTGGAAGCGCCGCATCCGGCGAGCGACGTCGGCGACGTCGGCGACGTCGCCGGCGGGGAGGGCGTGGTCGCGGCGGCAAGGAGTCCCCGACCGCCTCGCCTGCGCCCGGGGAATCTGCACCGCAGGTCTCCGCCGCTGCCCCGGGACAGGCGCCCGCCGAGCCTCCTGCCATGGAGCCCTCCGCGGGTTCGGAGGCCCGGCCGGCACCCAGCGAGCCGATGGGTGGCGAGGGCGGGTAGTTGCGGCCCCCCGCTCGACTCGCCGGGGCGGTCCTGCTGCTCGCCGCCTGCGCGCGGGGCCCCGAGCCGATCCACGTGGCTGCCGTCGCCGTCGCGGAGGGCGCGCTTGCGGGCCCGCTGAGCGAGGCGGGGCTCGACGAGCGCGCGCTCCAGGCCGCGGCGCGAAGTGCGCTCCACGCGGCAGGGTTCCAGCTCGGCGACGGCGCGCGGCCGCACCGCGCGGTCCTGTCGGTCCCGTCCATTCGCTTCGTCCCCGCCGGCGCGGAGGTCACCGTCGAGATCGCGCTCGCGCCGATGGGGGCCGGGGAGCCGACCCCGCGCCGCGAGGCCGCCGTGGTCGCCCTCCCGTTCGCGGGGACGCTGCGCCCACGCGACGCGTGGCTCGGCGCGCTCGGGACGGCGGCGCAGCGCGCGGCGGAAGGTCTCGCCGTCGCCCTCGCTGCGGACGACAAGCCCGCGCAGGCCCTCCTCGCCGATCTCACCTCGGGCGATGCGCGCGTCCGCGACCACGCCATCCGGGTGCTCGGGGAGAGGAGAGACCGGGCGGCGGTCCCCATCCTCGTTCGCCGGATGAAGGAGGAGGACCCCCGCGTCGCGCAGCGGATGGTCGCGGCCCTCGCGCAGATCGGCGACGAGCGCGCCGTCCCGGCGCTCATCGACGCTTCGAGCGGCGTCGACCCCGCGCTCACCGCGCGGGTGGTCCGCTACATCGGAGACATCGGCGGCGCCGAGGCGGAGGGGTTCCTCCTCACGCTCGAGTCGGGGCACCCGGACGCTCGCGTGCGCAGGGCCGCGCGCGAGTCGCTCGAGGACATGAGCGCGCGCGCGAGTGAGGCCCCGGTCGCCGCGCGGAAGTGACCGTCCGCGCCCCTGCCTCGCCGATTTTCGCTAAGATGCGTCGGCCATGAAAGCCCGCTCGCTCCTGCCGCTCGCCGCGCTCGCCGCCGCCTGCGCCCGCGCGCCGTCCCGCCCGACGCCCTCGTCGGGATCCGTGCCCGGCGACTACTTTCCGCTCGCGGTCGGGAACGAGTGGGTATACCGCGACGAGTCGCCGGCGCTGCCGTCCGACCGGCGCGGCGCGCACCGCACGGTGCGCATCCTCGAGCGCACGAGCGACGCCTACTACCGGGACAACGAGCGTGGTGAGCTGCGCGCCGATCGCGACTGCGTCCACGACCGGACCCGTCGAATCCTCTGCGGGCCGATCGCCGTCGGGACGAGCTGGTCGTCCGTGGTGTCGGTGAGCTCGACGGAGCGGTACGAGATCGCCGCCGTCGGCGAGACCGTCTCCACGCCGGCGGGCCGCTTCGACGGGTGCGTCCGGGTCCGCGCCCACAACCGCGCGGCGCCCGGCACCGATCACGTGCTCGAGATCACCTACGCGCCGCACGTCGGCCCCATCCGGATCGAGACCTTCGCCGTGGTGGGCGAGGCCGCGACTCCACAGATCCGCGCCGTTCTCGAAACGTACCGGGTCGGCGGGAAGTAGCACATGCGCGAGGTCGGGATCGGGATCGCGGGGTTCGGCACCGTCGGCGGCGGCGTCCTCTCCATCCTGCGACGGCACGCCGGCGACATCGAGGCGCGGATCGGGGCGCGGATCGTCGTGCGCAAGGTGGTGGTGCGCGATCCTCGCAAGGAGCGGGTCACCGAGGTGGCGGCTTCCGTGCTCACCACGCGCGTCGAGGACCTGCTCGAGGATCCGCAGATCGCGGTCGTCGTGGAGCTCATCGGCGGCGTCGACCAGGCGTTCGATCTCGTCCGAGGCGCGCTCGAGCGCGGCAAGCACGTCGTCACCGCCAACAAGGCGCTGCTCGCGACGCGCGGCGACGAGATCTTCCGCCTCGCGCGCGAGCGGGGCCTCGACGTGTACTACGAGGCGGCGGTCTGCGGGGGCGTGCCGATCATCCGGACGCTGCGCGAGGCGCTCGCCTCCGACCGCATCGGCTCGCTCCACGGCATCGTGAACGGGACGACGAACTTCATCCTGACCGCGATGGCGGAGAAGGGCGAGCCGATCCAGGCGGCGCTCGCGGAGGCGCAGCGGCTCGGGTACGCCGAGGCGGATCCGACCCTCGACGTCTCGGGCGGCGACGCCGCCCAGAAGCTCTGCGTCCTCGCCCAGCTCGCGTTCGGCGCGCGCCTCGCGCCGCAGGACGTCCTCACGGAGGGCATCATGGGCCTCTCGCCGGAGGACTTCCGGTGGGGGCGCGAGATGGGGTACGCACTCAAGCTCCTCGCCGTCGCGCGCCGCTGCGGAGACGGGAGCCAGATCGAGGCGCGGGTCCACCCGTCCTTCATCCCTGCCGGCTCGCTCCTCGCCGGCGTGCGCGGCGCGATGAACGCCGTGATCCTCCAGTCGGAGGCGCTCGGTCCGTCGCTCCTGTATGGCCAGGGGGCGGGCGCGATGCCGACCGGCAGCGCGGTGGTCTCGGACATCATCGATCTCACCCGCAACATCCTCTCCGCCAGCCCGGGCCGCGTGCCGCTGCCGCCGGCGAAGCCGCTCGTGACGCTGCGGCCGCACGACGACGTGCGCTGCGCCTACTACCTCCATTTCCAGGTTCAGGACGCGCCAGGCGTCCTCGCACGGATCGCCTCGAAGCTCGCGGCGCGCCGGATCTCGATCGCCGCGGTGCAGCAGCGCGAGCAGAACGACGAGGGGAAGCCGGTCCCGCTCGTGATTGTCACCCACGAGGCGCGCGAGGCAGATCTGAAGGCGGCGATCGGCGAGATCGACGCGGACCCGACCACGCTGGCGAAGACCCGCTTCATCCGGATCGAGAACGTGTAGCGGCACGCAGCGTTCGGGGCACCCGAGAGCATGGTCAGGACGGACATCCGCGTGATCTACGGCGACACGGACCTGATGGGGGTCGTGTACTACGCCAACTACCTGCGCTTCTTCGAGGCGGGCAGGAACGAGTTCATCCGCGCGCGCGGTCTCCGGTATCGCGAC
>Ga0210377_10004159_pt1 | contig 12226 bp, 14 predicted proteins | sample PLM4_65_b1redo_FD_155480 | JGI IMG/M metagenome (GOLD analysis project Ga0210377, IMG submission 155480) | Groundwater sediment microbial communities from an aquifer in East River, Colorado, USA - PLM4_65_b1 redo | ecosystem: Environmental > Terrestrial > Soil > Riparian zone | place: USA: East... | reverse complement strand
GGCCTGGCTGGAGGCGCAGCGTCCATGACCGATCGCATGGTGCGGGCCCTGGACCGGATCACCCGGGTGCGCGGGGTGCGGGGCGCCATGCTGGTGGCGGCGACCGACGGGCTCCTGGTGGCCGAGACGGCCATGGAGGGCGTCCGGACCGCGGCGGCGGCGGCCCTGAGCGCCGCGCTGGTCGCTCGGCTCGGCCGAGCCACGGCCGCGTCCGGGGCGGGCGTGCCCACGTTCGTGCACGTGGAGGCGGAACGCGGCGCGTTGCTCGCGGTCCCGGCCGGCGATGACATCCTGCTGGTCACCATCGCGGATCCGGAGGTGAACGTCGGGCTCGCGCGGCTGGAAATGCTCCGCGCGGTGGAAGAGGTCGGGTGACCCGGACGCGCGTGGTCGAGTCCTGGCTCCGGGGCCCGCTCGAGCGGTTCGTGCGGGAGACGGGCGCGCGCCTGGTGCTGCTCCTGACGCCGGCCGGCCAGGTCCTGGCGCAGTTCGGGTTCACCCGGGCCATCGACGTCATGTCGGCCGCGGCGCTGGCCTCCGGGATCGCGGCCTCCACCGGCGAGCTGGCCCGCATGCTGGACGAGCGGGAATTCCGCGCGCTCAACCATCAGAGCCGCCGCCACGGCATCTTCCTGGCGCGCTTCGGCACGCCGCGCGGCCCGCTGCTGGGCCTGGTGGTGTATGGCCCCGACTCGTCGGTGGGGCTGGTGCAGTTATTCTTCGAGGAGCTGGCCGCGGATCTCGCGGCCGCGGCGCCGCCCGCGCCGCCCCGGGCGCCTCTCCTGGGCCAAGACTTCGAGCGAGACCTCAACGAGAGTCTCGCCTCCCTGTTCCGGTAACGGGTATGTCGCTCGTCAATTTCACGACCCGGGAGATCACCTGTAAGATCGTCTACTACGGCCCTGGCCGGTCGGGGAAGACGACCAACCTCCAGTACGTCTACGGGCGGGTGCCGGAGGAACGCCGCGGGCGCATGGTCTCGCTCGCCACCCAGACCGACCGCACGCTGTTCTTCGACTTCCTGCCCCTCGAGCTGGGGTCCATTTCGGGCTTCACCACCCGGTTCCAGCTCTACACCGTGCCCGGCCAGGTCTACTACAACGCGACCCGCAAGCTGGTGCTCCAGGGCGCCGACGGCGTGGTGTTCGTGGGCGACAGCCAGGCGCGCCAGCTGGAGGAGAACCTGGCGAGCCTGCAGAACCTCCAGGCCAACCTGCTGGAGCAGGGGATCGACGTCCGCACGGTGCCGCTGGTCATGCAGTACAACAAGCAGGACCTCCCGGGCGACCTCATCCTGACGCTGGAGGAGCTGGACGAGCAGCTCAACTTCCGCAGCGCACCGAGCTTCCCGGCGGCGGCCATCGGGGGGCGCGGCGTGTTCGAGACGCTGCGCGCCGTCTCCGAGCGCGTGCTCCGCAAGCTGAGCGAGGAACAGTCCACGTGACCGTGGCCCTCAACCCCCGCTTCACCTTCGACACCTTCGTGGTGGGGCCGGCCAACCGGCTCGCCGTCACGGCCGCGCGCTCGGTGGCGGAGAGCCCGGGGACGGCGTACAACCCGCTGTTCATCTACAGCGCGAGCGGCCTGGGGAAGACCCACCTTCTGATGGCGGTGGGCGCGCGGGCCAAGGCGGTGGTCCCGTCGCTGTCGGTCGAGTACCTCACGCTCGAGGAGTTCGTCGAGGCCTTTCACGCCGCGGTGGCGGCGGGCCAGGGCGAGGCCTTCCGCCATCGCTTCGCGGGCGTGGACCTCATTCTCATCGACGACGTGCAGTTCCTCGCCACGCGGCTGGAGACCCAGGCCGAGCTGCTGCGGCTCATGACCGAGCACCTGGAGGGCAGCCGCCAGGTGGTGCTGGCCAGCGACCGGCCGCCCCAGGAGATCGAGCAGCTGGACGAGCGGCTCATCTCGCGCTTCGCCGGCGGGCTGGTGGTGGACATCGGGGTGCCGGAGTTCGAGACGCGCCTGGCCATTCTCCACCGCAAGGCGGAGGAGCGCGGGGTGGATTTCGAGCAGGCGGTGCTGGCGGCGGTGGCCGAGTTCGAGGCCCGCAACGTGCGCGAGCTGCTGGGCCTGCTCAACCGGCTGATCGCCTTCCAGGCGGTGAACGAGGGCGCGCTCACCCCGGACGGCGCCCGCACCCTGCTGGGCATCGAGGCCGCGGTGCGCCAGCGGGAGGCCGAGCTGGGGCCCGAGGCGGCCGCGCCGGCCGCCGGAAAGGGCGGCGGCGACGAGTTCGGTGAATTCCTCTCGACCGTAGGCACGGCGCTCGCCCGCCAGGTGGAAACCTGGCGCCGGCGGCTGCAGGAGACGCTCGAGTACTGGGAAGGCTACGGCTACAAGACGGGTCGGCTCCGCCAGCTCCTGTCCCAGGAAACGCCGGTGGGGGCCGACACGGTGGTGGCGGACTTCGAGCGCGACGTGGAGCGCCTCCAGGCCCTCGAGCACGAGATGGGCCTGCTCGAGCCCACCCGCGCGGGCGACCCGGCCTTCCGCGACCCCGACCGCGTGGCCGAGGCCGAGGGGCTGGTCCGGGACGCCCGCGACGGGCTGGGACCGCCGCCGGGACCGTCGGCCACGTGGGCGTTCGACGACTTCGTGGGGACGGGTGCTAACCAGATGGCGCTCAGCGCGGCCCGCGAGGTGGCGGAGCGTCCCGGGACGGCCTACAACCCGCTGATGATCGTGGGCGGGAGCGGGGTGGGGAAGACCCACCTGCTTCACGGCATCGGCCATGCCCTGTCGGCGGCGCCCGGCGCGCTGGTGGCCTGCCTGTCGGCCCAGGACTTTCTGGACGAGCTGGTACAGGCCATCGAGCGCAACCGGCTCGAGGCCTGGCGGTCGCGCTACCGCCGGGCCACGGCGTTCCTGCTGGACGACGTCCAGCTGCTGGGCGGAAAGCAGCGGTCGCAGGAGGAGCTGTTCCATCTGTTCAACGTATTCCTGGACGGCGACCGCCAGCTCGTCTTTTCGGCCAGCGTGGCGCCGCGCGGGGTCGAGGGGCTCGACGACCGGCTGGTGACCCGGCTGGAAGGCGGGCTCGTGGTCGAGATCCAGCCGCCCGACCGCGAGCTCCGGGCCGCGCTGGCCGCCCGCGAGCTGGCCGCCAAGCTGGGAACCGCCGATCCCGATCTCGCCGCCTACCTGGCCGACCGGCCGGCCACGTCGCTCCGGAGCGTGTCGGGCGCGGTGCAGCGGGTGGTGGGCGAAGCCGAGTCGCGCGGGGTCCCGGCCTCGGCGGCGCTGGCGCGCGAGCTGTTCGAGGGGCCGGCCCAGGCCCGGCGCTCGTCGCCGCGGCTCCGCACCAGCGGCGTGGTGGTCTCGCCCGGCGGCGGCATCCGCAGCCGCGAGAAGGTCATCTGGCGCTGGCCCAATATCCTGGACCGGATGATCGAGGAGCTGAACTAGTGGCGATCAAGGGGAGCCTCAAGGAGGCCTCGCTGCCGGACGTGCTCCAGCTGCTGGCGCTGGGGCAGAAAACCGGCTGCCTGTCGATCGCCGACCGGAATAACTTCGGCTACGTGTATTTCGATCGCGGCCGCATCTGCTACGCGTCCATCGTGAACCGCCGCGACCGGATCGGCGACATCCTGGTGAAGCACGGGAAGATCTCCCCGGAGCAGCTGGACCTGGCCATCGAGCGGCAGGCGCACGAGCGGGACAAGCGGCTGGGCCAGATCCTGGTGGAAGACGCCCTGATCTCACGTCCCGATCTGGAGCGCTACATGCGCCTCCAGATCGAGGAGGCGGTGTATTTCCTGTTCACCTGGACGCAGGGAACCTTCAAGTTCGAGACCGACGTGCAGCCCGAGCGCGAGGAGTTCCAGGTCTCGATCAACCCCGAGTCGCTGCTGCTCGAGGGCGCGCGGCGGGTGGATGAATGGAGCCTGATCGAAAAGAAGGTGCCGTCCTTCGACCTGATCTTCGGGGTGGACCGGGAGCGGCTGGACGCGTCCGAGGTGGAGCTCACGCCCGAGCAGCGGCAGATCCTCCCGCTGCTCGACGGCCAGCGGGACGTGGCCCACGTGGTGGAGGATTCCGGGCTGGTGGAGTTCGACGTGGGGAAGGCGCTGTTCGGGCTGATCTCCGCCGGCTTTGCCCACCGGGTGGGCCGGAGCCAGGCCGCCAAGCCGCAGGAGGTCAACGAGAGCCGCATCCAGGAGCACCGGAACCTCGGGATCGCGTTCTACAAGACCGGGATGCTGGACGAAGCCACCCGCGAGTTCCGCCGGGTGACCGATCTCCGCGCCAACGACGGGCACGCGTTCTTTTATCTCGGGCTGGTGGCGCTGCGCCAGGGGCGCTGGCACGACGCGGAGGCGGCGCTGCGGCAGGCGGCCGACGTGCTGGGCGGCCGGCCGGCGGTGCTGCACAACCTCGCGCTGGCCTACGAGCAGCTGGGACACCTGGACCGCGCCGATGCGGCCTACGGCGATGCCGCCGCCCGGGCCCGCCACGACCACCGCGTGATGCTGGGCTGGGGCATCGCCGCGCTCCAGCGGGGGGACTACCAGGTGGCCGAGGGGCGGCTGGACCGGGCGCGGGAAGTGGCCGGCGCCGCGCCACTGCCGGCCATCTGGTACTGGGCGCGCAGCCTGTCGGCCGCGGCCCAGGACTCCTTCGACCTCGCCGAGGCCGTGCTGCGCGAAGGCCTGGAGCAGTTCCCCGGGCATCCGGTCCTGCTCAACAATCTCGCGGCGCTGGCCGAGCTGCTGGGCGAAGTGGGGCGCTCGGAAGAGCTGCTGCGGGAGGCGCTGGCCGACGAGCCCGCGGTCCCGCAGCTCTCCAAGAACCTGGGCGACCTGCTCTACCGGGCCGCGAAGTACGACGACGCGGCGGGCGCGTACGCCCGGGCCGTGCGACTCCAGCCCGACCTGGGCGACGACGTGTATTTCAAACTGGGCAACATCGCCTTCCGGGCCGGCAGCCGCGAGGACGCGGCCGCGCACTGGCGGCAGGCGCTGTCGCTGAATCCCACGCACGAGCTGGCCCGCACCAACCTCGAAACGATGAGCGCGCTCCGGTGATGGCCACCGACGCGGCGCAGCTCGCGGCCCTGCTGGCCCAGATCGTTCAGACGCGCGGCATGGACTGCAGCGCGTACAAGGAGAGCTGCCTGCGCCGGCGGCTGGCGGTGCGCATGCGGGCCCGCGGCGTGCACAGCTTCGAGGACTACGCCCGGGTCCTGGAGCGGGACGGGGCCGAGTACGATCGCCTGGTGGACGCGCTCACCATCAACGTCACCAAGTTCTACCGGAACCGCGAGACGTGGGACGTGCTGACGGCGCGCCTGTTGCCGTCCCTGTGGGACGCGCGGGCCGGCGCGCCGCGGTGCTGGTCGGCGGGGTGCGCCACCGGGGAGGAGCCCTACACCCTCGCCATCCTGCTGCTCGAAGCCGCGCGGGCGCGCCGCGGGGGGGTGCCGGCGGAGGCGTGGGTGGACGCGACGGATCTCGATCCCGGCGCGCTGGCCAAGGCCGAAGCGGGGGTCTACCGGGTGGCCGCGTTCGAGGAGCTGCCCGCCGAGCTCGCGGTGCGGTACTTCTCGGCCGGCGAGCCGCGCACCGTGTTGCCGGCGGTGCGGGAGCGGGTGCGTTTCCGCCGCCACGACCTCCTGCGGGAGCCGCCGCCGGCCCCGCCCTACGACCTGATCCTCTGCCGCAACGTCGTGATCTACTTCGACCGCCCCACGCAGGAGCGGCTGTTCGACGCCTTTGCCGACGCGCTCGTCCCCGACGGCTGCCTGGTGCTCGGGAAAGTCGAAACCCTGTTCGGCGCGGCGCGCGGCCGGTTCCGGCTGGACGACGCGCGCGAGCGCATCTACCGCCGCGCATGACGTCGCCCTCCGCCGTGGACCGCGTGGTCGGCCTGGGGCAGTTCGTGGTGCTCCAGGGGAAAGGCCTGCTGGCGAGCTACGGGCTGGGGAGCTGCGTGGGGGTGGTGATGCACGATCCCGAGGCCCGGGTCGGCGGGCTGGTGCACGTGGTGCTCCCGTCGGGGCAGCTCTCGCGCGACCGGACCAATCCCGCGCGCTTCGCCGAGAGCGCGGTGCCGCTGATGGTGGGCGAAATGCTCCGGGCGGGCGCGGTGCGCGGCCGGATCAGGGCGCGGCTGGTGGGTGGGGCCAGCATGTTCGCGTCCCTCACCCCCGCCGGGGCCGTGCAGATGGGGCAGCGGAACCTGAACGCCTGCCGCACCGCGCTGCAGAAGGCCAGCGTCCCGGTGGCGGCGGAGGCGGTGGGCGGGGAGATCGGTCGGTCGCTCTGGTTCGACGTGGCGACCGGCACGGTCACGGTGCGGTCGGTGGGGCGTGAGCCCGAGGTCCTCTAGCGCGGGGAGCGCGGCCACCGTCCTCGTGGTGGACGACAGCGCGCTGATGCGTCGGGTGCTGAGTGACCTGATCGACCGGTCCGGCCGGTTCCGGGTGGTGGGGACGGCGCGCGACGGCATGGACGCGCTGGACAAGGTGCACCGGTACGATCCCGACGTGGTGACCATGGATCTCGAGATGCCCGAGCTCGACGGCCTGGGCGCGATCGGGTACATCATGAGCGAGACCCCGCGCCCCATCGTGGTGGTGAGCGCGTACGCGGGGCCGGGCACCGCCGGGGCGATTCGGGCGCTCGAGCTGGGCGCCGTGGAGGTGGTGGCCAAGCCGCGCGACCCTCAGCGGGCGTCGCTCGAGCTGATGGCGCCGGCCGTGATCGCGGCGCTGGAGGCGGCGCTCGCCGCCGACCTCAGCCGCCTGCCGGTGCTGGTGCGCGGGCCGTCGCCCCGGCAGCCGCCGGCCCCCGCCCCGTTCGTGAGCGGGGTCCAGGCCCGGGCGCGCGTGGCGGTGGCGATCGCCGCCAGCACCGGCGGGCCCCGCGCGCTGGCGGAGGTGGTGCCCCGCCTGACGCCCGCGGCGGACGCCGGTCTGGTGATCGTGCAGCACATGCCGGCCAAGTTCACGCGCAGCCTGGCCGAGCGACTCGATCAGGGGAGCGAGCTCCGCGTGGTGGAAGCGGACGACGGCGTTCCGTTCCTGCGCGACACGGCGTACGTGGCGCCGGGGGATTATCATATGCGCGTGGAGTCCACCCCCGACGGCCCCTGTCTCAGGCTCGACGCGGGTCCCCCCGTCTGGGGCGTGCGTCCCGCCGCCGATCCGCTCTTCCGCTCCGTCGCCGCCGCGTTCGGCTCGCGCGCCGTGGGAGTCGTCCTCACCGGAATGGGACGGGACGGCGCCGAAGGCCTGCGCGCCATTCGCGACGCGGGCGGCTTCGGGATCGCGCAGGACCGCGCGACGTCGGTGATCTTCGGCATGCCGCAGGCGGCGGCCCAGCAGGGCGGCGCGTCGGTCGTGGCGCCGCTGGGCGAGATCGCGCCGGCCATCCAGCGCGCCTTGCGGGGCTGGAGCGGCGCGTGAGCGGCTGGCTCCTGGTCCGCTCGTCCGGGCGCCTGTTCGCGGTGCCCGTGGCCGCGGTGGAGCTGGTGTGCGAGATCGCGCTGCCCATCCCCGCGCCGGCGCGGCTGTCCGCGGTGCGCGGCGTGGTGCCGGTGGCCGACCGGCTGGTGCCGCTGGCGCACCTCGCGGCGCTGGTGCAGGGCAGGCCCGCGCCCGCGGAGCGCGGACCGATTGGGATCGTGGTGCGCGAGGGCGGCCGGCGCGTGGTGTTCGAGGTGGACGACGCTCCCGGGCTCGAGCGCGGCGAGATCGAACCGCTGCCCCCGGCCTGGCGCGGCGGCTGGGCGGCCGGCGCGGTGCGCGGCCTGGACGGGCTCGTCCCCCTGCTGGACGTGGGCAACCTGTTCGAGCGGCTCACGGCCGCGGAGGTGCCATGAACCCGGGAACCACCGGCGACGAAGTCCAGCTCGTGGTCTTCCGCGTCGGCAGCCAGCCGTTCGCGGTGAACATCTTCCAGGTCGAACGGGTGCTGCGTTACCAGGAGCCTACCCCGCTCCCCAACGCGCCGGCGTTCCTCGAGGGCGTCTTCCCGCACGGCGACCGCGCGGTGCCGCTGGTGGATCTGCGCCGGCGGCTGGGCCTGCCGGCGCAAGTCCGCGAGGACACCCGGGTGATGATTCTCACGCTCGACATCGGGCCGGTGGGCATCGCGGTCGACGCGGTCCTCGCCGTGCGCAAGGTGCCCGCGGGCGCCATCACGCCGCCCGGCTCGCTGGTCAAGGGGCTCGCCGCCGAATTCATCCAGGGGGTGGTGGTGGCGGACGGGCGGACCATCGTGATTCTCGCGCCGGCCCGGCTGCTCAATTCGACCGAGCAGGTGACGCTGCGCGATCTGATGGTGGAGGCGGGGACATGAGCGAGTCCGTGGTCGGCCCGCTGCGGGCGACGTTCGGCGCCATCTCCCGGCACCTGGACGAGGCCCAGTCGGGCGAGCAGCGCGAGGCGGTGAAGCGGGAGATCATCGCGCTGTTCAAGACGGTGGACCAGGCCATCGCCGAGCTGTCGGACCTGAAGGAGGAGATCCGGACCCTGGTGGACCGCTACAAGCAGCTGTCGCAGGCCCAGGCCGGCGACCGCGCGCCCCAGTTCACCGGCCAGATCCCAGCCATCCACCAGAGCCACATCGATGCGTCCACCCTGGTCGAGAAGGGGTGGCACCTGATGTCGCTGGGCGACTACGAGGGGGCCATCCAGTCGCTGGAGAAGGCGTTGCACTACTCGCCCGGCGACACCCAGGCGCAATCGCTGTTGGGCTGGGCGCGGATGCGGAACGAGCAGTACGACGACGCGCTCCAGAGCTTCCAGCAGGTGCTCATGAAGGAGCCGGCCAACTCGCTGGCCCGCATCAACGTGGGCTACATCTGCCTCAAGAAGAAGATCTTCGGCGAGGCCATCGAGCACCTCTCCAAGGCGATCCGGCTGGACAACGACAAGAAGGCGACCCTGTACGCGCACTACTACCTGGGGCTGGTGTACCTCGAGCGGGAGATGTTCGAGGACGCCCAGGCCTTCTTCCGGAAGACGATCGCCCTGGGACCCAACCTGGTCGAGGCCTACTACGAGCTGGGGCGGGCGCAGTGGTTCGCGGGCGAGCGGGACGCCTCGCTCCAGACCTGGGACGAAGGCTTCAAGGCCAACAAGTTCAATCCCTGGGGCAAGCGGTGCCAGGAAGCGCTGGAGCTGGCGGCGCAGGGGCGGGAGCCGCCACGGGCCTAGTCGTCCTCATCGCGGCGCTCCAGGCGGCCAGCGGTCCCTCGGTGGTGCGGGTGGGCGAGGTGGAAGCGGTGTACTGGGATCGCGACGCCGCGCTCGCGACCGCGCTGGCCGAGTATGCCGACCGGGCCGGACCGTGGCCGGGCCTGCCGCCCGGGGAGCCGTTCCCGGTCACGATCTTCGTGACCCGATCGGACGCCCGCTTCGACTCGCTCACCCGCGGCCGGCTGCCCGCGTGGACCGGCGCGGCCGCCTTCCCCCGGACCAACACCATCGTCCTCAAGATCGCCGGCGATCCCTGGCCGACGCTGCGGCACGAGCTGGCCCATCTGGCGCTGGCCCGGGCGGCGCCGCGCGCCCCGCTCTGGTTCGCCGAGGGGTACGCCGGACGCGCGGCCGGCGAATGGGGGGCCCTGACCGCCCTCGATGTGAACTGGGCCCTGGCCCGGGGACGGGCCCCGGGGTACCTGGACCTGGACCGCGAGCTCCGGGCCGGCCCGAGTCACGCCCGCGCCGCCTACGCCTTGGCCACTGCGGCCGTGCTGTACCTGGAGCGGCTGGGGGGCCAGCGCGGACTGGCGCCGCTCCTCGCCAACCTGGCGACCGCCCCGGATTTCGACGCGGCCGTCCGCCAGACCCACCAGGTGTCGCTCGATGCCCTGGAGGCCGCCTGGCATCGCGACCTGCGGCGCCGGTACGGCTGGCTCGTGCTCCTGACGTCGTTCACGATGTTCTGGGGAATCACCGGACTGGCCGTCGGCATTGTGTGGTGGCGGCGCCGCCGCCGCGACCGCGTGCGCCGGGCCGCGCTGGACGTCGGCTGGGAGGTTCCGCCGGAGCCGGAAAACCCTGCTTGACGGGTCTGGAACTTCGGGTTAGTCATCAGTGTCTATGCCGGATAAGAGCTGGTCGTCGGCGAAGTTACGGTTCGGGCCCAGGAACTTCGCGTTCCTCGGAGCCGCCGTCGTCGCGCTGGCCGCGGGCTACGCCTTGCTCGCCGGGGGATCGACGACCCTGGCGCCGATCTTGCTCGTGCTGGGGTACTGCGTGCTGTTCCCGCTCGGTCTCGCGCTGTGACGGCCGGGCGGGACGCGGGCGAATAGCTCAGCGGTTCAGAGCGCCTGCCTTACACGCAGGATGTCGGGGGTTCGAATCCCTCTTCGCCCATGCCTCCAAGGAGACTTCGGGTGGTGCACACTCGGTCGGTGATACGCGGCGCGCTGGCGGTGGGCGCGGTGGTGGCCGGTCTCGCTCCCTCGGACCCGGCCCACGGACAGCTCGCCCGCCGGACCTCGACGGAGACGATCCTGGTCCTGAATCCCATCCCCGTGGATGGCGCCGACTCGGCCTACGCCGTGGCGCTGGCGGACGGACTGCGCGATCGGCTCACCCTCAAGTACCGTTTCCGGCTCACCATCGTCGCGACCGAGCAGTACTGCACCGTGCTCGAAGCCTCCGGCTACAAGTGCACCCAGCCGCTCGCGCCCGCGGAGGCGCCGCCCCTGGCCCGCCTGTTCTCGGCGTCGGGCTACATCGTGCCGTGGCTCCGGCCCCAGGGAGACAGCATCCTGCTCACGATGCGCATGGTGGATGTCGCGCGCTCGGGACTCGCCGGCTGGGAGCGTCTCACCGCGCCGGCCGGCACGCCGGCCGACGAATTCGCCCGCGCGGTGGCGGAACAACTCGACAATCGGGTGCGCGCGGCCGAGTTTTCGCGGGAGTGCGAGGAACGGCGGGAACGGAACGACGTCAAGGGCGCCGGCGCCCGGGCGGACAAGGCGTTCGAGCTCTTCCCCAACCACCCCTCGGCCGCGGCGTGCATGGCCCTGGCCCACGAAGTCGCGCGGAACCCGGTGGACAGCATCATCGTGGCGCTTCGCCGCAGCGTTGCCGGCGATTCGCTGAACAAGGGGGCTTGGCGGGACCTGAGCCGGCGGCTGGTGGAAAAAGGGGATACCGTGGGCGCGGTGGATGCCGCCGTGCACCAGCTCAAGGCCGACCCGACCGACGGGGTGCTGCGCGCGCAGGTGGCCGGCGCGCTCATCGCCCAGGGCAAGTTCGTCGAAGCGGCCGGGTTGCTGGACGAAGGGCTCGCGACCAATCCGGCCGACCTGGCCCTCCTGGTCCTGAAGGAACGGGCCTGCGTGGAAGGCGCGCAGTGGTCTTGCGCCCTGGAGGCCATGGCCGGACGCTTTGAGGTCGATACCGCGCTGACCTCTGACAGCCTGTTCTACACCGGCGCGTTCGCGGCGGCGCAGGAAGCCGGCGACACCACCGCCATGCTCAAGTGGTCCCAGCGCGCGGTCGAGAAGTTCCCCCAGTCGGTGCCGCTCTGGCGGGCTCGGGCGGCCGCGCTCAAAGCCGCCAACAACCGCGACGCGGCCCTGGAGGCGTACGACCGGATCCTGGCGCTCGACTCGACCCAGGCCGCCAGCGCGCTGGCGGCGGCGCAGTACCTGCTCGACAGCACCCTCGTGGTGGACACGCTCGCCCCGCTCGACACGGCCCGGCTGCTCAAGGGCGAACGGCTGCTCGACCTGGTGGCGTCCCGCGCCCAGGGAGACACGGCCACCCTGCTCAACGTGGCGTTCCTGCTGTACAACCCGGCCTTCAAGATCGCGCAGATGGCCAACCGGGGCGGGGGCCGGCTGATGCCGCACCTGCCGCTTTCCGCGCGGTTCCTGGAGAAAACTCTGCAGCACGATCTCCGGGGCCAGTTGCGGGTCCCCGCGAGCTTCTTCCTGGGACTCGCCCTGTTCTTCCAGATCGGGCCGATGGACAAGGAGCTCCGGGAGAGCAAGTCCTGCGAGCTGATGAACCGGGAGCTCGCCATAACCCGGCGGGCCCGGGAAGTCCTCACGGTCGGCCGGTCGGTCGCGCCCGGCACGGTCGACCAGTTGATGACCTACGTCGGCCAGTACCTGAAGGCCCAGGAAACCTACCCGCAGTTCTTCAAGTGCTCGTCGTGATGGGGCCGCTTGTAGGCGGTGTCGCTCCTGTCTAGATTGGATTGCTCTCCAGAACCAAGGGGCTGTAGCTCAGCTGGTTAGAGTGCCGGTCTGTCAC
>Ga0210377_10004158_pt1 | contig 12226 bp, 10 predicted proteins | sample PLM4_65_b1redo_FD_155480 | JGI IMG/M metagenome (GOLD analysis project Ga0210377, IMG submission 155480) | Groundwater sediment microbial communities from an aquifer in East River, Colorado, USA - PLM4_65_b1 redo | ecosystem: Environmental > Terrestrial > Soil > Riparian zone | place: USA: East... | reverse complement strand
TGGGACCGCCGGAACCGATGGATTATACGTGGAGCCAGACAAACACCATAACAATCCACGCCAATGCAACGACGGATCTTGGAATTGCCTATGCTGGTTTTTTTACCGCGCCTATTTCCGTAACAGGTACCGTCACAAGGACTACCGGAGATACTGCGGCCGATCTTTATGTAAGGGCGCAAACGGAACCCTGTTATACCAATGGAGAGAATGGCAATGTGAATCAATGCGGTCCGGGCAAGTTTATTGTGTGGAAGCGCACCGATGCAAAGGGTCAGTATGCTCTTGCATTAAGAGATCCTGGAACATACTATATTTACGTGAGCACTTGTCTTGGCGGCCAGGGTGGGTCGATGTCCAGCGGAAGTCCCTGTCTGGGTGACTACGGCGGCAAGGTGGCTGTAAATTTGGGGGAAACTAAAATCCTGAACATAGTCACGTATTATTAGATGATAAGAGCCGTGTAACAGGTGTGAATTTCTACGGAATCGAAAACTTCATTTCGCGAGCAGTCCCCGTTATCACTGAAAGCAGCTCAGCGAAAGCTTACCGCCCCGGAGAAAAAGGATTTTTTCATTGCAAGAGCCCTCATCCCGTACATGGCAGGCATCTGAACCAAGAATCGAAAGAAGAGCGATAGTATGTCCTTTTTTACAGGAAACCGGGTCTGCCCAGAATGACGCCGGACAAATTTACTCAGCGACTCATATTTTTCTTGAGCACGGATTGTATGATGGGTGGTGAGGCGCACAGGTTAATTTTAATCGTTCTCGTCTTTCTGTGCTTCCTCTTGCATCCTGTAACAGCTTCAAGCAAGGTACTTGCCTCCGATACGGTCTGGAAAGGTGAAGTGTCTGTTTCAGAGGATGTTCTCGTTCCCGAAGGCGTTACCCTCACCATCACCCCCGGTACGGTTATCAAGCTCACATCCCCGGAAAGCGCCAAGACCGATCCTGAATACCTGTCCCCTCTGACCGAGATAACCATCAGAGGAACGCTTCGGTCCGACGGCAGACGGAATGCGCCGATCATCTTCCGCAATGATAAAGAGACAGACGAGCGTGGCAGTTGGGCCGGGATACTCATTGATGGAGGGACGGCCTCGGTGTCGTCGTGCCGGATACAGGGCGCTGAAACCGGTATATACGTCCTCAAAGGCACGCTTGTGGCCGCTGATGCGGTTTTTCGGGAGAATCGGTACGGTCTTGTGGCTGAGGGACCGGAAACGAAAGTGAATATCAGAAACGCGCGCATTTCTGAGAACGATTACGGGCTATTCATATTTAATGGTGCGCAAGTCGATAATCGGGAAAGCGTTGTCGAGAATAACGGAAAAAAGAATATTTATTCTGCCGGCGTTAAGAAGTATCCCTTCAAGAAAGAATATTCCGTTGACAAAAGTGAGGTGGGCAGGCAGTATAGTCATGAAATCCTCGTTGGGGACGCGATCTGGCAGGGGAGAATAGAAATCGACGGTTCTATCAGGGTGCCTGAGGGCGCCAGACTGGTCATTCTGCCGGGCACTCTTATTGAAATCAAGAGAAGAGACGAGAATGGCGACGGTATAGGAGAGAACGGGCTGCTCATTCAGGGACTTCTTGTTGCCAAGGGGACCAAAGAACACCCGATCATCTTCAGGTCGGCGGAGAAGGACAAACGACGGGGCGACTGGGACTCCATCAACATCATGAACAGCGACGGCGCTCAGAACCTCGTGGAATATTGCCAGATAGAAGATGCATACCGGGGCATGCATTTCCACTTTTCAAATGTTGCGGTCAGGGAATCGGTGCTGAAAAATAATTACCGCGCACTCCAGTTCCAGGAATCAACGGCGGAGATCATCGGGAACCAGGTATATGGGAATACGAGCGGGATCCAGGCGCGGGATTCGGAAATCACGTTCACGAACAATGCCGTTTTCAGCAATGAAACCGGGGCGAATTTCTTTCGTTCGACGGTGGACATCAGGAATAACACTATCGCGAACAACCTGAAAGAAGGCCTGCGGGTGAGGGAAGGGATCCCGACGGTGGAGGCGAACCTTATCGTCGGCAACCGCTACGGACTTATGGTGTCCGATTCTGTGTACGGAAAATTCAACGGCAATGTCATAGCTCACAATCTTGAAACCGGCGTTTCCCTGAAAAGCACGGAGGCCATCGAGGTTGGTCAAAATTATATCCAGGCGAACGGGTTGAACGGCATATCTGTCCAGGGGTCCTCCGCTGTCATAAGAGGGAATGTCATATCACAGAATGGGGAACGGGGCATCGGCACCACGAGCTTCAATGGAACCATTACGGAAAACAGTGTCCTGGAAAACGGCCGGTATGCGCTTATAAACGACGGGGGATCGGATGTTTCCGCGCCGCTGAACTGGTGGGGCGGCGCCGACATGCGGAAGGCGGTCTATGATAAAGAGGCCGACCCGCGGAGGGGGCGGGTGGATTATTCTCCGGTCCTTCACGGTCCGATCATGTTTACGTGGCCACTCGGCACTGTGGCCGCAGACTGCACCTGGTACGGTGATATAAAAATAAACGGCACCGTCGCCGCGCCGTCGGGACAGGCACTTACGATCGCCCCCCGTTCGCATGTTTTCTTTTCGAAGGGGGCTGGGCTCAAAATCTACGGCAAAATCATCGCGAGGGGGAAGAAAGGGAACAGGATAGTCTTTTCTTCCGCGGCCGAGACGCCCGGCGACGCCTGGGATGAAATCTTACTGGACCACGCGACCGGGAGCGTCTTCTCCAATTGTGATTTTAACGGGGCCACCTGGGGCATCCACAGTCATTTTACCAACCTCATAGTCAGCGATTGCACATTTACGGGCAACTACGGCGGTATACGTTTCCACAGCGGCCCGGTGGAAATTCATCGATCCGTGTTCGATAAAAACACCATCGGGCTTAGGGCGTTTCGGGGCAGCGCGATCATCAACGGCAATACTATCATGAGAAACGAGGTCGGCATTTTCGTGAGGGAACGGGGCGGCGGATTGACGATCAGGGACAATAATATTGTTGATAATCTCGGATACGGCATTCGGAGCGGAGATTTCAATACTGAGGACATCAATGCCCCGGGCAATTGGTGGGGGCGGGCGAACCCGGCAGATGCGATATACGACGGCAGAACAGAACCCGGGATAGGAGTGGTCCGCTTCGAACCACGCCGTGCGGAGCCGTTCGAGATCGACGGACGAAAGGGCAAGTAAGCAGCGAGAGAGAACGAACGTGTCTCCGGAGCATCGGGTCTTTAAAATCCCACCCTCAGGGATCGATGCTCACGGCAAGGGGCGGTCTCCGGTTTCTTTCGGGGAAGGAAAGCAAGCGCATTCAAGAGGCCATGAACGGTAAACAAGAGCCAAGGTTTTTGCTGCGAACGAGTTGTCGCGTTCTGTTGTTTCTGCTTCTCCTGCCGGCCGCAGGCTTGTATTCGGCTGATGCGTCTGCGGGAGAGAACGCCACTCTGACGGGCCGGATCCAGGATGTCGCCGGGAAGCCTGTAGAAGGCGCGGAAGTATTTATTTACTCCAGTGCGCAGGTGAGAAGGACCGCGGATTTTATCTCCTCCCCGTCGGACACAGAGGGCCGATATACGATTTTCCTTCCAGCAGGAACATACTGGTGTGTAGCGCGATGGAGAAAAGGCGGCGCGCGCTTCGGGCCGCTTATGCCCGGGGATAAGCATTCCGGTGAGCCGATGGAGATTGAAGTGTCGCGGGGCGCATCTCCGGCTGATTTTACCGTGGCGGACCTCAAGGAAGCAGCCGGTCTTATCAAGAAAAAAACGAGAGAAGATTACATCAAAATAACGGGCAGAATCCTTGACCGGGACGGAAAACCAGCCCAGGGAGTGTACGCAATCGCGAGCACAACCAGGTCCATTTCTGAAATACCCGATTATCTCTCGCCCTGGACGGATGATGCAGGAAGGTATACGTTGTATCTCCCGCGGGGAAAGTATTATTTTGGGTCTTCCACCCGTTTTCCTCCGGGTTCACGCGCTGCTTTCACCACGGAGATACTCCTTGAGGGAAATAAGGACGACCTGGATATCATATTGCCGGAAGAATGATGCGTGAGGTGGTACGGATGAAGAGATTTCTTTTTACCCTGATAATGCTGAGTGCGGTGCTTTTTCCGGCCGGCCGGCCGTCTGATGCCTGCGTAGGGAAGGTGCTCACCATCGGCATTTCGAATTCGAGCGGTGAACAGTTGTTTGCGGAAATGCTGTCACTGCTCATCAACGAGAGGACCGGGACCACGGTATCCATTCGGGTCTATCGTGATTCGCAAGCGATGTATCAGGCCGTAAAGAAGGGCGAGGTCAGTATCCTTATCGAAAACACCGGCCATGCGCTGGAACTGCTGGGCAGACCCCCTGAAGAGAATGCGCGGAAGGCTTATGTGATATCAAAAGAGGAATTCAGAAAAAGCTTCAACCTGGTATGGCTCGAGCCGATCGGGCTGCTCCATATCGGCTCCGGAAAAGCCCCGGCGTATTATGCGCCTGTTATCACGGTCGATGCCATGAACAATTTTCCCGCTCTCCCGAGGGTGATCAACAAGCTTTCGGGAACGGTAAACGACGAGGTCTTCGAGAAATTCATGAAAGCGGTGAACGCGGGCCAGAAGTCGCGGATGGCGGTGAAAGATTTTCTGAGATCACGGAAGCTCATTTAGTAACGAGAACGATAAGAACCCGGTGAAGAAATCTCTAAAAAAACATGGACGTTCCACGGTCGAACGAAAGACCGATATGCGGAAAGATTTTAAAGAAATGAATATAATGGGCGGGGCTGAATCGATTGACATGAAGCAGATGGCCGCTTCGGGTGGACCTCGATGAAGATCGTCCAGGTGCTCCTCGTTTCGGTTATTGCGTTGATTCAGATGTCCTGCCAGCAATCTTCCCGACAAAATGACGGGGGAAGGGTCATGCGCATAGGTTTCATGATATGCAACAGCGAGCATGAGACTCTGCAACGCTTCAGGCCGTTGACCGCATACTTGAGCAAGAAGCTGGGCGTTCAGTTCGAAGCGGTAGCCATTGACACGGTTGATTTCACCAAGGAGGCGGACAGGCTTGATTTCACCCATACCAACTCGCTGCTTTACATTATCATGAACAGAAATCAGGGCGTGGAGATCCTTGCCGCAGAGAAGTCGGGTCCCCTCGGCGCCCGTGCCAAGGGCCTCATCATCGCACTGAAGAAGAGCGGCATCCGAACCGTCCGGGACCTGAAGGGCAAGACCATGATCTTCGGACCCATGCTCGGACCGACCTCGTACCTGTCCCAGTTGGACATACTTCTCAAGAACGGGATTGATCCTGAGGGCGATCTGGCCACGTACAGTATCCCCGAAGGGACCTTTAAGCATGAAAAGGTCATCTACGGCGTCCTGTTCGGCAAGATCGACGCGGGCGCGGCCCCGCTGATCGATTTCGAGCGCATGGCGCGCGACGGCAGGATCGATCGGAACGATTTCACCGTGGTCGCCGAAGGGGAGCCGATGCCCTACTGCAACTTCGCGGTCACCCAGAAGGTGGATGAGGGTCTGGCGAAACGATTCAAGCAGGCGCTGCTCGGTCTCACCAAGGACGACACCGTCGAAGTGGATGGAGAGGTGGTCAAGGTCCTCGAACGGGCCCAGATCGACGGGTACGAAGACAGTAACGACAAGGACTTTAACGTGGTCAGGGAAATGGCGAAACGGACGAACATGCCTCCCTATCAGAGGTATTGATGGATTGGTTCGACCGCATATCGATCGGGGCTGTTGTGGCGCTATCCGTGGGTGCGCTCGTTCTCGTGCAGTACCACCCGGGAGAAGTGAAACCCGACCGGGACCTGCAGCAGAGGGCGCCGGTCGCCGATGCTGCCGCGAACGGAGAGCTGGCCACTAACGTACGGCTGATCAAAAACCTTATCGAGTCCGGCAATCTGTCCCGGGCAGAAAGCATGATCCGTGAGCTGAAACAGACATTCCGCTACCAGGGAGAGCTGTCCATGCTGATGGGCGACGTTCTCATGAGGAAGCAGCAGCCGATCATGGCCATGCACGAGTATAAAGAGGCGATCGACCTCAATCCCGATTACCTCGATAAAAAGACCCCGCTTTTCCAGGGGAAAAAAATGAAGATCGCTGTCGGGGAGGCGCTGGCCGAGATCGAGGACCGCAACAGGCAAAACCCCGACGATCCATCCCTCAAGCACGAGAAAAAAGTGATCTATTATTTGTACCGGAGGATCGCAGGAAGCTGCAGTTAGCGATCCGTTCCTCTCTACGCAAGGAGCATGCAACTGCTATGCAGGAACAGGGAGTCTGTACGATCAAACCCGAATCAGGGGCCATGGCGGCGATCAGAAAATGGATCGGGATATCGACGATCCGGCGCGGGTCGGATTGTTATCCCAAATCGCTGTACGTCGTAACGGGTGCGGTGATCGGCATCAGCGGGGTCATCCTCAGCCGGCTGGGAAATCCTCCCCATACGGGGTTCTGCGTCTCCTGCTTCTTGGAGAATATCGCCGGCGCCATCGGCCTCCACGGGAATATCAGGATGCAGTACCTGCGGCCAGAGATCATCGGGTTCGTGATCGGGGCATTTTTGATGTCGGTCAGGAACAAGGAATTTGCCGCCACCGGGGGAAGCTCCCCCCTGCTCCGGTTTTTCGTGGGGATCCTCTTGATCATCGGATGCGCGGTATTTATCGGCTGTCCCATCAAGATGGTGTTCCGGCTTGCCGCCGGGGACCTGACCGCCCTGATCGGTGTCGGAGGACTTGTCGTTGGGGTCTACGTCGGCATGAAGTTCCTCGAACGCGGTTTCAGCCTCGGCAGACCGGGCCCGTCGCCCGCGGCGAACGCCCTGTTGATCCCTGTTCTCATGGCGTTGCTTCTCGCGGCGCTCCTGTTGAAACCGGACTTCATTGCCATCAGCAGCAAAGGCTCGGGCGCCCAGTACGCTCCCCTTGCCCTTTCCCTGCTTGCCGGCCTGGGGATCGGGGCGCTGGCGCAGAGAACGGGTTTCTGCATAACCGGAGGGATCTCGAGACTGTTTCTGTGGGGACCGGTGGAATTCACCTTCTGCCCGAAGACGACAGGCCTGGCGATCGGCATGACGTTCTTTTTCCTGTCCGCACTTGTTGCAAGCGTCCTTACCGGGCAGTTCTCGCTCGGATGGCACGGACAACCAAGCTCGAATGAAAGCCATCTGTGGAATTTTCTCGCCATGGGAATGGTCGGTTTCGGGTCGGTCCTCATCAGGGGCTGCCCGTTCCGCCAGCTGATATCGGCAGGCCAGGGCGATACCGATGCAGGAATGGCGGTCCTCGGGATGCTGACCGGCGCCGCGCTGGTGCAGGATTGGGGCCTCGCCGGGAATGCCGCAGGGACCCCCTATGAGGGCAAGGTCGCGGTCCTCTTCGGACTTTGCTTCCTGCTCCTTATCGGGATTTTGTACCGGAAGCGCGGTGAGACCTTTGCGCCGGAATTCCAGGTAGGACTGGATTAGAAAAAAAGACGGACCTCCCCGGGTGTTAAGGCACCGGGAAATACAAGAGCAAGGGAAATGTTTTCGTGACCTGGCAGGTTGCTGAAAGCCCTCCCTTCTCCAAGCTCAGGGCGAACGGAAGATGCGCTGCAATGATCTCCTTTTATCCGTTCGTGGTGAGCGCGTCGAACCGCGCAGAACACTCGTTCAACAGTCTGCGAGCCCTTCGCGGAAACGTTTGGTTTTTTGATTGTCCCGATGAGGTATCTGTCAGGAGACCGTTGAACAGCATCGAAACAAAACAAAACGAAGAATGTCAGGTGCATGGAGCGTCTTCCCGGGGCGCCAACAAAGCGCTCCTGGTCATGATGCTGGCTTCCCTTTCGCTCATCATCTGGCATGTCTGGGTCTACGGCCCGACCAGCCGGATCGTGAAACCCGAGGCACTGCCGAAGCCCTTCCCTCTTTTGCTGGGAGGCGAGATATGGGACCTGCTGTTCAATGGTCGCGGCATCCTTGCCGAGCTCCGGGACATTCTTCCCTACTTTATCGCCGGGATTCTCCTCGCCGGCTATATCCGCACGTACAAGATCGCGGTCAAGCTCCAGTCCTCGTTCAGACGCCATGGTCTGGCCAGTGTTGTTCTAGCGTCCCTGGTCGGTATGATCACGCCCTTGTGCGCATGCGGGACCCTGACCACGGCTGTGAGCCTCCTGTTCGCCGGCATGCCCCTGGCCCCGGTCATGGCCCTTCTCGTTACTTCACCTTTGTTAAGTCCCACGACCTATCTGCTGACCCTGAACGACCTGGGACCGGAATGGACCGTGATCAGGGCCGTTGCTGCATTTCTTATGGGGATGTTCGCCGGAGTGGTGACTCTTCTGCTCAGGGACAGGGGCTTTCAGACAAAGGCCATTTTCATCGAAGGCGCCATCCCGAGGGGCGACTTCCATGATGAAGCTTATCCCGACGAACGTCTCCGGTGCAACTGCAAAGAGAAGTTCGGCAATCGCGTGGCCGCCAAGACGAAGAACATGTTCGTCATCTTTCTGGCAAAGTCATCAGAGATGCTCTGGACGGTGGGGAAATATGTTCTCGTCGGGGTTTCGATCGGCTCGATCGTCGAGCGCTATATGCCGTACGAGTGGATCTATGGCTTGTTCGGCCGGAAGAGCGCGTACAGCATCGTATGGGTCACGCTCGGTTCGGTCCCAATCTTTTTGCATCAAATCAGCGCTTCGAGCATTCTTTACCACATAAAAAGCACGCTTCACGGCACCCTGGACGGAGGGGCGGGACTGGCTTTCATGATAGGCGGGCCGGTGACGGCGATGCCCACCATGATCATGTTTTGGACGATATTTAAAAAGCGGGTTTTCTTTCTCTATATGTTCATCTGTATCGCGGGCACGATCATGATCGCCTATGCATTTCAACTCCTGGTGTTCGTGCCCTCTGTCGACACGGGCAATCAGCTCTTCAAGGATGTCGGTTCAGTTTCCGGGGGAAGTTCAGCCGTCATACTCAAACAAAACCAGCATGTCCGGATCGTTCTGGATCCCGATAGCAAAAGCACGATCGCTACCTATGACAATGACCTGGAGTCGCAGGGAGGCGTTGTTTTCGATTCCAGCTTCGAGAGGGTGCTGAATAGTACAGCGGACAAGTGCGATAACCGGCAGTATGTCAATAATATTGCGGATTGGCTGGAAGACAACAACGGTTCGCCGATAAAAAGAAAGGTTCTCATCTATAATACCTTCTCTGAATCCGGCCTGGACAACACGAGCTTCAGCAAGAATACCCTTGCCGCCCTCGAGAAAAAAGGGTTTACTATTACGGTAACAAACAGGCAGGAAACCCCGATAGTCTCTGAACGGTTGCTTGGTGAATACGGTCAACTCTGGATATTTTTCGGGGAGTCGGGTCCGGGGCGGCCTTTATCCAATGCGGAACAAGAGGCCATTTCAAAATTTAACGGGGAGGGAAAAGGCATGCTGATCGTGGCCGGGAAACATCGTAACGGCGCACATGATTTGACCGACGCCAATAGACTGTCTTTCCGGTATGGCGTTCTCTTCTCCGGATTTGTTGAACATAAAGATGAACTCCCCATATCAACGGCGTCTCATTTTTTACGGACAACGTCAGAGACCCTTCGGTGGATTTTGAAGCTCGTGCATAAGGCATAACGCGGTTCATGCTGCAGCGGTTTTACGCTGATATTCTGAATGAGAAGCGAGGGGAACGATGAAAACACAGATTTTGGATGTACAGAAACTGAAGAAATTTAACGATCAAAAGCGTCATCTGGAAACAATATGGACGGACGAACAGGGAAGGATAAACCTTATCTGCATGAAACCGGGCCAGGAGATTATAACCCATACTCACCACGGAAACCATATTTGGATCGTCATGGAAGGCAGGGGAGAATACCTCACCTCGGGCAAGGATCCGCAGGTTATCGATATCGGTAAAATCGTTATCGTCCCTGCCCTGGTAGACCACGGCATACGCAATGCAACACAGGAAAACCTTGTCATTGCTTCTATTACAGCCGCAGGGGATTGATATGGTATTTCAAAGATTGTGACGAATTTTTCGACAGGCCTAAGCGCGGAGCCGGAGATGTTGAGCGCGGTGCGGCGTTTATTTTGTCTCGCTCGTCAGGAGCGCGGTAAACAGAAGGGGCCCTTTGCATGGCCCGGTTACGAACCGGGGCGGCTGTGCGGGCTGCAACCATAAAGGCGGCATATACGATGAAAATAGTCAGAAACGCCGAAGTCATGTGGCGAGAGGAAGATGAAGCCAGGGCGCAGGCATATGAAGGGCTTTCACGAGGCGACGATGTGTCGGAAGTGGGGACCTCGATCCTGTTTTCCGACGGCGTGATGCTGTCGCTCAATCTTCTCGGCACGGAAATATGGAAAATATGCGATGGCAAAAGCATAGACCGGATCGTCTCTGAACTGCTTCCTCACTTCGATGCGGATCCCGACGTTCTGAAAAAGGACACGATACGCTTTATAGCCGAACTCGCTCAAAAAGGATTTATCCGGTATGAAGAATGAAACGTTATTGAAAGCGCCGCTCACCATCAATTGGGCGGTGACGAACCGGTGCAACTTCAAGTGCCGGCACTGCTATAGCAGGACCGATCCGTCGGAGGAGCTCTCCGGCACTACGCTATTCGCGTGCATCGAGAAGATTGTCAAGGCGGGCGTCCTGTCCATCAATTTCGGCGGGGGAGAGCCGCTTTTGCGCAAGGACCTGATCGAGATCGCTGCATTCTCGTCGGGGAAGGGCCTCCGGGTCTCGATGAACAGCAATGGATACCTGATCGACCTTGGGAGGGCGAAGAGCCTGAAGGCGGCCGGCTTCTCCAAGGTCGGCATCAGCTTGGACAGTCACGTGCCGGACGTGCATGACGGATTCCGCGGGATCCCGGGAAGCCACCGGAAGGCGGTAGCGGCCCTTGCATATCTGAGAGACGCGGGCATCAAAACCTCGATATCCACGGTCATCTGCAAGATCAACCATACGGCGGTCCAGGAACTGATTGCGTTCGCCGAACAACACGGCGTCCAGCAGTTGAACTTTCACAACTTCAAATGCTCGGGGTTAGGTTATTCGAATAAGGATGAACTGGATCTATCACCTGCCGAGTGGAAGGAATTCTATCTTGCTGCCATGAAGGCAAAAGAACGGGTGGTAGAAATGGAGATCTCTCTTGACGATCCCATTGTCGCGTCGCTCGGGTTGAATACGAACGTCAAAACGCTCGTAAAGGGAAGCGTATGCGGGAAGCTCTCGCTCAACATAAAATCCAACGGCGACATCACCCCCTGTGGTTTTATACCCATAGTGACGGGAAACATCGTTACGGATGAGCTGAGGGAGATCTGGACCAATTCTCCCGTACTGGAAAAAATGAGGCATAAGCAACCCACGGGAAAGTGCGCAGCTTGCAGCGATTATGCCGAATGCCTGGGTGGCTGCAGCGCCCGCGCCCTGGCGCTGACCGGGGATATCAATAATCCCGATCCTCATTGCTGGGTACCATGAACCTGAAAGAGCTTAAATCGCCGCTCAGCGTGTATTGGGATATTGGTTCGGCATCCCCGCAAGGGACTGCGTTCCATCGGAAGGTATGCGATGAGCTCATTGAGAACAAGGTGCTGAGCCTGAGCCTCACGGAGCCGGGAGTTATCCTGAGCAGCGAATGCTTATCCGTGCTGGAGCGCTTCACGCGGGAACCGATCGCCGTGTCGCTGACCGTTGCGCCGGGGGCCTTGAACGCGGAGAGCTTGCTGCTTTTGCGTGACCTGAAGCTGAGGGCTCTCCTGGTAAAGGCAGCTTCACGCGAAGAACTTCATCAGCTCGCGGACTTGCGCCGGGACGCGGGGGCGCTGCCACTCGGCATTTCAATCGAGATCGATCGGCACAATGTTGCCCGCCTGCCGGAACTCCTTTCCTTCTGCATTACCAATGGGATCGTAAATCTTGTGCTCCCGATGCAGAGGCTCACGAATGAAACGGATTGTTTTTGTCCATCCGCCGCAGAGCGGCTTGAACTGGCTGCGGCCTTGAAGGGAATGGAGAGACTCGAATCGTTGAAGATCATCATTCATGATCCATTCCTCTGGAGGGCTTTTTACCCGTCGGTCATTTTTCCCGAAGGCGGGTGTCAGGCAGCGAATACCATGCTCTACCTGTC
>Ga0210377_10004157_pt1 | contig 12227 bp, 7 predicted proteins | sample PLM4_65_b1redo_FD_155480 | JGI IMG/M metagenome (GOLD analysis project Ga0210377, IMG submission 155480) | Groundwater sediment microbial communities from an aquifer in East River, Colorado, USA - PLM4_65_b1 redo | ecosystem: Environmental > Terrestrial > Soil > Riparian zone | place: USA: East... | reverse complement strand
ATTGATGGGGTCAACGCAGGTGGAGGAACTCGGTGAAATCGAAACGCCGATCATTCTGACCAACACCCTCGCTGTTTCTGTCGCCGCGGAGGCGATCATCGAATGGATCCTCGCGCAAGCGGGCAACGAAGATGTGCGGAGTGTAAATCCTGTTGTTGGGGAGACCAATGACGGCTGGCTGAACGATATCCGCAGGCGGGCGGTGACAAAAGCATCAGCGTTGGAAGCGATCGAGATGGCGGAATCAGGTCCCGTTTTGGAAGGATGCGTCGGCGCGGGGACTGGGACGGTCTGCTTCGGGTGGAAGGGCGGCATCGGCACAAGTTCGCGCGTCCTGCCAAAATCCCTGGGCGGTTATACCCTTGGTGTGCTGGTGCAAACCAATTTTGGTGGCGTCCTCCAAATGAATGGAATTCCCGTTGGTAAGCACCTCGGTCAATATTATTTGAAGGATCAACTCGATGATGCCTCAGCCGACGGTTCGATCATGATCGTCATCGCAACAGATGCGCCGCTCTCAGACCGTAATCTCAAACGGCTTGCCAAACGTGGATTGGCAGGTCTGGCGAGAACGGGCGCGTCCATGAGCAACGGGTCGGGGGATTATGTCATCGCGTTTTCAACGGCGCAGGAAGTTCACAGGACGGCTGAAAGACGGAGTAACATTTGGGCGTATCACGAAGTGCCAAATGATTTGGTATCACCGTTATTTCATTCTGCCATCGAATCAACCGAGGAAGCGATTTATAATTCCCTGTGCATGGCAGAGACAACGATGGGTTATCACGGAGCTAAAGTGACTGCGCTGCCCTATTCCTTCGTAGAAAATAAATAGTTTCAGAAAAAATCTAAATACAATCAGGAGAACAATGAACACGAACAAGGATGGATCGCTTTTGTTTGCCAATGAAAACAACATTTTTCGGATCGTTTCAATTGCAAGGATCATATCGTGGGTAATACTGATATTCTATTTGATCAGTTTTGCAGGTGATGTGAGCGGCATCATTCAGGGACAAATGAACTGGCCCACACAATTATCACAATGGCCGATCACGATCGCCAATTTATTTTTTGCGCCTGCGGTTGGATTGTTTTACTTCCTGGTCCTGCAGGGCGTGGCGCAGGGGTTGAACCTGGGTCTTGATATTTATTACGAGCTTCATCCTGATGACGACGAAGAGTAGGAGCCATTATGACGTAAGAAAAAGAGCCCGAAGATTCAATACGGGCAGGTTAAAAACTATAGCCAAGGATTTACCCGAAGGGATATCCTTGGCTAATTTCTAACTATTCAAGGCGCATCGCCGCCGGGGACGGCGGCTTGATCAAATTATCATGGCTCCCAGACAATCGTGATCACGGTATATAGATAAGGCTGGTTGTTGATGAACTCGATCCCGACCAGCAACGTGCGGAAGTCAAAGAAAATATCAGGTGTGGCGGGTTTGTACAGATTGTAGTAGCGGATGGTGTGATAGGGCCACGGGTCGAAAAGCGGAAAAACTTTTGTGAGATTGTCACAATAGGTTTCCCGATTGGTGGCGTTCAACGCGTCCAGATATTTGGGTTTTACCACATCTTTGAACGCGCCCACATCTGGCATGCCGCTCGGTCCGCCGCCCCAGTTATAGGATGTGGTGCTTGTGAAGATATCCTTTGCTGTGGTCTGTGTGAAATTGATTCCCGGACCATACTTCCACAAATGGAAGTTGACTCCGTGCTTTGGGCTGACCAGCGTCGAAAGCAGATTGCCATCCGATGTATTCAGGCTTTGCTTGAACTGTTCGATGAACGGCAGGATGCGCGTATCGGCGCAGAAGGCATCATGTGTGACCTGTTCGGTCAGATAGGATGAATCGACCCAACCCGTCCCACCATTTGGATTCTGGACCTGGACCCATTCGGCTCCTTCTGCGGTGGTGGTTGGTCCCGTTCTCATGACGTTGGTCGCCTCTGCATCGAACGACCCGACGATCGGATTCGTGCTCCCCGCCGTCGAGCGGATGTTCAACACACCTCCTGGCGCCACGCGTACTACGGCATACGGACCCGAGAGCGTGACCGGCGCGGCTGTGGGTGAAACTGTCGGTGTTGGCGATGTGACCACATCGTGGATAAATTTCGTCGGCGCGAAGAGCATGCCAAAGAAGTAGAAACTTCCATCCGTCTTTTTGACAACATAGAAGATCGCTTCCGACTTACCCTCCGGACCCAGACCAGAAACGAACAACCCATAGGAATTTGCCGGGTCGAGTCCCATGATCCCATACGGATTCAAGCCGCCTAACAGGGAATTCAGATCTTTTGCAGAGTCGGATGTCAGCGGGGTTGTGCCAACATAGAGATTGCGGAATGCTTCGATGGCTTGGTCGGGTGTGGAGGAAGTGCCCTGCGATTCCCAGAAGCCGGTCGCGAAGGTCTGTCCCATTTTGGTTTTGACGGAATCAAAATTGCGCGCGTTCAAAAGATCCACGATGGATTGGGCGAATGCTGGCGCCGATGTTGCAGGAGGGGAGGCTGTGAACGTTGCTGTTGGAATGGTGGATGAGGATGTCGATGTGTTCGGCGCGGATGCCAGCCAGCCAAAGGACTGCATGATCTGCAGGAAGACCGCCGATTCTGCGGCTGCATCGTAGTCGGGTGGGGGCGGGTACATGCCGTAGATAGAATGCAACACGAACAGGAAGCTATAACATAGAGTACCGCGCGTGGTCGTGTACGATGTCACGCTGCGTGTCTGACTCATTCCACCATCTAAACCCACATCTTTGAGGAAGGTAGTGCCGTTGATCGTCACACTTTCGGGAAGGGGTGATGAACCCGTGACTGGGTCGGCACAGGTGGAAGCATTTTGTACCACGTTGATGCTAAGATATTTCTCAACCAGTGTTGTCCCTGCCACAATAGGCATATTGATGATGGCGCTCTCCGGCACCGAATTGAAGACCACCGAACCGGGCGGGTATTGGATATTGAATCCATATTGTACGCTTGTGAAAAATGGCCAGTTGGTTGTGGCGGGTGTTGGCGTGATCGTCGGAGGCGGGGCAGGCGTCACCGTGACTGGCGCGCCTCCCGCGCGGACGATGCGCGGCGAACTCCAGATGGCTCGGTCACCCGTGGCAGATCCTGTTGCAAGAATGGTCAGGATGAAGCGTACCTTCTTCCCCGCCAGTGGAGTTAGATCGATATCGGCCGTGTAATACTTGCCGTCGTTCGCTTCACGCCACTGCCAGAAGGTTCCGATCCAGCCGTTGGGGTTCATGTAATTGAGTCGATAGGTCACATAGCAATTCTGTCCATTTTGACAACCGACTTTTGCCTGGAAGCGGTCGCCTGCCTGGACGGTGAATTCGGGATAGAAGCCCTGGATGTATCCATCAAATTTATTTTGCGGGGCGGTCAACAATCCCGGCGCGCCGAGCGAGCCATCTTCCATCGTTGGTGAGTCAAGCTTGACAACGAATCCAGTCGAGCTGCCTTCCGTACCTGGGCAGGGGAGTGTCCCCGCGCCGCTCTTCCATTGCGCTGAACATACATTAGCAGTGAAATCGTATCCTGTATCTATCGTCGTGCTGGAAACATTGATATCCACCCAGAAAGGTGAGCTTCCATCCGTGCCGATGCCGAAGAGGGCGCCACTGGCATTGCTCAACATCCAAAAGCCGCGATATTTTCCTGCGGTATTGGGTGCGGTCATATTAACCGAGAGGTCTACGGTTTGATCCGGCGCGACATTCGATGGCAGGTTGACCGATGCAGGCGCGCCCATTTGGTCGCCACTCTGGAATACCAGTTTGTAGGATGTGGTCCATGTGCACGAACCGGAGTTCTTCAAGCGCCAGGTCTTGGTAAAAGGAGTGGCCGGTGCGAAGAGGGTTCCATCCAGAATGGTGACGTCCGTGACGAAGGTCGCTTTATCACAAGCAGATGGAACGGGTGTGTCCGTCGGCAGTCCGCTGGGTTTGTTGGTAGAGAGCAATGTCCAGGTTGTGCCACCATTTATCGTTTTGTAAAGCGAAGTGTATCCGTCCGCGTGCCCCTGGATTACCCAGCCGGTTGTTGTCGAAACGAAGTCCATGCCGCGGAAATCGTCGCCGAAGTTGATATTTGGACTTACCTGAGTCCAGGTTCCACCAGCATTATGAGTTACCTGGAAGATCCCTGAATGGTCCCCGGTGAAGCCGTCCTTCGAAGATACGAAATCGACGAATTCGGCCCCCTTGGCAAACCCAGCGGATCGAGTCCACGAGATGCCGCCGTTGGTTGTTGTGTACATCACCAAATCCCTGCCTTCAGTTCTGCCCATCCACACCGGCAGGACACCATTGTAGATGCCAAAAAATGTGGGTGCAGTGAGCGTCATGAAAGCGGATTCGTACCCTGTGGGCAGAGTCAGGTTTTGCTGTGCCCAATTCTTCCCGGCATCGGAGGTTCTGTAAAGGTAAACGAATCCATCCATGGGAATATCACCGCCGACCCAGCCGTTCAATGAATCACGGAAGGTCATCCCGTTTTTGTGTCCACTGAAGGGCAGGCTGGTGCCTGGGGTTGGAAGTGTGGGAGTATTGTCGTAGGTTTTTATCCAGGTCGCGCCGCCGTCATTTGTCTTGTATAGGGCGACGGCTTGTTTGTTCATCCCCGATCCCAAACCGTACAGCACAAAGCCGTGATAACTGTCTGTGAATTGAATGTAGCCATTGCTGAATGGAACGCTGTAGGCAGTCCATTTGAGTCCGCCGTTGGTGGTGCGATATAGCAGACTATCGCCAGTCAGCACCCAGCCCACGGTTGAACTGGAGAAGAAGCCGCCGACACCATTCCCGAACGACGCATTCGGCGGACTGACGTTGGTCCAGGTGGTGCCTCCGTTGGTGGTCCTCAAAACGTAGGAATCGCCGATTGCCCAGCCGTTGAATGCATCCTTCATGTACAGCCTGCGGATGAAGGGGGATGCGACCACACCTCCAGATGATGGAGGTTGTGTCGATGACGGAGGCAGGGTGGGGGTGGGAGGAACCGGTGTCGTCTGTCCGCCTGTCGTGCGGATGATGCGCGGCGATCCCCAGAGGGCGCGGTCGCCGCTCGCGGATCCGGTGGCGAGGGTCATGAAAACGAATCGGACGGCTTTCCCCGCCAGTGGACTCAAGTCGATGCTGGCGCGATAGTAACGTCCATCAAATGCTTCCTTCCACGACCAAAATTTGAACTGCCCACCTGCTTCATTCAAGTAATCGATGCGAAACGTGACGTAACAATTCTTTGCGTCGAATTCGCAACTGACGAGTGTTTCCAGTTTGTCTCCCTGGGATATAAGGATATTGGGAGATGTCATCTGGATATATCCGTCAGTTTTGTTCTGCGGCGCCATCAATATGGCTTTGGATGAGTCGAAAGTACCATCCTCCAAATGAGGTTGATCCACAAAATTGGCAAAGCCGCGGCTGTCACCTGTGACGCCGGGGAAGGTTAGCACACCTGCACCACTCCTCCATTGGGAGGAAGCTGCATATTCGAGAAAATCAAACGCCACCCAGGTCACTGGCGCCGCACTGTTCTGAACCAAATTGCTCTGAACGACATTGTTATCAACAACATTGATGTCCACCCAGAACGGGTCGCTGGCAGAAGTCCCGACGCCGAACTGCACTCCTGTTGCATTGGCGATCTTCCACAGCCCTTTGTAATGCCCGTTTGTGCTGGGAGCGGTGAGATTGACCGAGAGGTCCACCGTCTGACCCGGCGCCACCTCGACAGGCAACGCCACAGAAGACGGTCCTCCCATTTGATCGCCGCCCGCAAATACCAGGTTGTAGGACGTATACCACGTGCATGTGCCGATATTTTTCAACCGCCATGTCTTGGTAAATGCCGCGCCAGGTGCGAACGATGAACCGTCCGGCGCAGTCAGATCGGATGTGAACTGAACATGGTCACAATAAGACTGTGCATGTGCCTGTGGAACTGATTGTGTTGCCAATATTCCCACGAATAAGATCATGCCAAGAAGCCGCTTGAACACGAAACCTCCTTTGTTCCCCAACCGCGCCAAATTCTCCCGGTTGGGGTCACCACATTCATCATCGCGCTAAAGGCAAATTTACACATTAAATTCGCCTCCTGGTAACCTGACAATATCAATGCAAAATTTGGCGGAAAATTGTTGTAAAATCAATTATCTTTTCCCCAGGGAGCATCCATGAATCTCGACGACCTCAACCGCTTCAAGCAACTCGATACCCAAAACATGATCGCGGAAATTGACAACCTTCCCGACCAGCTTGGCTATGCCTACCAACTGGGTCTAAAACATCAGTTACCTGATTGGCAGGATTTCAAGCAGGTGGTGATCGCAGGCATGGGTGGATCCGCCATCGGCGCGGACTTGCTCGCGTCGTACTGCGCTTCACTCTCCCTTCGGCCTGTTTCCGTTCATCGTGATTATAGCCTGCCCCTCTTTGCACGCGGTACAGAGACGCTGGTGATCTGTTCATCACATTCAGGCAATACTGAAGAAACGCTTGACGCCTTCGAAGCCGCACGCAAGGCTGGTTGCCGCATTGTCGTGGTTTGCACAGGCGGACAACTTGCCAAACTCGCAAAAGAGAATAACATTCCGCTATGGACATTTGATCATGCGGGTCAGCCGCGCGCCGCGGTCGGATTCTCCTTCGGCCTGCTTTTAGCCATGTTCCAGCGCCTGGGTTTTATTCCCGATCAAAAACAAGCGATTGAAGATGCCCTTGCTTCCATGAAGAGATCGCAACAAAATTTGAGACCGGATATCCCTGCTGTGAAGAATCCCGCCAAGCGCTATGCGGGTCAATTGATGGGCAGGTGGGTGACGATCATGGGCGCGGGGTTGCTTACCACGGTTGCCCGCCGCTGGAAGGGACAATTCAACGAAGTGGCAAAAGCCGGTGCGAACTTTGAATTTCTCCCCGAAGCAGACCACAACACCCTTGCCGGTACGATGAATCCCGAGGAAGTTTTGAATCCACACACCATGACACTCTTCCTGCGCGCGCCGTCCGATCATCCGCGCAACCGGTTGCGCTCCGACCTGACGCGCAAAGCCTTCATGCTTGAGGGTATGAACACGGATCATGTCGATGCTAGCGGCAAAACCCCTCTCGCTCACATGTGGACTTTGATCCTGTTCGGGGATTACACGTCGTATTATCTCGCGATGGGATACGGCGTTGACCCCACACCGATCCAGGCGTTGGTCGCTTTCAAGGAAGCGATGGCGGACGCGAAATGACATGGGGCTAAATAGGTTTATAAAGAGCGACCCGCACGGTCGCTCTTCTTTTATCTTTGGATGGAAATGGGATAAAATCCATCCGTAATCAAACCAGTTTATTCATTGATAGTCGAGGAGTGGAACATGACCGGTGAGTTGTATTTCCAGTGGCAGAATGATGTTTTACGAAAGACCATCTATCCCTTGCGGGAGATGAAGTTGCGCGATTTCCTCGTCTATTACAGGGAGATCGAATTATGGGCGGAATACAAGAATAAAGACATCACAGGTGAGATCAATGCCTATCATGCCCAAAAGAAACTGGCAGTCGAAAAGGCGGTACAGTCCTATTACGAGTATCGAAATTATTTCATGGATGAAGACGTCCGCGCGGATTACATGAAAAAATTCAACGCGGTAGATGAAGAGGCGCTGACAGACATCCATGCGTTCCATAAAACCTTCGCTACCTATCTCCCCAGGATCAAGGACCCTCGTAACGAAACTTATTTCGTGTCCCAGCAGGTGTCCTATTGGCAGCAATATCGTAAAGACTACTTGAAGAAGATCGTTTCAAAACAGCGCCGTGTGGACATTATGAAACGACAGGTCCCGCCTCATCCGAATGTGCCGAAGGAGGAAAAGGAATTGGAGACCATGCAAAAGGTCGCTTTTGCTATGGTGGATGAGGAGTTGAATCGTTTGTATGTCTTCGTCTCCGCATCAAGCAAGATCGAAAAGCGTAAACTGGATATTACCAGATCCACGCGGGACGCGCTGAAGAATGTGGCGACGTTGACTCCGCAATTGCAGGGACTCCAATCCCAGAGAGAGAAGCAGGACGCGCTCCAGAAAAAAGCCTCGGATGAACTGGCACGCCTCAAATCCCCGCCGATCCTTGCTCCCGTTGAATCTTATTTTTCCACCCCGGATGTTTCCGCGCAGGTGCGCGGCAAATATGCACAGGCTAGCCAGGCATTGGTCGATTCGATCAATGGCTTTCACAAGGATTTAAAAGACCAGCTCAGTTTCTCGAAGGAGGACGCGGCGAAGCTGAACGTCATCAAGAACACGCTGTTCAAACTGACCCAGTATCAACAGAGCATTCAAAGCGAGATCACCAAACATGAGACGGACCTTCGCAATATGGGACCAACCTGGAAAAACAAAGCGGAGCGCGAAGCCTCGCGCGATAACTTGCGCGATGTCAGCTTGAAAGCTGTCGCGGAGGAATTGAATAAGCTCACGGATTTCCAGTCTGCGTTCGAGTATGCCAAAAAATCAAAGGATGAGATGACGCGTTTGATCCAGGCCAGGGAACAGGAACTGGCCAGGATTAACGGAGACATCTCGCGGCTTCGAAAAGAGGCGCAGACCATGCAAGGCCAGATCGATACGTACGATGACATCCTCAACGTCACCGAGGAAAGGCAACTGTCGCTGTATGTCCCCGACCCGACAAAACCGGTGACCGTGAAGGATATTGCCCAATTGCAGGTGGAAGAATACAAGGCGTCTCTCGCGGACCTGGATCACTATCATCTGCTGGAGCTTGTCGTCCAGTGTTTCAAAAGCAAGCCCGACCGTTATCCCAAATGGCTTCAATACATGATCATCCATTTTTCAGGGATGCGTTATGCCAGCGCACACGGTTCCTGGGCTGACCCGAAGGATCTGCTGGCGAATTTGGAGGCAGCTTTCATCGGAAAAGATTTGAAGAAAATGGATGATGCCGCTGTGGAGGCGTTTTGTCGTGAGGAGCTGGAATGTTACGAACCTTCCATGGCTCCATCAACGACACCTGCCCGGCGAAAACCGGATCTGGCGCAGACCACCGACCCCGAGTGGAAGGAACGCATCGCCCAGCACGTGAAGAGACTCAAGCGTGCGCTCGAAATCGACAGCACATCGTATCAGCGTAGTGCCTTGTTGAACCTGCGCATCGATGAAGAAAATTATCGGATCGACAGGTTGAAACCGACAGAAGTCACTGAGGGGCTTTTATCCTACAAGGATGAATTGCCGGAGTGGATGTGGAAGGAGATCGTCAAGCTGACGGATCTGCGCGTCAACCAGGTGACCGATCCGAATTGGGAAAAACTCACACCGGCGCAACAGTCAGGGCAGTATTCACAACAGGATGCACAGTTCCGCAAGATCATGGATGAATGGAAACAGAAGTTCATCACCGGTTGGCGTGAGGAGCATGACCGCTCCGACAAGTTGATCGTCACGCGCGCCGTGTGCAATGAAGTCGCGGAGCACATCCAACACCTGCGCGGGAATTCCCCGGATGGCGGTTTGACCCCGAAACCAAAGTGGTATCAAGGTCAGGAGAAAGCAAACCCGCGCGCATATTTTGTCAAACCAGTCGAAGCGACGGATTACAAACCGGGCGCGAGCATCCTATGGCTTCGCTTTGTACGGAAGGAGCCGAATGCATGGCAGGTGGCGCATCCCATCACAACCAAAAAGGGAGGTTTTGGAATCCTCCCGCCGGAGTTCATTGGGAAGAGACGAACTGATCCCAACGCTACCACGCCCTGGAACTATGATCAAAGCGACCCGATCAAACGCGCGCGTACGTTTGTCAATGAGAATAAAGTGAAGGTGAGGCAGGAGGAGTGGCTGAGGTGGATCCACGAAGCGACGGTCGTGGAGACGGCGGAAACCGCCAATGGCACCATCGTGCTCACGTTCGAGACCGCGCTTCCCAGCGATGATCCGCGTTTGTCATCCATCGGTGTATTCAAACATTATTCGAGTGACCTTCTTTGGGATGGCGATGAAGATACGTACAATCGTTCCTTTGTTGGCTATGTTCCGGAAGGTCAGGTGCCGATGGATAATTTGAAGGATATGCTGGATTGGGAAAAGATTCTAATCAAGCCTTAACACAAAAGGGTACGAAGGAAAACGTGTCTTATGTTTTTGCCGCGAATAACGCGAATGTTCGCGAATTTGATTTGGAAATTCGTGTGAATTAGTGAAATTCGCGGCAAGGCCCCGGTATTTTTTGATGGCTTGTGCCGAAAAAATAAACTGATCGTGGTAAATAAATCCCTGCAACTTTTTCACAACGAGACCTGTATTACACTTTAGCCATGACCGCGCCCACAGACCGCGACCTTATCTTGCGTGCCCGTCGCGGAGCAAGTGACGCGTTCGGCGAACTCGTCACGCGCTACCAGACGAGTGTGTTCAATGTCTGTTATCGTATGACGAACGAGCGCCGCGAAGCCGAAGACTTGGCGCAGGAAACGTTCATGCGTGTGTATTCCCGGCTCGATACGTTCGACATCGAACGCGAGTTCGGTCCCTGGGTGCGGCGCGCGGCGGCGAACTTGTGCCTCAACCATCTCGAGTCGCAAAAAGTCACAGCGGAGTTTGATGAGGAACGGGATGCTGATGAAAGCTCACAGCCGGAAGCAGCCGTCGAGACTCGCGAAAGAAGCGAACAAATCCGAGCCGCGCTTGCGTCCCTGCCCGCGCAATATCGCGCTGTTGTCGAGTTGAGGCATTATCAGGAACTGTCCTACGACGAGATCGCACTCGAACTCAATATTCCCCTCAGCGACGTGAAGAGTCATCTCTTCCGCGCCCGCAAATTGCTGGCGGAGAAACTCAAATGAACCATCTGACCGATGAACTCCTGAATGAATATTTGGATAACGAACTGGCAGACAGCACGCAGGTTGAAACGCATCTGGCTGAATGTGCGGATTGTGTGGGGCGTCTCGCCGCGTTCCAAGCCTTGTTCACTGAATTGGATTCTCTTCCCGAAGTGACGTTATCCAAATCCCTCGCCGCACCGTTCACGCGGGGATCGAGCCTGCCGCCTGCCGCTCTTCCGCGTTCCCTGCGCCTGACAGTGACCCTGCAAGCCGCTCTTGCGATCATCGCCATCGTCTTCGCCGCGCCTTTTGTAATGGAATTCGTTTCGCCGTATATTGTCGCCGTGCAGATGCCGTCATTCACGGAAATATTTTTCCAGGGTCAATCGCAGTGGCTTGCCTGGCTCGATACAATTTCACAATTCCAAACGCCGACCATGCCTGAAATCCCCGTTGTTGAAATGTCCAGTCTGGTCATCGCCCTCACGCTCGCAGGCATTTCCATGCTTTGGCTGGTCGGGAATGGACTGTTGTTGAGGAATCAAAAGAACTAATGTCATGTCATTCTGAGCCGCGTAGCGGCGAAGAATCTCCTCATTGTGAGGGAGGCCCTTCGGCTTCGCCTCAGGGTGACATAATCAAAGGAGAATTTTTATGACCGATATCCTTCGCCTCATCCTTATCATCATCTTGCTCACCATTGGGCTTGCCGCGTACTTCCTTGTCGTTGGCGCGCTCTTCACCAATCGCGTGGCAAGGACGCAGCGCGCCATCGATCAAATGCCCAGGCGTTCCTTCTGGGTGGGATTGGTGAACTTTCTCTTCTTCGGTGTCATCCTGATTATTTTGTTGATACTGACTAATGGAAACAGAGTCCCCGATGTTCTTCGAGTCATTCTATATATTCCCACTTTCATCCTAGTCGCAACATTGGCTGGGATATTGAGTCTTGGATTATCAGGCATGATCAATATTCTTGGCGAAAGAATATTCCCGGAACTTAACACAATAAAGCGAAGTGTGTGGGGAAGCGTGATTTTATCCTTTGCCTGCGCGTTGCCATTCGCGGGTTGGTTCCTCCTTTTGCCTTATGCCGGTCTCACCGGTTTTGGGGCCGTAATCCTGGGATTTTTCCAACGCGAATAACGAGCAGACCTGAAAGGTTTCCGAGAGACCGCACCAGATTTTCGCCTTTGTACATGCCAGTGTTTTGATAGGCAACCGCATACGGAGAACCTGTCAGGATTTTAATCAAAAGACGCGCAATGTGCGCGTCTTTTACTTTAAACTTTAGTGCGCTTTGTGCTGACAAAAGTTCCGTAATTAGCGAATGGAATGAAGGCGACAGACTTTCTAGGGGAATT
>Ga0210377_10004156_pt1 | contig 12230 bp, 8 predicted proteins | sample PLM4_65_b1redo_FD_155480 | JGI IMG/M metagenome (GOLD analysis project Ga0210377, IMG submission 155480) | Groundwater sediment microbial communities from an aquifer in East River, Colorado, USA - PLM4_65_b1 redo | ecosystem: Environmental > Terrestrial > Soil > Riparian zone | place: USA: East... | reverse complement strand
CCCTGGTGATCTGTGAATCACGTTGACTGTCCACCAGTACCTGATCCCAGCCGTCGCGAGCCTTCCGGAGGCGGCCGACCTCCTCGCCGAGCATCGGGGCGAGACGGCTCTCTACGCCGGTGTGCCCAGGCGGTCAACGCCTACTGCGACGAGCCGCGGATGACTCAGGCCGTTGACATCCTGTCCTCGAACGCCAGAGCGCCCGCCGACGCGATCCTGAGGTGAGATCGCGAAGAAGTCCCACCTCGCCATCCGTGTTCGCGCGCTGACGAATGGGCGGGACTATCGTATCTTCCAGGTCCGCAAACCCAGCAACCGCCACCTCGCTGACATCCGGAGTGTTGACGTACTTCCCCCCGCGAAGCGCATCGCTGGGATCCGCGTGGTGATGGTCCTGGAGCTGATCGCCACGAAGCTGGTGGCAGAGCGCCGGCGGAAGGGCCAGCCGAAGTCGGGGACCGACTGGCGAGACCTGGCCATGCTCCTTCTCGCCTTCCCCGAGCTGAAGACGGATCGTAGACGACATAAGCGATTGCGCGGTTGCGCCTCGGCGACCCGGTCCGTGAATTTACGATTCTCTACGAAACTCCCGAGCGATTCATGGAATCGATGGAAGATGTTTGGGTCGGATCGTAGACGACATAAAGCCGGTTATCGGACACCAGCCCCCCCAGAGACAGCGCGGACAACCCCGCGGGCCGACCCGAGCCTGGACGGCCCGATCTCCCTGCTTCTCGTCATGCCTAGGTACCGCACAGACGGATCAGGCGTCAAGCGGGAAGTGTGGGCGTCGGGCGGGGCACGACCGTGGGTGGAGATCGGCGGGCGGGCGCAGAGGCCGGGCCGGGGAGAGGCGGAGCCGGCGACGGCAGGCGCGGGAATGGTCTACGAGATCAGGCCGAGCAGTCACCAGGGGCATCAGGCGCGGTGTGCGTCGGGCGGGGCCCGATCGGCGGCCTCGGTCACCAAACCCATCGCAAGCAGCATAGCCCGGATAGTCCCCGGATCGAGGATGGTCGCGATGAGCCGCACCCGGCCGCCGCACGCGCGGCAGATCACGTCCACATCGAAAGCCCGCTGCATCAACTGCGCCCATGTCCAGCCGCCGCGGCGGGGTGGGAGAGACGCGGTGCCGCTCGCGCTGGGGGGGTCGGTCGCGGTGGCGACGGTAGCTACCAGTGAGGGCTCAACCGCTGGCGCCGCCCCGTAGCTCACGACTGCGGCGCGCAGCCGGGCGTCAGGGGCGAGTACGCCGTGGTAGAAGATCTGATTGACTCGCGGCCGCGGGACGAGGGCGGCAAGGCGCGCAAGGAGGTCCAGAGGGTCGAAGACCAGGTGGCTCGTGCCGTCCGCCCAGAGGATCGTTCAAGACCTTTTTGCCGGACATTGAGCGCAGAAGGATTCGACCCGGGTGCGGAGGGTGATCGAGGGGCTGGTGAACTGGAAGGGGTGGGCCGCGCCTGCCGAGGACCGCGCTCATCGCTTGGTAAGGGCCTTCGCGACGAGCCACAGGGCGCCAAGCGCTGTGAGCCCCAGGAAGAGGATGGCCAAGGCCAAAGGCTCGAAGCGAGCGAACGCTTCGATGAGTTTCGGAATGCCGTCCATAGCGCGATCCTTTCGAGAGGAGATTCTGCTCCTGACTTCCACGGGCAGCACGGCCCGGTAAGTCCGGCGGCTCGCGGAAATCCTAATGCCTCAGACGCCGGCGAACTGCAGCGTCTGAATCCTCCCGGTCAGCGTCACGATCATATCGCCCCGAAATCTGTTCGAGCAGACTCGCCACATAGGGATACTCAAACGCCAATTGACGTGACCAGGCGCGGTATCTGGATGCCAGAGCGCGCTCGTCGGCGCCGTCCTCACTGCGACGGTGAAAGCCGCGGGAATTGTAGACAGCGATGCCCATTCCTATGGCAATCTCTTGCGAGGCGATGTCTTCCAATACCTCGCGCACTGGCTCACAGGGCCAGACACCATCAGCGCCTGCAGGAGCCGACTCGAGAATCTGCCCTATCTTTTGGTCACCGATCTCAGCGCGTCCGTGTTCGGAACACAAGGCCCGCGCCTCTGTTATCCAGGCCTTAAGGTCGGCAGCCTTGATGGTACCGTCGTCAGCCGTGCCGGGAATCCGTCTGATCTTGTCGAGGACGGTGTACGCTGCGGACCAGACGGCTTGTCGTTTCTCCTCATTCTGAATGCGCCACTCCGGGGGGTCCTGTCCATCGTCACTCCGCTTGAATGTTAGCGCCAATACCTGAACGAACAGGCGGGGTGACTCGACAATCCGGCGTTCCAGGTTCGGTATCCCATGCTCGCTATGATCAAGCGCCTGGATGAAGAGGAATTCGAGGCGCGCCATTTCATCGCGCGTCACACCGGGCCGTCCATCAAGGATGCTCAAAGACTCGGAAATGTAGTGCGGATCAAGGCGGTAAGTCCCTGCGGGCTCCAGATCGCATGTGCCGACCTGGTCAAGCAGCCGCTTCAAGCGGGACGTTTCTACGTTCTCAAAAGCGGAATGAACCGCCTGAAATGCGGCGCGGGGGCGCCGTGCTTCCAGAAGCCGATCGACTGCCTCGTTTAGGTCTGGCGACGTGGGGTGCAGCCATCCGGGGTAGGCGTCGCGCCAGTATTGCTCCCGTATCTGCGGTTGCTGGGAGTCGACAATGAGCCATGTGTCGCGTTCAAAAGGCGACACCTTGAGCAAGCGGCACGCCTGATCGGGAGGCAGAGTCCCCGCAAGGGTGCGCGTAATCCTCAGACGAAGCTGGGGCAGGGTCTTCCGGAGAAAGCCCGCGACTAGCTCGTCCATCTTGCTGCCCAGCCCGGGGCCGTCCACTGCCAGACAGCGCGTGAGGAACTCGGCTGACCCTGCTTCGTCGATCACACCATCGGCTAGGTGCCAGCCAATAGTCATCGGCGTACCGCTGGTGGCCGTGAGCGCCTGGATGCCGAGAAAGCCCTTCTCAGTCCAGATCTCTTGCAGTGCGTCCACCCGGGCTTTACGAACCGCCTCCTCTCGCTTCTGGTAGTCAAAATCATCGTCCTCCAGCTCAGCCAAAGACTCCTGCAACCATTGTGTTGCGAAGAGCCATTGGTGACGAATGACGACATCGTGGGGCGTCAAACGGGCATGCGCCTGACGCGCACGATCCTTGGTGCGGCTGTTGATGCGGCGATTCTTGCTGCGACGTCTGAACGCGAAGCGGCGGATATGTTCGCCCAGGAGTGCTCTCCGGCCCTCATCCTGTTCCGTGTCTGCCCAGGCATCGATGAGATCCCACACCTTCTCCTGGTCCGCCTCAGGCAGGGCCTGAACGATCCCAACTAGATCGGCTAATGTAATCTCGTCATGATGTGGCCAGGCTAAGGCGAGATCGAGCGCTGTTCGCTCAAACTCATAGCTCTCCTGGCCGACGTGGGGCTGACCTGCGCCGGATGCATCGCTGCGCCATCGCGGACGATGGGTGTAGTGGCCAACCCGCGACCCTGGTTCGAATTGATCGAGGCAAATCTTCCAGCCAACGGCCGGAGACCGTCGCGTGAGGGTGTCCAACGCCTTCTTGCGGTCCGCCAGCGAGGCGGCCGTTTGCGGCATCCATGAGCGGTAAATGGATTTGAGGCTGTTATCCGGCTTGTTCGCCCAATTGTCGGTGATCTTTCGTTCCGCGAGCTTCGCCAGTATCAGAGAGACGCGAAGAAGCTGGTCGGGCTTCCAGGCCAGGCCCTCCAATGCCCAGAGCAGTCCCGTGCGGGGACAGCCGCTGCCGAAAGGGCTCGTATCCGCGGGCTTCATGAGGGCGTCGATTAGGGGCGCCGGCATCTGCAGGTCTTCTTCGAGAATGCGAAGAAACTCGTCCGGGGCCGCTTCAGCATAAAACGGGAGATCATGTTTCTGGGAGAGGAGTCTTTCAGGCGCCAGCGGGGTCAGTAGCCGGCGTATCAGAAGGTCAACCCTTCCCCGGACATTGATGCCCAGTCGCTCGCTGAAGAGGGTATTGCCATGAACGGCCAGCAGGACAAGCGTTTCACAGATGCCTTCGCGCAGGGCACCCGAGTACTCGCGCTGCTTGCCATAGAGGACCGCGAACGCTCTCTTGTCATCAGGAAGATCGAGAGCAGGGTCGGTCTCAGACAGAACCATCTCTGCCGCAAAGAGGAAGTCGTCAAGATCCTTGGGGGTTACAGCGCTGTGGACAGCGAAGAATGCGTCGATCTTGGACGCGACGCCACGGAATTGACCGACGGACCAGATGGGGGAATCGTCGAACGTACGCAAAACGGCGATCTGCCTTTCGAGGTCAGGATAGGGTGTCCCGGCGAGGAGCGACAGGATCTCGCAGTCAGCGTTCGACTGAACGTGCCATGCGCCGACAAGCATCATGGGGATCAGATGACGAAGCGCTCCGGGCTGCTGCGTCCATGAGGGCGTCCGGATAGCCGGGTTTCGGGAAAGCCGGCGGCGCAGGATCGTGGGAGAATAGCCGGAGTCGCGACCCAGGACATCGGCATCGTGATCCGCTATGCCCATTGCTGCGAGTGCTTTTCGGAATGCTTCACGGCTCAGGAGGTCGAGGACGATATTGGGGGTCGCGTCAGCCGTATTCCGTGGACGGACTATGATCGTGTGCAGCTTCCGGTGGGCACCGCCGAGTTCACGTTCTGCCTCCTCGGTGAAGACGATCGGAATGAACGTGGACGAGAAGGAGAGAAGCTTTCGTAGCGTGTCCGCTGACGAGAACGCGACGGCTCTGTCTTTGTACCCCGCGGCGGCGAGGACATCAGAATCAAAGAGACAGGTGAGAAACGCAGATGCTTCTATCTTGGAATCAGCGCACACAATAAGCGGAGCCGACGGCTCTTTTTCGAGCCAGGATTTTAGCGTTTCTTTGTAGCGCTCGACCGAAGGGGCAAAAAGCTCTTTGGGAAGCTCGGGTTCCGTAACAGAGGCCCAGCGATGCCACAGTTCATCCAGTGAATGAGTTCCTGCATCGGGGGATCCCATCTGCTCTGCCATCCAGCCTTGTGCCGAGATGGATTGTTCGAGCCACTGTTCGAGGTCGCTCGCGTCGTAGGCGCGAACCGAGTTCCATTCGCCAAGCGCCTGTTTCTCGTGAGCCCACTTATCCTTCCCGCTCCATTTCCGAGGCGTTACAAATATGAAGTTGAGGTCCGCTCGCTCAGGAGCGGGAATTGCAACGACGCGGGCAGCGTAGTCTCCGTCTGCCTTTTGCCTGGGATTGTCGTTGCAACCGAACTCCCAACGGGATTTTCCGAGCGGTATCCAGGGCGTGGCGGTATCGGCATCGACGCGACCGTCCCATCCTTGTTGCTCAGCGTTGTCGTAGCCTGGGAAGTCGACATGCGAGAGTCCCTGGCCCGTCGAATGGACGAGCTTCCGGAGCAGTACAGGCAGCCGTGACCGGGCCTCAAGATTTCCGTCAACCCATTGTTCGATGTCCCTGGCTGTGATCTTCAGGAACGATGGAACGTAGGCACGCACCGCGACCGTCTGTTCCCGGAGGCGCGTTTGGTGTTGATCGAAGTCGGCCTGCATCTTCAGGAGTTCTTTCTGACTGGTCCCGAAGGTTTTTTCGACGCGGAGCGCCATCTCCGGGGAAAGAGCGGCCTTCCCATTCAACAGGTTGGACAAGGCGGGGCGGCCCACGCCCAGGAGCTTAGCTGCCGCTTTCACCGACAAGCCGGCCGGCAGAACGCGGCCCTTGAGGTAGGGACCAGGATGAACTGGCTCGGGCGTTTCCGCTGGTTTAGGCATCATCCTCTTGTCCTGTGTAGCGTAACACGCTACATAAAACTATGTCAATCCGACAGAGGCGGAGATTAGTGGAGAGTGTCTCCGCATTTCTTGCGTAGATTATTGCGTCTGCGGCGGTCGGCGCGTATAATCGACGCAAGGAGTGCGGAGAATGTACGTTTATGAGCTGACAGACTGGCCGCGGTTTCGCTGGAATCCGGAGCACCTGACCGAGCTTCTAGCTTCGGTCCGGCACCGCCAGGGGCGGCTGATCGGCCACATGGAAGCCCTTGGATTCAGCCTTCGCCAGGAAGCCGTCCTGCAGACGCTGACCGCCGACGTGCTCAAGAGCAGTGAAATCGAGGGGGAGAAGCTAGATACCGATCAGGTTCGATCCTCGATCGCACGTCGCCTCGGTATGGACGTCGGCGGCTTAAAGCCTGCAGACCGCCACGTGGAGGGCGTCGTGGAAATGATCCTCGACGCGACCCGCCGCTATGATCAGGCGCTCACGGCCGAACGACTCTTTTCGTGGCATGCTTCGCTGTTTCCGACCGGCCGCAGCGGCATGACGACAATCAGGGTGGGGGCGTGGCGAGACGACAGCACTGGCCCGATGCAGGTTGTCTCGGGCCCGATTGGAAGAGAACGCGTCCACTTTCAAGGGCCTCCGGCGAAACGCGTCGATTCGGAAATGCAGGCCTTTCTGAAGTGGTTCGAAACAAGCGTGGACATTGATCCCGTCCTCAAAGCCGGAATGGCCCATCTCTGGTTCGTGACCATCCATCCGTTCGACGATGGTAACGGCCGGCTTGCACGCGCCATCGCGGACATGGCGCTCGCACGCTCCGAAAAGAGCCCTCAACGTTTCTACAGCATGTCAGCGCAGATTCGGGAGGAGCGGGGGGCCTATTACGACATCCTTGAGCAAACGCAGAAGCGGACTTTGGACATCACGCCCTGGATGCTATGGTTCCTTGACTGCTTGGGGCGCGCAATCGATGGAGCAGCGACGACGCTAGGCGTTGTACTCGCGAAGGCGCGGTTCTGGGATAACGTCCAGGGACTTGCTCTCAACGATCGTCAGCGTCTTGTACTCAATCGTCTCCTCGATGGCTTCGACGGAAACCTTACTACGTCGAGATATGCGAAGCTGGCCAAGTGTTCGCAAGACACGGCCTTGCGCGACATTTTGTTCTTGGTCGAACACAGCATACTCGTTCGCAACGCGGAAGGCGGGCGAAGCACTAGCTACGATCTGGCCAAGCTTCCTTAGAGCAGGCAAGCGTGTCGGAACTTGTTTCGGGCGGATACCTGGTGAGCGATGCCCGCCCGCCATGATGGTGCGCGAATGTCCCGCGCTCATATCGGGTTTCAGATCGTGCCGAGCCCGGGGCCGCCCTTCATCGGCTCGCGCGGCCTGCTGTGCGCCTGCGCGTCGAGTGGCACTGGAAGATGGTGGCGAGCGGGCGGCGCGGCGATGGCAACAAGCCCTGACGCTGGGGTTCCCGGCGCCTCGCCAGGGATCCCCGGCGACCCATCAGGAGACGACAGAAGATCAAATCTCGCTCCGGACCTTCACCTGTCGGATCTCCTCCTCGACCTGTTCGATGGTCATACAAGAGACCCCTCTCCGACCGTTCGGAGGAGATGTTCGACCGCTTCGGCCTCGATTCTGGTTCGCGGCTGGCCTTGGTCGTCGAACGGTCGGTTCAGCGGGTTGGCGCTGGCGCTGGGCGATCCGGCGTATCGTGCCCACTGGCGCCGACGCGCACGGGCCGCGGTCGCCTCGCTCGCCATGTACTGGCTGACTGCCGGCTTGCCTCCCGCCCTCGCCCATACCGGAGGGAGCACCGGTTACGCGTCCATCCTCATCAGCGGGAACACGATCCGCTACAGCTTGACCCTCTCCCCCTCTGCCCTCCCCGCCGCGGTCGCCGAGGAGCTGGCCCACGCCCGGTCCGGTCGCGCGGATAGCCGTGACCGACTGCTCGGCCACATCCGCGACAAGGTCGCGCTCACCGACCAGGGGCGACGCTGCGAGCCGGCCCAGGGCTTCATCGAGGCGCATCAGGCCGAGGCCGAGAGCGTGACGCTGGTGATGGACTTCGCCTGCGCCTCCAGTGTCCGGGACCTCGTCGTTCGCGACGATCTCTTCGACGTGCTCGGCCCGGATCACCACACGCTGGCCAAGGTGGAGGCCTCCGGCGTCACCCGCGAGCTGGCCTTCGCGACCGAGGCGCGTGAGGCGCGGATCTCGTTGGGCGGCGCCCACGAGACCTCCAGCGGGGCGGGAAGCTTCTTTCTCCTGGGAGTCCACCACATCCTGAGCGGCTACGATCACCTGCTGTTCCTGCTGGTGCTGCTCGTGGGGGGTGGATCTGTGGTCTCGCTCTTCAAGATCATCACCGCGTTCACGCTCGCTCATAGCGTCACGCTGGCGCTGGCCGTACTCCACGTGGTGGTCCTGCCCGATCGCCTGGTCGAGCCGGTGATCGCCGCATCCATCGTCTGGGTGGCCACGGAGAACCTGATCCTGCGTGACGTGCCGTCGCGGCGCTGGCTCGTCAGCTTCCTCTTCGGCCTCGTCCACGGTTTCGGCTTCGCTTCGGCGCTCACGCCGCTCGCGCTGCCACCCTGGAACCTGGCGATGGCGCTCCTCGGCTTCAACGTGGGCGTGGAGGCAGGCCAGGCGCTGGTGGTGTTGGCCTTGCTCCCGCTGCTCGTCTGGATGCGCGGCTCGATCTGGGAGCCGCGCCTGGTGCGGACCGCCTCGCTCGCCGTCGCGCTCGTCGGCGCAGCATGGTTCGTCCAGCGGCTCTTCTTCGTGTAGCGCCGGGGGCAACTGCCCCCACACCCTCCCAGAACAGCCGCGGCTCCGGCGAGAGGATCCTCCCCGCCGACAGGGTGCGCGAAGGGGCCGGGCCCGGCGGCTCACACCCTGGTGATCTGTGAATCACGTTGACTGTCCACCAGTACCTGATCCCAGCCGTCGCGAGCCTTCCGGAGGCGGCCGACCTCCTCGCCGAGCATCGGGGCGAGACGGCTCTCTACGCTGGCGGGACCGAGCTGCTCCTCTTGATGAAGGAAAAGCTGTTGCGCGTCAGGAGGCTCATTGACGTCAAGCGGTTGCCCGGGCTCGGCGAGATCCTCGCCGAGGACGGCAGCGTGGTGATCGGGGCCACCGCGCGCCACCGGACGCTGGAGCGGCCGCCGGTACTGCGCGCGGCGTGCCCGATCGTGGCCGCCGTCGCCCAGCATGTCGCCAACGTGCGGGTGCGGAATGTGGGGACGGTGGGCGGCAACCTCGCCTTCGCGGACCCGCACAGCGACTTGGCCACGCTGTTCCTCACGCTGGATGGGACGGTGCGGCTGTGGCGCCCGCCGGGGCAGCGCGACGTGCCGCTCGCGGACTTCGTGCGCGGCCCCTACGACACAGCGCGCGCGGAGGACGAGATCCTGACCGCGGTGCGGCTTCGCCCGTGGCCCACGGGGACGGTCGCCACCTATGTGAAGTTCGGGATGTACGAACGCCCCACGCTCGGCGTGGCGCTCACCCTCACGCTCGATGCGGGCGGCGAGGCGGTCGGCGCCCGGGTCGCCGTCGGATGCGTCGGGCCGCGACGCCAGCGCTTCCCGGGCGTCGGCCGCAGCAGCAGAATGGCCCCGCGCGAGGCTCCGTCGGCCCCACTACCTCGTCTCGCGCGAGCCCATCCGGTGAATACGCGATCCCTCCACCAGCATCAATCGCGCATCCTCGTCGGGGTTCCTGATAGGACGTAAGGTGCCAGCCCCGCACGCCGCAGCCCCGCTGGAGCCACAGGCACAGGTGGTGCTGACACGCCGATAGCGGGTAGCTCGGCAGTCGGCACCTGGTCGTCACCTCATCGTCGAGAGAGCCCCCTTGGGATAGGCGTCTGCATTACGGAAACGGAGCGATCAGCTCATTGCTCCTCAACCTTTGGCGATCTCCAATGAGGCTGCTCTCGTGAGAACCCGCAAATCGCCGCGGCCTCGGGGGGCACTCAAGTAGAGCGTAAACCGGGGTCAAGCCCGCCGACCTCCCCGTCGAACAGCCGACGATGTTCGAACTGGTCATCAACCTCAAGACCGCCAAAGCGCTCGGGCTGACGATCCCGCCGTCGCTGCTGATGCGGGTGGATGAGGTCATCCAATGATGGATCGGCGCACGTTTCTTGCTGGCACGGGTGCGGTGGTCCTCGCCGCGCCGCTCGCCGCCGAGGCGCAGCCGGCGGGGAAGGTGTACCGGGTCGGCGTCATCGCGAGCACCACATCGATCGCCGAACTGGCGCAGCACTCGGGAGTGGGAGCCTTCGTGCAAAGGCTCCGCGAGCTGGGCTGGAACGAGGGGCGGAACATTGTGATCGAGCGCAGGACAAGCGAAGGCAAAACCGAGCGCTTTGCGCCGCTCACTGCCGAATTCGTGGCGCTCGGTGTGGACGTGATCGTCTTGGTGTCGGAGGCCGGGGCGATGGCCGCGCGGGGCGTCACCGGCACTACGCCGATCGTGATGGTGACGGGCGCCCGGCCAGTCGAGGCAGGGCTCGCCGCCAGCCTTGCGCGCCCGGGCGGGAATGTCACCGGCCATACGCTCTTTGCGGAGCCCACGGAAGAGGGCAAGCGCCTTCAATTGCTCAAGGAGGCCGTGCCGCGAGCCTCGCGCATCGTCTACCTCGGGCCGGAGTGGGCATGGGCCACGGACTACGGGCAGGAAGCACGGAACGCGGCGCGGGTGCTCGGAATCACCTTGACGTTCTTGCCGGCCCGGGAGCAGGCTCAGTTCCTGGCGGCGTTCGAGATGATTCGCCGCCAGCCTCCCGACGCACTCTACGCCTTTGGCAGCACCGAGAACTTCGCCTTCCGACAGCTCATCCTCGACTTCGCGACCCGGGAGCGTCTGCCGGCGCTCTATGCCTACCGTGAGACGGTCGAGAAAGGCGGGCTCATGTCCTACGGGGCGAGCTTGATCGCCCTCTGGCAGGGCGCAGCGCGCCACGTGGACAAGATCTTGCGCGGAACGAAGCCGGGGGATCTGCCTATCGAGCGACCGATGAGGTTCGAACTGGTCATCAATCTCAAGACCGCCAAGGCGCTCGGGTTGACGATCCCGCCGGCGCTCCTGCTGCGGGCGGATCAGCTGATTAAGTGAGAGCCGCGCCTGGTGCGGACCTCCTCGCTCGCCGTCGCGCTCGTCGGCGCAGCATGGTTCGTCCAGCGGCTCTTCTTCGTGTAGCGCCGAGGGCGAGAGGGGTGCTCGAAGGGGGCCGAGCCCGGCTGTTGACACCCTGGTGACCGTGAATCATGTTGACTGTCCACCCGTGACGCCTATAATTTGCCGAAACATCGGTGTCACCTTCACAGAGGGGGGAGAGCGGTCTGGCAGGCTAGAAAGGCGCGGGCGGGTGCAGCGCAGACGCCCAGATAAGCAGCAGACGCACCGCGCCGCCGGCCCATGAAAGAGGAGTCGGCATGAAGCATCAAGGGCGGTCCGGGCGCTGTCGGTCGCCCTGTTCCTGCTCGGCTGGCAGGCGGCCAGCATGCTGAACGTCCGGCGCCAGTTCCTGAACCCGATCCTCTTTCCCTCGCCGCTCCGCATGGTGTGGGCGGCCTACGAGGAGAGCGCCGAGGGCATCCTGTGGCGGGACATCGCGGCCAGCCTGGGCCGCGTCTTCCAGGGGTTCGGGATCGGCGCGCTGATCGCCGTCCCCCTGGGATGCGCGACCGGCTACTTCCGCCGGCTGGACGACTGGGTGGATCCGATCGTGGAGCTGTTCCGCCCGATCCCGCCGCTCGCCCTGCTCCCGCTGTTCATCATCTGGCTCGGCATCGGGGAGATAGCCAAGGTCCTGCTGATCGCGTTCTCGACCTTCTTCCCGATTTTCCTGAACACCACGGAGGGGGTCCGGGCTACCGACCCGATCCACGTCCGGGCCGCCCTCTCCCTCGGCGCCAACCGCTGGCAGATCTTCGGCAACGTCATCGTCCGGTCGGCGCTGCCCAACATCATCGTCGGCCTGCGGCTCGGCTTCGCCCTGGGCTTCTTCGTCCTGGTGGCCGCCGAGCTGATCGCCGCCGACAGCGGCCTGGGTTACCGGATCCAGGAGTCGCGCAATTTCTTCCTCGTGGACCGCATGTTCGTGGGCGCCGCCGTCATCGGCGTGCTGGGCTTCACGTTCAACCTCGTCTTGCGGCGCCTCGAAGATCTCCTCCTGCGCTGGCGCACCACCATCGTGCCAGAGCACGGCTGAGCGGTGAGCGCCACCGCCGTGGGTTACACGCTCGAGGTCGCCGGTGTCCGGAAGGTCTTCCAGCCCGAGGACGGGCGCGAGCCCCTGCTGGCGGTCGAGCGGTTCGACCTCTCCGTCGACGACGGCGAGTTCGTCTGCCTGCTCGGCCCGAGCGGCTGCGGCAAGTCCACGTTGCTCAACATCGTGGCCGGCTTCTTCCCGCCCAC
>Ga0210377_10004155_pt1 | contig 12230 bp, 6 predicted proteins | sample PLM4_65_b1redo_FD_155480 | JGI IMG/M metagenome (GOLD analysis project Ga0210377, IMG submission 155480) | Groundwater sediment microbial communities from an aquifer in East River, Colorado, USA - PLM4_65_b1 redo | ecosystem: Environmental > Terrestrial > Soil > Riparian zone | place: USA: East... | reverse complement strand
GGATGCGCGGTACCGGACGTACTGGGCGCAGACCGAGCCTGCCGCGCAGGTGACGGGAATGCCGCTGCCATAGGCGGAACCGGGCGTGCAGCCGTTTACCGAGTCGACGCAGTACTGGGGAACGCCGGCCACGCCGGAATCGGGGTCAACGGCCGAGAGGGTAACGGTCACCGTGGCGGAGGAGGTCCAGGAGGAGAAGGTGTAGCCAGACGCGGCCGCGGTCGTGACGGGCGGCAGGAGGTCTTGCCGGACCATCGAGCTCTTGACGGTCTCTGTGTTGTTCAGGTTGTCAATCGCCAGATACCGAACATACTGCGTGCAGGCCTGGCCTGCAGTGCAGGTGATGTTGAACGGCGCACTGTATGTAGTAGCCGGATCGCAGGCGTTCGCTGCATCGATGCAGTACTTGATCGAGACCCCGCCTGCGCCGCCATCACTTGCCGAAAGGGTGGCAGTTACCGGACTGGACGAGGTCCAGGTGCCGAAGGTGTAACTTGTCGCGGAGATGACCGTGGAGGGCGCCAGGCGGTCCTGCTTCACGATCTGGCTCTTGATCATCTCGACGTTTCCGGCGATATCGGCCGCCTGGTATCGGACATACTGTGTGCAGGTCGCGCCTGCGGCGCAGGTCACGCTGATCGATGATGCATAGGACAAGCTTGGGGTACAACTGTTGGCCGTGTCGACGCAATAGCGGGGGTAGCCGGCGGTGATGCCGGAACTGGTACCGTTGATCACCGGGTCGATGGCCGCGAGAGTGACGGTTGTCGATGCGGCCGAGGTCCAGGTGTCGAAGGTAAAGCCCACCGCAGTCGCGGTGGTCACCGGTCTATTAGTATCAAGCGTGATGGTAGCGGTCACGACGGAGGAAAGGTTCCCTGCTGTATCGGTGAACCGGGCATACACCGTCCTGATACCGTCGAGGCCGTCGGCAAGCCGCCATGGCTTGGAGGTCGTAAAGGACTCGAGGCTAGTATATCCCGATCCATTGTCGGAGAATTGCATTTCAGCGCATTCACCTCCATCGGTGCAGGAGAGGGCAAGAGTGACCGCTTGGAAGCTGGTAAAGCCTGCACTGCCGATGTTCGGTGTAATTGAGACTGTGCCTGATGGCGGGATCGATTCCACGATCTTCCGGATGCGCCAGTTATTTACGTCGGTAAAAAAGAGGTTTCCAGCGGCATCAACAGCAATGCTATAGGGATTATGCAGGATTCCCGATGCGGCAGGCCCTCCGTCGCCGGCAAATCCGTACGTTCCGTTTCCTGTCAGCGTACTGATAACATTTTCTGAGATCTTTCGGATTCTGCTGTTGTAGAAATCGGCGATGTAGATAGTGCCCGCCGGGTCAACAGCAACACCGAACGGCGTAGCAAACGTCGCGTCGCGGGGATCTCCGCCGTCGCCCGAGTAGCCCCATGATCCATTTCCTGCCAAGGTAGATATCGTTCCGGTCGTATCTACTTTACGGATGACATTGTTTCCTGCATCGGCAATATAGAGATTGCCGGATGCATCGAGAGCGACTGCGGTGGGATTGTTCAGACTGGCTGAACGTGCATCTTCACCATCACCGCTATACGCGGCATTCCCATTTCCCGCAAAGGTCGTGATCGTTCCTGACGAAGCCGATATCATCCTGACTCGATGGTTGCCAGCATCCGCGATATATATGTTCCCGGCGGAATCCGTAGCTACATGGAGAGGGTTATTCAGGCTTGCAAGTATTGCATCATTGCCGTCGCCTGCATACGTGGCGTTGCCATCTCCCGCAATGGTGGTTATGGTTCCTGCTGTGCTGTCGATCTTCCGGATGCGATGATTGTTGGAGTCCGCTATGAGGGGATTGCCATCAGGGTCTACCGATATACCGTAAGGATAGTTTAACTTAGCGGCGACAGCACTTCCGCCATTCTGAGCGGGGTCGTATCCGATCGTGCCGTCTCCTGCCACGGTAATAATAATCCCGCTCATATCCACCTTGCGGATGCGCATATTCTTCGTGTCGGAGATGTATATGTTGCCCAGGGAATCCGGTACGACACCGTGAGGCGTATTCAGGCTGGCCGCGGTTGCCGGTCCCGAGTCTCCATAGAACGTGCTATTAGGATTGCCTGCGATCGTGCTGATGATATTGTCCGCATGCCTGACCATCCTGATGCAATCATTGAGCTGGTCTGCTATGTAGATGTTGCCGTCCACATCAAGAGCGACATCGGTTGGATTGATCATACTTGCCGACGTCGCAGGACCGCCATCGCCGGCATACCCCCAACCTCCCCCTGCCACCGTGCTAATGTGCCCCGCCGCATCCACTTTCCTGATCCGCTGATTGTACGTGTCCGCAATGTATAGATCCCCGGTGGTTTGCAGCGCAATGCCATAGGGAATGTTCAAACTAGCCGTAACGGCATCCACGCCTTCATCGCCACTGCTGTATCCCGCTGTGCCGTTCCCCGCAACGGTAACTATGATTCCGTCCGTACCGACCTTCCGTATGCGGGAATTGAAGGTGTCGGCGATATAGATGTTTCCCTGCTCGTCCACATCAACATCGGTTGGATAGTTAAGACTCGCAAGAACGGCAGATCCTCCGTCGCCTGCATAGGTACCGGTCCCGTTCCCTGCCACCGTGCTTATGGTCGTGAGGAAAGCATCTACTTTGCGTATGCGATGATTGTTCGAATCGGCAATATAGATGTTCCCGGACGAGTCAGTCGCGACACTGTAAGGATAATTCATGATGGCGAAAAGAGGATCTCCGCCGTCACCGCTGAAACCGTACGAACCATTGCCGGCTATCGTGCTTATTACACCACTGGACGCGTTTACCTTTCTGATCCGCTGATTAAGACTGTCAGCGATGTAGATATTGCCGCTGGAGTCAACAGCCATACCTTTGGACTCGCTGATGCTTGCCGAGGTGGCGGGCCCGCCATCGCCTGCAAATGCGCTGGTCCCGTTTCCCACAACCGTGATGATCGATCCAGTCGTTGCCGAGACCATTCGGATGCGCTGGTTATAGGTATCGACGATGTACACGCTTCCGGAAGCGTCCACGGCAATATGCGAGGGCTTGTTGATGCGTGCCGATGTGGCAGGCCCGCCATCGCCGGTGTAGCCACCTGCAACCGTGCTGATGTCCCCGGGCCCAGCGGCGGCCATGTCGGACCACATGAACCCGCTCAGCGTACTGATGATGGTGTATATCATCAGACCTCTCGCTATTTGCGAATATCTCGTCACGTTGCTCATCAGATGAACCCTCCAAAACCGAAGAATGTCTATCTGCGGCCAGTTCTGCGAATCTTCGTCTCCCGATGCCGCAGCCGATGAACAATGAACATGGTGCAGAACACCAGAGTCATCTGCCGGTCACTAGCTCTAATATGAACATACTGTATCCTGTTCAGTGCCGAGCTTCTGGAGAGCCGATAGTTCGATCCTGCATGACACTAACGTGCAGAAGAAACATATTCTGCAGTTATCTGCTCATCAGAGCGAATCCTGTATTTTTCGGACAGTATTGTTATCAGCAAGAACTGTGCCTTTATCATTGTGGGAAGAATTCAAATGTATCAAGGACAAGGGTAGGAAAGACGCCGGCTTTTCTGTTCAAGGTGAACGCCGCCTGCGGTACGATTTCTGATATGGAAACACAATGTGTATCGTTTGGGGACAAGCTACAAATGCTCCGGGGCACAAAATATCAAGCAGTTAGGGCTGCAACAGGCATTTCGCGACAAGTTGGCCTTGAATTTATGAGGAAGAATGTCTGAAGTGTATCCAGAGGACACATACGTTTATAGCCAGGGAGCTTTTTCTCCGGTGATACGCAACCAAAACAGGCACTTTTTTCTTAGCATTGAATTTGCAGTACTGTATTGTCATGGAATCCCAGAGCTCCAGAAAAGTACTGATCTACGATGAAGCAGGTTTTTCCCGGGTTTGCTCAGCGCTCCTGGAAATATCAGGCTGCGCGACATCTATAATAAACGAACAGCACGATGCGGCGAACAGCCTGAACAGCTCCGATGTCGGAGTATTCGTCACCAGCTATCCTTATGGTGCGTTCATGCTCGATGAAGTGCAGAAGCGCAGCATCCCGGCTGTCGTACTGTTCGACAATCTCGATGAACAGTTCATCGACATGCTGCATGCTTACGACAATCTCTATTGCATGATCAAGCCGCTCGATTATAAGAAGTTCAAAGGTTTGGTGATGCAGCTTCTGAGCGGCAGCCAGATCTCGCGGGAGGATTGCACTAATGTCTGACGGGAAAAGGGCGAACGGTACCGGACGGCGATGTCACCGCAAGGTCCCGGCAGAACGTAACGCATGAATGCCACGAACATCAGGGAGAAACGTCTGATGCCTCAGTATCGGCGGGACCGGGAGCGGATGCGCAGGCTGTCCGGCAAGTTACTTACAAAGGCCCTTCTCGGAGCGATTCTGTGCTTCGCGCTGTTTTCCATCGCTTCGACGCGGTCGTTGGCGCTGGCCGGCGACTACGTTATCGGGGAAGGCGATACCCTGATGATCTCGGTATGGGGAGAGAAGGACCTGAGCCTGTCGACCAAGGTTCGCCCGGACGGCAAGATCACGCTTCCAGCGCTGGGTGAGATCATGGCCGCGGACATGACCACGAGCGAACTTCAGGCGGATCTGACGAAACGGATGCGGGGGATCGTGAAGAACCCGATCGTTACGGTGATCGTTTCCGAAGTTACGAACAATAAGGTCTATGTGTTCGGCGGTGGCGTGAATTCGGGGGTCTATACCCTCAGCCAGCGAACGACATTGCTGCAGCTGCTGTGTCAGATCGGGCAGCAGAAACCGATCGTCGAGACGCCGCCGGCCGCGGCGGGCGTTCAGTCGAGAGCGCAGGCTGATTCCCAGGTAGCGGACCTGCGGAACGCCTATGTCATACGAAAGAACCGTAAGATCAAACAGGACTTCTACGATCTCTTCGTCAACGGCAAAATGTCCGATGACATGGTGATTGAGCCCAACGACGCGATATTCATCCCGGCATTCCGTGACCGGAATGTTTACGTCATGGGTGCGGTGGCCACTCCGAAATCGATAGCCTATCGCGACGGATTGACCGTCGTGGAGGCGATTCTGGAGGCAGGCGGATTTACCAAGTTCGCAAAGCAGAACAGCACGGTCATTTACCGAAAGCAGGGCGACAAAGACATTACAATACCGGTCAAGGTAAAGGACCTGATCAATGACGGCGACCTGCGCCAGAACACACGGCTGTATCCGGGCGATTACGTGGTCGTGAGCGAAAGCCTCTTCTGAGGAGTGCGACATGGAAGACCAGCAGCAAGGTCCCGACTTCAGCAGCTACCTGAAGATCATCTATAAACGGCGATACTCGTTCCTTGTGGCGGCAGCGGGCATTATCGCGGTCGTCATCGCCGCCGGGTATTTGTCCCCGAGAAGCTACGAGGCATCAACGACGGTATCCATCGAAAAGAACTATCTTAAAGAACTGATGAAGGATAGTGCTGTGATGTCTTCGGTCGATGACCGGGCACAGGCACTGACCGTCATCATGATGAGCAGGAGCATGCTTCTCAAGGTGATGAACGACCTTTCGTTGGATCTGTCCAGAATGACCGAAGCCGAGACGGAAAAGACCGTGAAGCATTTTCAGCGGAGCACGCAGATCAGGTTCGACATCAGCCGGTCCAGCCGTAGGGACATGGACCTCTTTACCGTTTCCTATCGGGACCGGGCCCCCCGGTTCGCGCGGGACTACGTGACCGCGCTCGTCAAGCGATACATCATCGACAGCCTGTCGGCAAAACAGGAGCAAGCGGTCGGTGCCAGTAAATTCGTGATGGAGCAAATGGACCTGTACAAGGAGAAGCTCGCCAGGACGGAGGCGGACCTCGCTCAGCGGCAGAAGGATCAGGGTGCACAGTATGTCGCGCGGCTTGCGGTTCTCAAGAAGAAATATGACGAGCTGCTGGTCCAATATACGGAACGGCACCCCGAGGTGGTCAGGGTGAAGGCAGAGATGGAGTCGATCAAAGACAAGATCAAAGATCTCCCATCGTCGGAAACCGAAGGCGTGGCGCCAGCGAAAACCGGACCGGCGGGGACAGCGACAGGCTCCGAAAAAAAGAGTATTGCCGATCTTGAGCGCGATCGAGAGGCTTATAAAAAGATCTATGAATCATTTGTCGCATCGCTCGGAAAGTCCGAAGTATCGGTGAAGGTAGAAGCCCAGGCAACAGCCGATACGTTCCATATACTGGATCCGGCGGTCCTGCCGATCCAGTCTCTGGGTCCTGCGCAGTGGAAGATCATCCTGCTCGGTCTGCTGGCCGGGATCGCGGGAGGCGCCGGCGTAGTGATCGTTCTCGACACGATGGACCGGACGATCAAGAACATAAGCACGTTGAAGGGTCTCGGACTCTCGGTCATCGGCGTGATCCCCCGGATCGAGAACGCCGAGGTGGTCGCATTAAGGAAGCGGAAAGACGCTCTGATCTATGGGGCCGCAGGGGTGTATGTGGCCGGGGTCGTGGCGCTTGCAGCAGTCGAGTTCCTGAAGTGAAGGAGCATGCATGAGCAGGATAGAGAACGCGCTGGAAAAATCTACTTCCTTGCATGCGAGGCCGCAGCCGGTCCCGCAGACAGTCGCTTTGGGTCGACGACCGGACGAAAGGGCGGATCACCCTTTTGTTCCAAAGAATCCCTGCATCGTGACGCTGACTGAACCCGATTCGCCGATCGCAGAGGAATATCGCAAACTGAAGACAACAGTCATCAGACTTGCCATGCAGAACACGAAGCAGCACGCCCTCATGGTCACCAGTTCCGTCAGCGGCGAAGGAAAGAGTTTAACGGCGATCAATCTTGCGGTAAGCCTGGCGCAGGACGTTGGCATGAGCGTGCTGCTGATCGACGCTGATCTGAGACGGCCGAACCTCATGGAATACCTGGGCATCAAGGTCAAGACAGGTCTGACCGAATGCCTCCGCGAGGGAGTGCCGGTTTTATCGGCGGTGATCAAATCAGGCATTCCCCGGCTCGATCTGTTGATGGCGGGAAAGGGCGTACGCAACCCTGTGGAGCTATTGTCATCGCCGAGCATGCGATCACTCTTCGAGGAACTGAAGCGGCAGGCCCCTGAACGCTCGATTATCATCGACAGCCCGCCGGTCCTGCCCTTCGCGGAAACGCAGGTCCTCAGCTCGCTGGTCGACAGCGTTCTGTTCGTTGTGAGGGAGGGTGCGACCACGGTCCAGGAGTTGCAGGATGCACTCGAGATCATCGAAGGAGCAAAGGTCCTGGGGATCGTATTTAACGGCGTGACCGACAGGACCATGAACAACCGGTATTATCATTACTACCGTTACTATGCCGAACAACGACACCAGCAGACGTGAATCGGACTGGCTCGAGCACGCCGTGTCGGTCAGGAGCATCGGCTTCGATCTGCATAATGTGGAGAATGAGATGGCCAATGCCGGGAAGAACAGCTACGCCTCGCTCAAATACACGGTTGAGGCTCTCGAAACTCAGAACACGGAATCTCCGAGCGAACAGCAGTTGCTTCAGCCAAAGTCAGAAATGACCGAAAACTGGTATGCATTGTTCGTTCGCTCACGTCACGAATTCGCGACCTCCGAACAGCTGACCAAGAAGGGGGTCGAGGTTCTCCTGCCGACGGTCACCAGGATGCAACGGTGGAGCGATCGCGGCAAGGCTGTTACGTTTCCGCTCTTTCCGGGTTACCTGTTCGTTCACTTCAGGCCGAGTGCGGAGACCTTTCTGAACGTTGTCAAGACGCACGGCACAGTGTCCTTCGTAAGCCATGAACCTGGACGTCCGACGCCGGTCGATACCCAGGAGATTCAGGCGCTGAAGCTCATACTCGCCCACGGCGAGGAGATAGATGTATATCCGCATCTCTGGGAGGGGGCACGGGTCGCGATAAAGCACGGCCCTCTCAAGGGGGCCATAGGCATATTAGCAAGAAAGCACGATAAACACGTGTTCGTCATCAACGTCGAGATCCTCGGCAGGAGCATCGGGATGAAGATTGACGCAGATGAACTGGAGCTGGTCTAAGCATTTCCGTCAGGCATTCCCGGTCCGCTCGCCGTCGATGCCTGGCGTTCGGCCCTGATCCGGAATACGGCAACAAGCATGCTCGGATCCTGAAATAATCGTGCGACGCAGTGATGACGTGTCGTGCGGTCTCGGTCGGCATCATGCCTTCCCGGTCCGTACCTGTGACTGAGAGGGCGGAGCAGTGTCTGGCAAGCCGGCGGGATGTCACCAGAACGGTTCCCGAATAACGTCCGGTACGAAAGACCTGTCCCGTCCGGTACCGTACGCTGCTCCCCTGTCGCCCGTGCGCTTCCAAACCTTCCTCATACTAGCCGTCCTGGTCACAACTGGTGCCGCGGTATCACGGGCGTCCGACGTCAAGATCGAGCCATCGATCACAGTGAGCGAGGAATACAACGACAATGTGCTGCTTCAACCCCAAGGCGAGATCACCGATTATATCACCCGGATCATCCCTGGCGTGCGTGCCAAGTATAATGCCCCGCTCTGGGAATGGGATATAGACTACGCTTACGAGTACCGCCATTATGCCCGGGAGACCACGCGGGAGGACCCGATACAGAGATTGAACCTTCTGTCCAGGACGCGCATCATCAAGGACTTCTTTTTTATCGATGTCAAGGACAAATACGACATGGTATCGCTGATCACCTCGCGGGATTACGCGCAGATCGGTCCTTTGGCCTTTCAGTACCTGACCAAGCAGAATATTTTTACGGTGAACCCCTACCTCGTATTCCGTCCGACCGAACGGACCGAGCTCACCACGGGATACGAGTATCGTAATGTGTGGTATTCGGATCCTCAGGCAATCGATAAAAACGTGCATGCCGCGTATGGCGATCTGAACCATCTGCTCACGGAGCGTCTTAAGATGATGGCCTCGGTTCGGTATGAAAGGACCGATAGTACGGTGCTGGATTTCACTCACAGCACGTTCCTGATAGGACCCCGATACGAATACCAGGAACGATCCTTCGCCTGGTGCAGGATCGGCGCGAGCAGGTTCAGCGACTACGACCCTGACAAGGCCACGCGGCCGATCTGGGACGCCGGCATCCTCTACAGCACGCCGACCGTATCGATCAGATATGAAACAGGAAGGACCTGGATCGACGATGCGTTGACCATCATCAGGAAGGAAGACCGGTATATCCTCAGCGCCAGCAGGGACGTCCAGAGGACCTCGCTGGGGGCATCCCTCGCGTACCGGGAATACGGGAGCGGTGGATTCAGCGATGAACGGAGATACACCACTGCCGTATCATTCAGCCACTACCTGACCGAGCGAGTGCAGGGACTGTATTCCGTCACGATCAACAAGTATCAGCGGTACCCCATCAAGTCGCCCGATACCACATCGATCGCGTACCTGACCGACGTGCTGATCAACTATTACGCCAACGAGACCCTGACCTACTCGATCAATTACCGCTATGCCGACAGCTACTCGCACGATGTATATCTAGACAACTATGTGAACAACCGGATCATCGTCGAGGTCAAAAAGACCTTCTGATTCACAGGAAGGAGCGCGATCGCGGCGTCATCGATATGGGATATCCGACAGGACAAAAAAAGGTATTTGCCACGGGACTGGCAGTGCTTGCCATGCTGCAGCTCTCGTGCGGCAGGCAGAGCACGCCTCCCAAAGAGGATATTCTCCCGCCGAGAGTGATCTCCCTTTCTCCCGGCAACACCGATACCAACGTCCCCATCAATAAGTCCATCAGCGTTACCTTTAGTGAACCGGTGGATGAGAAGACGATAGCATTCAGGCTCGTTGTCCTCAAGGGGGGAGGGAGTGTTCTTGTTCCCCTCACCATGAGTTACAGCGGCACGACCGCCGTCTTCAAGCCGGACCATGATCTGGAATATATGACGTCCCATAATGCCTGGGTGGGTCCCGGGGTGAAGGACCTGGCAGGGAATGAAATGACAAATGATACCACCTGGAGCTTCACAACCAGCGAAGATCCGGACACATCGCCGCCCAGAGTCGTCGATATACAGCCTCCCCGTGGTAAAACAGGAGTCAGTCCGAACTCTGCCATTTCGATCATGTTCAGCGAGCCGATGGATCCGGCCACGATCACGTCTTCGATAAAACTCAGCAATTTGAACGGGTACATCGGGGGCGCTGTCTCATATAATGGAGCGACTGCCACAGCCACCTTTACTCCCAGTTATAGTCTTTCTACAAACAAAGAATATACCGTCACCGTCACGACAGACGTGATAGATCTGGCAAAGAATGCGATGACCTCGCCCTTTGTCTCGATTTTCAAGACCGGTACGGTAATCGATTCCCTACCGCCGTCCATCACGTCAGTCTTTCCGCTCGATACTGCATCGGGCGTCGATGTGAATGTTCCGATCGCTGTTACCTTCAGCGAGCCGATGGACGCATCCACCATATTGCCTATTCATTTCATCGTGAGCGAAGGAACGACAACCGTCGTCATCCCCGGCAATCTCAGGCAGGTCGGGAAGACGGCCATTTTTACGCCTACCAATTCTCTCAAGGACTCAACCTCCTACACGGTAACCATTCCCACGATTATCAAGGACCTGGCGGGGAATGGCTTGTCGACCGATTATACCTGGAGCTTTACGACGGGTGCGCAAGCACAGGATACCGTACAACCCTCCGTGCTGGTGACATTCCCGAGCGATGGTCAAACTAATGTGCCGATCTATCAGCAAATAGTTGTCCTGTTAAATGAAAAAATGCTCCAGAGTTCAATCACGCCGACGGCATTAGTGCTGAGAGATCAGTATGTCAACAATATACCGGGGCAGGCAACAGCCAGTGGAGCCATGGTCTTCTTTACGCCTGCACAGCCCCTGCTGTACAGCAGGGGGTACACTGCTATCCTTTCTTCAGGGATCACCGATCTCGCGGGGAATCCGCTCGCCGGTAGCGGCATCACGTGGAGCTTTACGACCGAACCGGTTGCGAGCTTCACCATTACGTCGACAGCGGGCTTTGGCGGAAGCATCAGTCCCGACGGATCACAGATGATAAGTCAAGGCAGTTCCACGTCGTACACGATTACCCCGGCTGCAGGCTACCATCTTGGCGATGTTCAGGTGGACGGCAGCTCGGTCGGCACACCAACAACCTACACCTTCAGCAACGTGACCTCTGACCATACGATCAACGCCAGCTTTGCGATCAAAACCTACACGGTGACGGCGGCGGCCAACGCCAACGGGTTTCTCGATGGTACGACACCATCACCGACAACGGTAAACCACGGGTCGACGGCAAGCTTCAAGTTCAGCGCGAGTGCCGCCTATCACGTAGCGTCGGTGACTAATACCTGCGGCGGAGCGGCGTACAACAATACGTCAAATTCGGTGACGACGTATACGTACACGACACCGGCGATCACTGCCGGGTGCTCTGTGACGGCGAGTTTCGCGATCAATACCTACACGGTGACGCCGTCGGTTGTTGGAGGGAACGGAAGTATCAGTCCGAATACGGCGCAGACAGTGAACTCCAGCGGGACGACATCCTTTACTCTGACGCCGACTACGCCAGGATATCACCTTGTCACGCCGGTGGGCGGCACGTGCGGCGGTACACTGTCGGGGAACGTCTACACGACGAACTCTGTTACCGGCAACTGTTCAGTACAAGCGAGTTTCGCGATCGACACACATACTCTGACGGTGACGAAAAACGGCACAGGTACCGGCACGGTAACGGCCAATTCGGGGACGCTTACCTGGACTGGAAATATCGGAACTGCAACGTACAACTATGGAACTTCCGTTACCCTGACTGCCTCGTCGGACGTCAGCTCGACTTTCACCGGTTGGTCCGGAGAAGGCTGTACCGGGACCGGGACCTGCATAGTGAGCATGACGGCACTTAGGAACGTCACTGCTAACTTTACGATCAGGACCTTTACCATCACACCATCGGCTGGATCAAATGGGACCATTAGTCCGGCAACTCCCCAGACGGTGAATTACGGTGCAACGCCGATATTCACGTTTACGCCGGCTGCCAACTATTATGTATCGGCTGTGACAGTCGATAGTTCACCAGTAGCATCGGGTAGCTCATATACTTTCGCCCCTGTAATGGCTGACCATAGCATAGCGGTAAGCTTCTTGA
>Ga0210377_10004154_pt1 | contig 12231 bp, 1 predicted proteins | sample PLM4_65_b1redo_FD_155480 | JGI IMG/M metagenome (GOLD analysis project Ga0210377, IMG submission 155480) | Groundwater sediment microbial communities from an aquifer in East River, Colorado, USA - PLM4_65_b1 redo | ecosystem: Environmental > Terrestrial > Soil > Riparian zone | place: USA: East... | reverse complement strand
CTGAGGGGATGAAGGGCCTCCGTGTAATGGATGAGCCAACCGTGGACGTGGCAATCCCGGGACGTGGGCGCGATGTGCGGCCAGAGGACCTGGTGCACCTGGATCTCGCACTCGAAGGCGATCTTTCGGCACGTGTGCCGGAGGGTGGGGCGGCAGTCGAATTCGTGACGCCGGATGGGGCTCGGGCGGTGCGGTACGCCGAACTGAAGGTTACGGACGCAACGGGTCAGCCACTTCCGGCGTGGATGGAGGGGTGGAACACCGGCGGACGCCGGGGGGTGCGTCTCGTCTTCGACGCGCGCGGGGCGGCGTGGCCTGTCGTGGTTGATCCGCTGGCGACGAATCCGGTGTGGAGTGCGGAATACGCCCCCGCCCTCTCACTGGGTACGTCCGTGTCGACCGCGGGGGACGTGAATGGCGACGGGTACGCCGACATCATCCTGGGAGCTCCCCACGACTCCTCCGAGTGGTACGAACAGGGTCGCGCGTACCTGTTTCTCGGCAGCGCCGCCGGTCCGGCCTATTACCCATCCTGGTCTGCCGAGGGGGACCAGGCCGAAGCCTACTTTGGAAATTCCGTGTCCACGGCGGGCGATGTGAACGGCGATGGATATTCCGATGTCATCGTTGGGGCGTCCATGGATGGTGGGGTCCCGCTGGGGCGCGCGTACGTCTATCTCGGTTCGGCCACCGGCCTCGGTTCGTCCCCCGCCTGGACCGCCCAGGGCGACGAGGCCGGCACTTCTTTCGGCTACTCCGTGTCCACGGCAGGAGACGTGAACGGCGATGGCTATTCCGACGTCATTGTCGGAGACCCCGGACGCATCGGCGCGTGCCTTTACCTAGGCTCCACTTCCGGGCTCTCGCCGAGTGCCGCATGGACCAGCTCAGGCTCGGGAGGGACCCTTATCCCCGGTTTCGGCCATTCGGTGTCCACGGCGGGGGACGTGAACGGAGATGGCTATTCCGATGTCATCGTCGGGGCCATCTACTTCACGAACGGCGAAAATTACGAGGGGGGCGCCTTCGTCTATCTCGGTTCCCCCTCCGGCCTCGGCTCTGCGCCTGCCTCGATCCTCGAGAGCGACCAGGCCGATTCTCGCTTCGGCAACTCCGTGTCGACGGCGGGAGATGTCAACGGCGACGGCTACTCGGATGTCATCGTCGGCGCCCCCTACTACGGCAACGGGCAATGGCGCGAGGGGCGCGCGTTCCTTTACTTCGGCTCGGCCGGGGGGCTCTCGACGACCGCCGCCTGGAACAGCGTCGAGAGCGACCAGGTCGAATCCGAACTCGGATGGTCCGTGTCGACGGCGGGGGACGTGAACGGCGACGGTTACGCCGACGTCATCGTCGGGGAGCCGTTCTATGATGCGGTTGGCGGGAATTACGACGTGGGGCGCGCCCTCGTCTATCTCGGCTCGACATCCGGGCTTTCTCCTGCAGCCGCGTGGACTGACAGCCGAGGAGGGAGCGCTAGCTCCTTTGGTCTTTCGGTTTCCGCAGCGGGGGATGTGAATGGGGACGGCTACGCCGATGTCATCGTCGGAGCTCCAAACAGCCTGTTCGGCGGATTCGTGTTCCTTGGCTCCGCCTCGGCACTCAGGGCGACAACGGGCTGGACAATGGAAGGCGATCCGGGTGCCAGCCTCGGTTACTCCGTTTCCGCGGCGGGGGACGTCAACGGGGATGGCTACGGCGACGTCATCGTGGGCGCGCCGTACTACAACAACGGTGATGGGCGGGCGTTCGTCTATCCGGGCTCGGCCTCGGGTCTTTCGACGACGCCGGCCTGGTCTGGAGGGAGCGACCAGGCGACGACCAACTATGGCTACTCCGTTGCGGCGGCAGGAGACGTGAACGGGGATGGCTACGGAGACGTGGTCGTCGGGGATCCCTTTTACAATAGCGGTGAAACGAACGAAGGGAAGGCCTTCCTGTACCTGGGGTCGGCGGCCGGTCTTTCGCCGACACCGGCGTGGGCGGCAGCGAGCAATCAGGCGGGCGCCCGCTTCGGCTACTCGGTCTCCACGGCAGGGGATGTGAACGGGGACGGGTACAGCGACGTGATCGTCGGGGCCTATCTTTTCGACAACGACCAGGTGGACGAAGGGCGGGTTTTTGTGTACCTCGGCTCGGCCTCGGGCCTGCCCGGGACCCCGGCCTGGATGGCGGAAAGCCATCAGGCGAGCTCCCGGTTCGGCTTCTCGGTGTCCGCGGCAGGGGATGTGAATGGGGATGGGTACTCCGACATCATCGTGGGGTGCCACAGATTCGACAACAGTGAGACCGACGAGGGCCGGGCTTTCGTCTACCTGGGATCGGTCGCGGGTCTTTCGCCGACGCCGGCCTGGACGGCGGAGAGCGGTCAGTTGAACGCCGTTTTCGGCTACTCGGTCTCCACGGCAGGGGATGTGAACGGGGACGGGTACAGCGATGTGGTCGTCGGCGCGGTGAATTTCGGCGACCTCTATGCGCAAGAGGGCCGGGCCTTCGTCTACATGGGCTCCGCTTCCGGACTTTCGTCGTCACCGGCCTGGACGGCCGACGGTGATCGGACTCTCGCCCAGCTTGGCGGGTCGGTCGCCACGGCGGGGGATGTCAACGGGGACGGGTATGCCGACGTGGTCGTGGGCGCTCCGACCTTCGGCGACATTCACCAGTACCAGGGCCGGGCGTCCGTTTACCTGGGATCGGCCACGGGGCTGTCGCCGTTTGTAGCCTGGATGCAGGAGAGCCCTGTGCCTGCCCAGTTCGGATCCTCGGTCGCCACGGCGGGGGATGTCAACGGGGACGGGTATGCCGACGTCATCATCGGCGCCCCCACCCACGAGGACGGGTCAGGAAGTTTCGTGGGGAAGGCCTCCCTTTACTTCGGTAACGGCGAGGCAGGGCCGGGACTCAGCCTGCGGCCGCAGCAGCGCCGCGCCGATGACTCGGCCCCCATCGAACACCTCGGGGAGATTCACAGCCTCAACAGCTTCCGGCTGGCCGCCCTGGGACGCACACCGTTCGGACGAGCCCGCGTCCGGCTGGAGTGGGAGGTGAAACCCCTGGGAAGCCTCTTCAATGGCACCGTGACCCAGCGCGGCCCGACATGGGACGATTCCGGCACCTCGGGAGCGGCCCTCAATGAAGTCGTGACAGGTCTCAGCCTCTCCACGGTCTACCACTGGCGGGCCCGGCTGCTCTATGACCCTGCCACGAGTCCGCTGGCGTCGCACAGCCGGTGGTTCACCATTCCGTGGAACGGTTGGCAGGAGGGGGATCTGCGCAACCGCACGTGCCACGACGCCGACGGTGATGGGTACCCGATGCCCGGGGAGATCTGGTGCCGGCTCGGGGGTGAGACCGACTGCGATGACACCAACGGGATGATCTACCCGGGAGCGCCGCAGGGATGCGACGGCGTCAACAACGACTGCAGCGCGCCGGGCTGGCCGGCGCTGCCGGCGAACGAGGCCGACGCGGACGGCGACGGCTGGCGCACCTGTGCCGGCGACTGCGATGACGGTGTCGCAGCCACCCATCCCGCTGCGCCGGAGATCAACGACGGGCGCGACAACCAGTGTCCGGGTGACCGCGGACACGGCGTGGCCGATGAGATGCCGGACAATGCCTGGCAGCAGACCCCCGGCAGCACCTCGACCTTCTGCTGGTCGGCGCAGCAGGGGGCGACGGACTACGAGGTGGTGCGTTCCGCCAACCCCTGGTTCGTTGGAGGCTGCACGTACTGGGTGGTCACGGGCCAAACCTGCATCACGGATACCCTGAACCCGCCCACGGCAGGGACCTTCTACTACCTCGTGCGGCCGCTGGCGCCGTACCCGGGCAGCTGGGGGAAGAACTCGGCCGGGGTCGAACGATCGGGAGCCTGTCTTGTCGAGGCATCGTGCACGGACGGCGTGGACAACGATGGCGACCTGCAGATCGACTGTGATGATCCCGACTGCTTCCAGGACGTTGCCTGTGGTCACAGATTCGCGTTCACCGACACGGCGGGCGATGACATTGCGCCCGATGCCCTGTATCAGTTCTTCGCGGGATTCCAGGCGGTTCCGTCGGATTACATCGTGTTCCAGATCGACGAGCCCAACCTGGGGCGGGTGAACGCCTGGTGCTCCGGGCATGCCGACTTCTACCAGTCGAACTATCTTCTCTACGCGCAATCCGGGGGGATCGGCGATTGGACTCTGCAGACCTGGCCGAAATGGTGGCTGTCCTTCGCGACTGGAATGCAGTGGGCCGAACTCGCCGATCCGTTCGCGATCGACTACTACGGAGGAAGCTGCGGTGGGTACTCGCTCCCATACGCCTGGTGCGCGCAGACCCAGTTGGGAGGGCTTCCGCCGCGGACTGTCGAGCCATCTCATACAGGGCTGGCCTATCCGGACTGCGAAATCCTGGACTGGTCGTCCACCGGTTGCGGCGACGGCGCCTGGCATCTCACGATCCGCGTGGCCCCGACCCGCCAGGCCGCCTGCGGATTCTGACGGGGACCCGGCGCGCCCCTGGGCAGGGGGGCGCGCCGGGTCGTTCGACAGCGCGCATCGTGAAACGATCCAGGTGGCCTGAAAGCCTCTCCCATCAAGGGGTACAAAGCAGCGCCTTGGGGCGCCGCCCTGCGTTATAGAAGAGCCACGGGGATCGCTCGGGAGCCGATGGTGCCACCCGGGGGAACCCTGTCCGTCCGTGCCGACCCAGCCCGCTTCCGCCACTGACAATTCCGCGCACTCTCGATCGCGCCGCCACCGCGTCTTCCCCTGAGTCAAACCGGCCCGCCCGGCGTCTCTTCTTACGTAGGGGTGACTCACCTGGCCCGGAGGTCTGCCATGAAGCCCAGCCGAATTGCGATCACGGTGATGAGCGTCCTGTTCGTTTTCCTCGCCGTGGCCCGGTCCCCGGTGCCCGCGACGGAGCAGAGTGGGCCCCCGACCGGGCCTGCCCCCGGCGCAGCGGCCGCCCCGTCCGGCTGGCAGTCCACGGTGCAGCGACAGATCGCCGCGCAGGAGTACGAAGTGACCTGGCAGACCTCGACCCGGGTCGAGGGACTCGATGCGGCGTGGCAGGCGCCGAACCGGGCGCATAACCTGCGCACGTATTTCGCGGCGTCCGGCATCCGGGTGGTGCCGCGGACGGAGGAGGCGCCGTCGTGGACGTGGGGCCTGGAGTGGGTGGGGTACGGCCGGGCCGGGCGCTCGTGGGATGTGGGGCCGGCGACGCTCGAGCCGAAGGCGGCGCGGGTCGACTACCACCGCGGTGGGACGGAGGAGTGGTACGAGAACACCCCGCGGGGACTGAAACAGGGGTTCATGCTGACGGCGCCGCCGGAGGGGATCGGGGGGCGCGGGGCCGGGGTGAGCGGGAGCGAGAAGCCCGAGGCGCTCGGGACTGTGGCCCCCGGCCGGGGTCGCGGCGTGGCGGTGGAGGGTCTGATCCACGTCGACCTCGCCCTGACCGGGACGCTGCGCCCGGTGATCGCGGAGGACGGGCTGGCGGTCGACTTCGAAGCGCCGGGCGGCGCCCGGGTCATCCACTTCGCCGAGCTCAAAGTGACGGACGCGCTGGGGGCGAAGCTCGATGCCTGGATCGAAGGGTTCGTCGGATCGACCGCACATGGGATCCGGATCGTGATTGACGCGCGCGATGCCGTCTATCCGGTGACCATCGACCCCCTGGCGACGAGCCCGGCATGGACCGTGGCGAGCGACCAGGATGGATCCTATTTCGGCATCTCGGTGGGGACGGCGGGGGATGTCAACGGCGACGGCTACTCCGACGTCATCGTCGGGGCCTACGACTACGACAATGGGCAGATGAACGAGGGGCGGGCGTACGTCTATCCCGGCTCGGCGTCGGGTCTGTCGATGACTCCGGCCTGGACTGCGGAGAGCGACCAAGCGTCGGCACAGTTCGGCACCTCGGTGGCGACGGCGGGTGATGCGAATGGGGACGGCTACTCCGACGTCGTCGTCGGTGCGCCCTACTACGACAACGGGCAGACGGACGAGGGCCGGGCGTATGTGTACCTGGGGTCGGCGGCGGGCCTGTCGATGACTCCGGCGTGGACGACGGAGAGCGACCAGGCTTCGGCCCTGTTCGGTTATTCGGTGGCGACGGCGGGGGACATGGACGGGGATGGTGACTCCGACGTCGTCGTCGGGGCCATCGCCTTCGACAACGGGGAGGCGGACGAGGGGCGGGCGTACCTGTACCTCGGCTCGTCGTCGGGCCTGTCCACGGCTCCGGCCTGGACGGCGGAGAGCAACCGGACATCGGCCTGGTTCGGCAACTCGGTGGGGACGGCGGGCGACGTGAACGGGGACGGCTACGCCGATGTCATCGTCGGCGCCTACGCCTACGACAATGGTCAGGTGCAGGAGGGTCGGGCGTACGTCTACCTCGGCACGGCGTCGGGCCTGGCCACGACTCCCAGTTGGACGGTGGAGAGCAACCAGGGCGCGGCCAATTTCGGCGTCTCGGCGGGGACGGCGGGGGATGTGAACGGAGACGGCTACGCGGACGTCATCGTCGGCGCCTACTTCTACGACAACGGACAGGCGGACGAGGGCCGGGCATTCGTCTACCTGGGCTCGGCGTCCGGTCTGTCCCTGGCGGCGGCCTGGACCGCGGAGAGCGACCAGGTGTCGGCCCTCTTCGGCGGTTCGGTGGGAACGGCGGGGGACGTGAACGGGGACGGCTATGCCGACGTCATCATCGGTGCCTCCTTCTACGACAACGGGCAAACGAACGAGGGCCGGGCGTTCGTCTACCTCGGTTCGGCGTCGGGTCTGTCGCCGACGCCAACCTGGACTGCGGAGAATGATCTGGCCTCTTCCCGCTTCGGCCTGTCGGTGGGGACGGCGGGGGACGTGAATGGCGATGGCTACTCCGACGTGATCGCCGGAGCGCCCTTTTCGGCGGCGGGGCGGGCGTATGTCTTCCACGGGGCCGCGTCCGGTCTGGCGACGACGAGCGGGTGGAGCGCGGAAGGCAACCAGGCCTGGAGCAGCCTAGGCGTGTCGGTAGCGTCCGCCGGCGACGTCAATGGCGACGGTTACGCCGACGTCATCATCGGCGCGTATGCCTACGACAATGGCCAGGTGGAGGAGGGAGCCGCGTTCGTTTACACCGGTTCGGCCACGGGGCTGTCGGCATCGGCCGCCTGGACCGCCGAAGGCGGTCAGATCTATGCGTATCTCGGAGCCTCAGTGGCGACCGCCGGCGACATCAACGGCGATGGCTACTCGGACGTGATCGTCGGAAGGCCCGGCGGCTACTCCCTCGGCCCGCCCACTGAAGGGAGGGCCCTGGCGTACCTCGGGTCGGCGGCCGGGTTGCAGGTGGTCCCGGCCTGGGATGTCGGGTGCGACCAGGCGTCGGCGGCGTTCGGGAACTCGGTGGCGTCCGCCGGGGACGTGAACGGCGATGGCTACTCGGACGTGGTTGTGGGCGCTCCGGCGCATGGGAACGAAACCTACCCGGAAGGTCGTGCCTACGGTTACCTTGGCTCGGCCTCGGGATTGTCGGCGACCGCGGACTGGATGGTCGAGGGCCACGAGCAATACGAGGGACTCGGCCGGACTGTCGCCTCGGCGGGTGACGTCGACGGGGATGGCTACTCCGACGTCATCGTCGGCGCCTACGGTGGAAGCCTCGGTCGAGCCTATCTTTACCGCGGCTCGCCATTGGGTCTGGCGTCGAGCCCGGCATGGACGGCGTCCTCGGATCAAGCGAACGACAGTTTCGCCTACACGGTTGCAACCGCGGGGGACGTCAACGGGGATGGCTACGCCGACGTCATTGTTGGCGCGCCCGGGCGTGACACCGGCACGGGCGTGTGGGATGCGGGACGAGCGGTGGTTTACCTCGGGTCGGCGACCGGGCTACCCACGTCCGCCGCGTGGGCGGCAGAGAGCAACGAGCCCTGGACGTATTTCGGAGTGGCGGCTGGGACGGCGGCTGATGTGAACGGCGACGGCTATTCCGACGTGATCGTCGGCGCAGCGGGCGACGACTACCGGAGCGTGCTGGGTCGAGCCCATGTCTACCTCGGGTCGCCGTCGGGGCTTTCCCTGACGCCGGTCTGGACCGTTACCAGCAGCCAGGTGGGCGACAGTTTCGGCGCGTCAGCGGCGGCGGCTGGTGACGTGGACGGCGACGGCTACTCCGATGTCATCGTCGGTGCGCCCTACTACAGCAACGACCAGTCGTCCGAGGGAAAGGCACTGCTGTACTACGGCGGTGGCGGGCGTGGTTCCCCGCTCCGCCCGCGGCAGCGTCTCGCCGCGGACTCGGCCCCGATCGCGCCTCTGGGTTTCTCCGACGATCCATCCTCGTTCCGACTTCGGATGTCCGGCAGGACGCCGTTTGGCCGTGGCCGGGTCCGGATGCAGTGGGAAGCCAGGACGCTCGGTAACCTCCTCGACGGAACCGGGCTGCAGTCCGGCGCAGGCTGGAGCAACACCGGCACCGCGGGGGTCGACCTGGGCGAGGTTGCGTCCGGCTTCGCGGCAGGGGATCGAATCCACTGGCGCGCGCGGCTGACGTTCGATCCGGCGACCGTCCCGTTCCAGCAGCGCGGCCGCTGGCTCTCGGGGTCGTGGAATGGCTGGCAGGAGACCGACCTACGCACCCTCCTGCAGGCCGATTTCGCCGTCACCCAGGCCGACCGCGAGGATCCGGTCCTCGTGGGCGAGGAAATGACCTACGACCTCGATATCCAGAATCTCGGCCCGGACGCGGCCACCGCCGTTGTCGTTGTCACGCTCCCGGCCGGGTCGACGTTTGTCTCGGCCGTAGGGGGTGGGTCGACCTGCGCCCAGGCCGCCGGCGTGGTCCGCTGTGATCTCGAAACCCAGCCGCCCGGCGCCCACCGGACCGTGGCCGTGACGGTGATTGCCGGCCCGGCCGGGACGGCGACGAGCACGACCCAGGTTGGCTCCCACGGTCGGGACATTGCCAAGGCGAACAACACTGCGGTGGAAACCACCATTGTTCTCGTTCCCGGCATCGGCAACCGGGTCTGGCAGGACTATGACGCGGACGGTGTCCAGGATGAGGCCGAGGCCGGCCAGTCCGGTGCCATCGTCGCGCTGTACCGCGGCGACACGACCTTCCTCGCCAGCACGATCACCGACGCGAACGGCGCCTACAGTTTCACCGACCTGACCTACGGGGAGTTCTACTACCTGCGTTTCTTCCCGCCGGAGCCTCTGGTCTTCTCGCCCCGCGACCTGGGAGGGGACGAGTATCTCGACAGCGATGCCGACCCCGCTACCGGCCGGACGGTCACCTTTCAGCTCTATCGCGGCGCCGACGTGTCGCACTGGGACGCGGGGGTGAAGTGGGACAGAGACGGAGACGGGCATACCGTCTGGTACAACGACTGCGATGACAACGATCCGACCGTGTACCCGGGCGCGCCGCAGCTGTGCGACGGGACGAACAACGACTGCGGCGACCCGGCATGGCCCGCGGTGCAGCGCGAGGAGGAGGACCGCGACGGCGACGGCTACCGCACCTGCAACGGCGACTGTAACGACCTTCAGCCGAGCATCTCTCCGGGCCAGGTTGGGGCCGAGGCCTGCGACGGCCAGGACAACAACTGCGACGGCCGGGTGGACGAAGGTTGCGACGCGACCTGCGATCTCCCCGGGACCATCGGTGGCGAGATCGACCTGACCCCGACGTCGATCAACACCAGCTCGCCCAGGCTCGCCTGGGCGGGGGGCGCATACGGCATGATCTTCACCGACACCCGCGACGGGAACCTCGAGGTGTACTTCGCGCTCCTCGATGCCAACCTCAACAAGAGCGGCGCCGACGTCCGCGTCACGAACAATCCCGGAGTCTCCACCGCGCCACATATCGCATGGACCGGGACCTATTTCGGCGTCGCATGGCAGGACGACCGGGACGGGAACCTGGAGATCTACTTCGCCCTGCTCACCGTCTCCGGGGCCAAGCTGACCGGCGACGTGCGCGTGACCAACGCGTCCGGGACCTCCCGCGTGCCGCGCATCGCCTGGTCGGGGAGCGACTTCGGCGTCTTCTGGAACGATGCGCGGGACGGCAGCCTCGAGAACTACTTCGTGCGGCTCGGCGAGTACGGGCAGCCGCTGGGCGCGGAACGCCGCATCACGGCGACTCCCTTCGATTCGGCGGCGGGCCGGTTCGTCTGGACCGGCTCGGTGTACGGGGTTGTGCATGCGGACGTCCGCGACGGCGACTCGGAGATCTACCTCCAGACGCTCGACCGGTACGGCAATACGGTCACGCCGGAGACCCGCCTGACCGCGGCGACGGGCAGCTCGCGTGCCCCGGCGATCGCATGGGACGGAGGCACGTCCCAGTTCGGGGTCGCCTGGGCGGACAACCGCAGCGGCTCGGACCAGCTGTTCTTCTGCCGGGTCGCCGCCGACGGCACGAAACTCACGGACGATCAGCCTCTGGTCCCGGTCGTGAACACCGCGGCGGTGGTCGTGTCGATCGTCCACTCGGGCGGGGAGTACGCCCTTGCGTGGACGGACCAGAGTGTCGGGGGCGGGGAGGTGTACTTCGGTCGCCTCGCGCAGGATGCCCTTCAGGGCGCCCCCGTGCAGGTGACGAACAATCCCGCTGCCGACATGAACGCCTCGATCGAGTGGACCGGAAGCGGCTACACGATCGCTTTCGCCGACAACCGGGCGGGGGGGGCCACTTATCACGCCTACGCGGCCCGCATCGGCTGCTGCACCGCGTCGAACCTAGGCGATCGCGTCTGGAGCGACACCGACAACGACGGCCTCCAGGATGTAAGCGAAGCCGGGGCGCCGGACGTCGTGGCGGCGCTGTACGACGGCGCGGGTGGACTCCTGCAGGCGGTGCTCACGGGCGCCGGCGGCTACTATGCGTTCTCGGCGCTGACTTGCGGCACGACCTATTCGATCCGGTTTTTCCCGCTGGATGGGGATGCGTTCTCCCCGCCCGACCAGGGTGCCGACGACACGCTCGACAGCGACGTCGATCCGGCGACCGGGCGCATCGGCCCCTTCATGCTGTCATACGGTCTCGACGCGGCGCGGTGGGATGCCGGCATCGTGGCGTGCTGGCCGGCGGACGAGCCGGTGTTCATCGCCAACGTGCGCCTGAGCGCCGACGGCCACAACTACCCGATCCTCGACTACCAGGATCCGAACCAGCCGGAACAGGTGACCGGCTACAACGTCTACCGATCATCGGTGGCGAGCCAGCCGCCGGCCGAATGGCCGCTGGTGGCGACGGACGTCATCGACATGGACGAGGCGACGCCGAACCGGCAGTGGGTGGATCAGTCGGGTGACGTGTCGCCGACCGGGGCTTGGTACTACCAGGTGACGGCGTACAATCACCGATGCCCGGCGGAGGGGCCGTTCTAGGTCAGCGCCCGCTGCCACCGGGGACGTGCCCGCTCGTTCCGGCCCGGTGCCCGGCGCCGTGCCCGGCGGCGATCCTGAGGAGCGCCCGGGCCAGCTTGCCCTCGTGGTGGCGGATCTTGCGGGTCACCCGGTCCTCGCGCAGCAGGTCGCGATCGACCGGGCGCGCGCCGAGCGAGCGCATGGCGACCGGCGACGGAGCGACGGGGGTGGCGCCGTCGCGGGCGTAGCGGCGGCGCAGCGCCGGGGCGATCGCGCGGCTGTTGCCGAGGTAGTAGTCGACCAGGCCCGCGCCGGCGATGCGCGCCAGCGCGGCGAGGTGATCGGCGGCGGTGAAGCCGTCGGTCTCGCCGGGCTGCGTCATGAGGTTGCCGATGAAGACCTTGGGAGCGCGCGAGCGGGCGATGGCCCGCGCCACGCCGCTCACGAGCAGGTTCGGAATGACGCTCGTGAACAGGCTCCCCGGGCCGAGGACGACCAGATCGGCTTCGCGCAGGGCGCGCAGCACGCCGGGCGCCGGGCGCGGATGGGGCGGATGGATCATGACCTGGACGATGGTCGTCCGCGATCGCGATATCCGGCTTTCGCCGCTGACCACCCGGCCGTTCTGCAGCCGCGCCCGCAGGGCCACGTTGGCGAGCGTCGACGGCAGGATGCGGCCGCGGATCGCCAGGACCTCGCCCGACGTCTCGATCGCCTTCAGGTAGGAGCGCTGGCACTCGGCGAGCGCCGTCAGGATCAGGTTGCCGACCGAGTGCCCCCCCAGCCCGTTGCTGCCGCGGTAGCGGTACTGGAACAGGCGCGACATCAGCGGCTCGTTGTCCGACAGGGCGAC
>Ga0210377_10004153_pt1 | contig 12236 bp, 9 predicted proteins | sample PLM4_65_b1redo_FD_155480 | JGI IMG/M metagenome (GOLD analysis project Ga0210377, IMG submission 155480) | Groundwater sediment microbial communities from an aquifer in East River, Colorado, USA - PLM4_65_b1 redo | ecosystem: Environmental > Terrestrial > Soil > Riparian zone | place: USA: East... | reverse complement strand
CACTGCCCGCGAGTTTCTGCGCAAGGAATGTCCGCCCGAGCTGAGCCAGCGCCTGGCCCTCGACGCGCGTGGATTCGACGAGCCGCTGTGGCGCCGCATGGCCGAGCTCGGCTGGCCGGGCCTGCTGGTGCCCGCCGACTTTGGCGGAAGCGACGGCTCGCTGCTCGACGTCATCCTCCTCGTCGAGGAGATGGGCCGGGCCGGGCTGCCGGGGCCGTTCGTGGCCAGCGCCGTGGTCGCCACCTCGCTGATCGTGGCGGCCGGCAACGCAGCGCAGCAGAAGCGCCTGCTGCCCGCGCTGGCCGCGGGCGAGCGGCTCGCCACCCTGGCGCTCGTCGAGGAGAGCGGCTCGTTCGACCCCCAGGCCGTCACGCTACAGTGCGCGGTGCCCGGCCGACTAACCGGCGCCAAGCTCTTCGTCAAGGACGCGCACGTCGCCACCGATCTGATCGTGGCGTTGCGCGGCGGCGATCTGCTGCTGCTGCCTGCGGATCGTGCCGGCGTCGCGCGGCTGCCGCTCGACACGCTGAGCGGCGAGAAGCTCTTCGAGGTGACGTTCGACGCGGTGGAGGTGCGCGCCGACGATCGGCTCGGCCCGGTCGGGCGCGGGGCCGGCGTGCTGGCGGCCGCGCTCACCGCCGGCGCGCTGGCGCGGACGGCCGAGATGGTGGGCGCCGCCCAGCACGTGCTCGAGCTGGCCGTCGAGCACGCGAAGACACGCGTGCAGGGCGGGCGGCCGATCGGCGGCTACCAGGCCATCCAGCACGCCTGCGCCGACCTGGTGCGCGACGTGGACGCCTCGCGCGGCTTGCTCTACGTGGCCGCGTGGAAGGTCGGCGAGGGGGTGCCGGCGGACGGCGACGTGGCGACGGCCAAGGCGTACGCGGGCGAGGCGTGCCTGAGCGTGGCCCGCCGCGCGCATCAGATCTTCGGCGCCATCGGCTACTGCGAGGAGCACATCCTGCACCTGCTCCACAAGCGCATCCAGGCCGCCAGCGTCGACTTCGGCGACGCCGGGCTGCACCTGGAGACCGTCGCGCAGGCGATCGGACTGCGCTAGCGCCCCTCGAGTCCGCCCCGGTACTCCGGGTTGAGCTTGAACTTCCCGGTGAGGTTCCCTCGCCGGTCCACCTTCCAGGAGCCGATGATCCGGTCCGCCGGCACCACCTCGTTCGGTCCGAACGTGCCATCGACGACGTAGACCCAGCCGCCCGGATTCCGCGTCGCCTCTTCGTGCATCGCCGGCGTGGGCTCCGGCGGCGCCGTCTTGTTACGCCGAAACGGCCACATCGCTACTTCGTGCAGACGTTCGTGCCGAGCTTCCGCCTGACGCTCGACGAGCTCACGTAGCGCTGCCGGCCGGGGCCGGCGCCCAGCCGGAGTCGATCAGCGTCACGGCCTCTTCCAGCGCGGCCCGGATCGCCTGAAAGTTGGCCTGCGGCTCGGCCAGGGCCACCACGAAGCCGATGCGGCTGGCGGCCAGATACAGCGTGCCGTCGTCGGCCGAGAACAGCGCCGTCTGGAACGCGCCCCCGCCGAGCTTGCTGGCGCCCACCTCGAGATCGCGCCCGAGCGTGGCCGCCAGCGCGGCCAGCGGCTCCAGCGCGATGGTCGGCGGCACCTCGGCCGCGATGACGAAGCCGTCCGGCGACACCAGCAGCGCGCCGCGTACCGCGGACAGGTGCGCGACGCTCTTCACGATGTCGTGCACCTGCCGCCCCCGCGAGCTGCCATCCATCTCCAGTCCCAATCTCAATCGACTCATGACACTCTCCTGGCGCTCGCCGACGCGGTCGCCCCGGCGACCGCGTCCCTGGCAACAGCGAGCTCGTGCTGGGCAGCCGCCCACAGGCGGTTGATCTCCAGCAGTCCCTGCGTGACGTGCGTCGTCCGCGGCAGCGCCACCGCGAGCGTGAGCGTGGCGTCGGCGCGCAGGAAGTGCGCCTCCTCGGCGTCCTCCACGATGGCGCGCCGGAGCGCACCCAGGCCGGCGCGCTTCAGCGCGGCGGCGGCCAGGCGCGCGGCGCGGGCGATGCGACGGCCGCCGCCGGCGGCGGCCTCGGGCCGGGCCGCGATGACCGCACCGTCGCCGCCCAGCGCGAGCAGCGCGCGGGCCGAGGCGGGCAGGCGCAGCCGGTCCAGACGCGGCCGCGCCGGCGGCGGCGTCGGCTGCCGCGTCGCCAGGCCGTCGAGCAGCGCCTGCGCCTCCGGGAAGTCGGGATAGGCGCGCAGCGCGCGCACCAGCGCCTCGCGGCCGCCCTCGAGGTCGCCCTCTTCCAGCGCGATGCGCGCCAGGCCGAGCAGGGCGCGCGGGTGCGACGGGTCGCGCTCGAGCACCCACCGGAATTCCTGCTTGGCCGGCTCGACCGTGCGGCGCGCGACGTGCAGGTACGCCGCGAGGAGGTGGCCGGTGATGCTGGCGGGATCGAGGCTCAGCCCCCGCACCACCAGTTGCGCCGCCTCGCCGAAGCGGCCGGCGCGCCGGAGCCGGTCGGCCTGGCCCAACAGGTCCCGCGCCGTCTCCGGGCGGCGCGATACCGCCGGCCGCCAGAGTCGTCCGAGCACGGCCGTCACGACAGCGTCACGCGCAGCACTTCCTGCGTCGTCGTCGTGCCCTCGAGCACCTTGGCGAGACCGGCTTGCCGGAGCGTCCGCATGCCCTGGCGCTCGGCCGTCTCGCGGATGTCGGCGGCCGAGGCGTCCTTGAGGATGAGCTGGCGCAGCTCGTCGGTGATCGGCATCACCTCGTAGATCGCCACCCGGCCCTTCATGCCGGAGTAGTTGCAGGTCGCGCACCCGCGCCCCTGGTGCAGGGTCAGCCGGCCGAGACCCTGGGGAACGTAGCCATAGGGCACGAGATCGTCCTCGTGGGCCTCGACCGCCTCCTTGCAGTTCGTGCAGATGCGCCGCCCCAGTCGCTGGGCGATGACGAGCAGCAGCGACGAGGAGAGCAGGAACGGTGGCACGCCCATGTCCACGAGGCGGGCGACCGTCGACGGACAGTCGTTGGTGTGCAGCGTGGTGAAGACGAGGTGGCCGGTCAGCGCGGCCCGGATGCTGATCTGGGCGGTCTCGAGGTCGCGCGTCTCGCCGACCAGGATCACGTCGGGGTCCTGCCGCAGGAAGGAGCGCAGGACCGACGCAAAGGTGCGGCCGATGCCGTCGTTGACCTGGACCTGGTTCACGCCTCGCAGGTTGTATTCGACGGGGTCCTCGGCGGTCATGATGTTGTGCCCGGGCGTGTTGATCGTGGAGATCGCCGAGTACAGCGTCGTCGTCTTGCCGGAGCCGGTCGGTCCGGTGATCAGCACCATGCCGTACGGCTGGTGGATTGCGTTGTTGAACTTCTCGAAGCTCCACTCGTCGAAGCCGAGCTTGGTCATGTCGAGCTGCAGCGCTTCCTTGTCGAGGATGCGGAGCACGGCCTTCTCGCCGAAGATCGTGGGCAGGATCGACACGCGGAAATCGATCTCGCGCCGGCCGTGCCGCAGCTTGATGCGACCGTCCTGGGGCAGCCGGCGCTCGGAGATGTCGAGGTTCGACATGATCTTGATCCGCGAGATGATGGCCGGCTCCAGCCGCTTGGGCGGCGAGAGCATCTCGTGCAGCACGCCGTCGATGCGGAAGCGGACCCGCAGCTCCTTCTCGTACGGCTCCCAGTGCAGGTCGGAGGCGCCCCGGCGGATGGCGTCGACCATCACCATGTTCACGAGCTTGACGACCGGCGCCTCGTCGGCCGATTCCTTCAGCTCGAAGATATCCCCGGTCGCGAAGTCCTGGTCGGCGACGAGCTCGACGGCATTGGCGTCGCTGGCCATCTCCGTCAGCAGGTCGGCGATCGGCGCCGGCGCCGTCGCATAGTACCGCTCGATCGCCCCCCGGATGGCCTTGCCGACGGTGACGACCGGCAGCACCTCCAGCCGGGTCATCGCCGCGATCTCGTCCATGGCCACCACATTGGTGGGATCGGCCATGGCCAGGGTGAGGGCGTTGTCGACGCGGGCGAGCGGCAGCACGTCGTACTTGCGGGCGATGTGGACCGGCACCAGCGCCAGCACGTCCGCCGTGATCGTGTACTCGTCGATCGCCACCGAGGGCAGACCGTGCTCCTTGGACAGGACCTCGACCAGCTGCTCTTCGCTGACGAGGCCCTTCCGGGTCAACACGTTGCCCAGCCGCTCCTTCGAGCGCCGGTGCTCGCGGAGCGCCTCGTGCAGCTGGCTGGGCGAGATCAGGCCCTGGGCGACCAGCAGCTCGCCGAGGCGCACGCGGCGGCGGGCCAGCCGGCCGCGCGGCCCGGCCGACGCCTCGGCGCGCCCGGCGGAGACCAGCGGCTCCGCCATGGCCTGCGCCGACAACGCCACGCCCGGCCTGGTGGGCCGCGACGGCGGCGGAAGGGCCCGCGGCGGTGGCGACGCGGCGGTCGGCGCGGCGACCGGAACGGGGGTCGGAGCCGGCGACGCCGGCGGTGGAGGCTTGGGAGCCGGCGGCGGCGGCGGGACGACCGGCGGGGCCGTGACCGCGGCCAGACGCTCGAGCGTCTCGGCGAGGCGCGGCCCGTCGTCGAGTCGCTCGTAGATCTCCCGCAGCGACTCGAGCGTCGGCTCGTCGAGCCCGCCCGCCTCGAGCACGCTCTCGAACACGCTCGCGGTGGCGCGGAGCTCGCGCTGCTCCTCGAGTGACAGCGGCCGGTCAGGCGGGACGATGATCACTGGCGCGCCGCGTCTCCTCCGCGGTCAGGGGTGCGGCCAGCACCCCGACCAGCCTCGGCCGCTTGCGCGTCTCCTCGAGGGCCGCGCCGATGGAGGCGCAGGCTTCCCGGGAAAACAGGCGCACCATCCCGATCGTCGTGTGCTCGTCGAAGATCGCGAGCAGGATCGTGTGCTGGTCCACCGTCGAGACGTGCATGCTCTCCTTCACGCCCTCGTGGAAGAGCACCGAGAACTCGCTCTCGCCCAGCAGCTGCGCGAGCGCGGCGGTGGCGCTGAATGCCGCCGCCGCCAGGGCGCCGATCGAGCCCACGTCGAGCGTGCGGGCGGTGCCGGCCTCGGCCAGCGGCTGGCCGCTGCGATCGATGAGCACCGCGGCCGACGAGTTGGAGTCGCTCAGGAACCGGTGGAGGACGGCGTCGATCCGCGCCGCCTCGCCTTCGTGGATCACGATGTCATGCAGTCTCACGAGCGTGCCTCCTGTGCTTGACCGAATTCCCTGACGAGCACCATGCGCGACACCGTGTTGAGCGTGTCGAAGACGCCGGTGCCGTCGACGGCGACGGCCTCGAACGACGGCGCGCGCCGCGCGCCACGGTTGAGGAGATACTCCAGGTAGTCGAGCGGGGCCACGCTGCCCAGGTCGCGCTTGTTGTACTGGATGACGTGGGGCATCGTGGCCAGGTCGAGGCCGTACTCCCTGAGGTTGTCGTCCAGGTTGCGGAGGCTCTCGACGTTCTCGCGCAGCCGGTCCCACTGCGAATCGGCCACGAACACCACCCCGTCCACGCCCCGCAGCACGAGCTTGCGCGTCATGTTGTAGTGCGACTGCCCGGGGACCGTGTAGAGCTGAAACCGCGTGGTGAAGCCGCGCACGCCGACCGCCGACACCGGCAGGAAATCGAAGAACAGCGTGCGGTCGTCGCCGGTGGCGAGCGAGATCATCTTGCCCTTGTTCTCGCCGGGCAGGCAGCGATGGATGTACTGGAGGTTGGCCGTCTTGCCGGCCATCCCGGGGCCGTAGTAGACGACCTTGAAGTTGATGACGCGCGCGGCGTAGTTGATGATCGACACGTCAGTGCGTCTCCAGCAGCGCCGCCGCCTGCGCGGCCGCCCGGTGCGCGCGCCCGGCCAGCGTCACCTCGCCCGCCGCCGCCAGCACGGCCGGCACCCCCGCGGGGCCGCGCAGCGGTCGGACGATGGCCCGCTGACGCCCGCGCCGGAGCGCCACCGACTCGAGACGACCCAGGGCGTTCTCATCGTGGCCGGTCATCAACGCGTCGTGGACGGCGCGCGCGGCACCGGCCAGCAGCGCCTGGTCCTGACCGGCGAACACGTACACGCTGGGGGCGGCGCCCTCGGCCTCGGCCACCGATGACGCGACGGGCCCGAACGCCGCCAGGGCCCGCGCGGCCTCGTCCAGGCGATGACCGTTGCCGTTGCCGGCCGGCGCCGTGGCCACAGCGGGGAACGCGATCGCCGGTGACGCGGCGCTCGCGACGTCGCCGGTGGCGCGGGCCGCCCGCGCCGACAGCAGCTCGAGCATCGCCACCGCGCCACCGCGACGCACCGCCGTCGCGAGGCAGCCGCGCGGGCCGAGCGGCGTCAGCACGCAGACCAGGCGCGTGGTCCGGATCGTCACCTGCTCGACGCCCCAGGACGCCAGGCGCTCGACGAGCGGCGTGGCGCTGGCGGCCAGCGCGTCGATCCCCTCGCGCGTGAGCGCGGGCGGGACGAAGCACACGAGCGGACGCCCGCCGACGCGTCGCGCCCGCCAGTCGAAGGCACCGAGCGGCAGCAGACCGAGCGCCAGGGCGCGCCCGAGCGCCTCGCTCTCGTCGTCGGTGACGGCCGGCGCCGGCGTGACTGCGACGGGTGCAGGTTTCGGCGTCTCTGGAACGAACAGAACCTCCGGGATGATCGCCTCGACTTCGTCGGCGGCGGCGACGACCGGCGGCGGTGCCGGAGGCTCCACCACGGCAACGAGGTGGGCCGCCTGCGCCGGCTCGGCCGGAGCCGGCACCTCGGGCGCGGCAACGCTCTCGGGCTCGGGAAGCCCGGGCGTGAACGGCGCCGGGAACTCACTGATGTCCGACAGGTCGGCGGCGGGCGCCTGCACGCGGAACGTGTCCAGCGGAAGCTGTCGGACGACCTCGTCCATCGGCAGCGAGATCACCCAGCCGGGGAAGCGCCGCCGCACCTCGGCCTGGGGCATCGAAAACGCGAGCTCGGGGAACTGACCGTCGACGAGCGTCCACGGAATCTCGACCGCGCCTTCGCCGAGCTGGGGCAACACCAGGCGGCACGGAACCAGGAGCACGTTCGGCTCCTGCAGACTCTCGCCCAGGCGGGCCGGCGGGAGCGTGAACACGTCGGGCGGAAGCTGGTCGGCGATCCGATCGAACGCCACGCGGACGACCGGCTCGCCCTCCGATGGCGCGGGCTGCGGTGCCGCCGGCGCTGGCGCCGGCTTCGCCACCGGCGCCGGCTGCCGCGCGGGCATCGGCTTCGCCACCGGCGCCGGCTTCGGCGCGAGGACCGGCCGCGGCGCGGCAACCGGTGGCAGTCCGGGCGCCGCGACCATCGGGCTCGGCGCCACCCGGGCGGCCACAAGGGGTGCGGCGGTGACCACGACGGCCGGGGCCGGCGTGGGAGCTGGAGCCGGCGGCGGTGTCGGCTCCGACCACAGGTCGACCGGCGGCAGCTCGCGCTCGCGACCCGCGCGCTCGAACGTCGTCGTTCCCGGTCCGGGCATCCACTGTGCCGACGTGGGCACCTGCAGGACGGAGTCCCAGTCGGGCGTCGAGGCCGGCAGCGGCGGCGCCGGCACCCGGGCCACCAGCTGATCCAGCTCGCGCTCGGCCCGCACGCTGATGCGCACGGGAACGACGCGAGGGCGCCAGGCCAGCAGGACGAGCGGTGCCGCGAGAAAATGAATGAACGGCGCCGGGGCGAAGCTCCACAGCGAGCGCCGCAACGCGCCCTCCAGCGACATCGGATGGGTCAGCGACAGCGTCAGGCCGCTGGCGATCCCCAGCCCGGCGTAGATGCCGCACGCGGCCACGGCCCAGCCCAGCCGGCGCCCGAACGGCGCGCCCCGCAGCAGGACGAACGCCAGCAGCAGGTAGAGCATCGGCGGAGCCCCGGCCACCGTCGAGGACGACAGCAACAGCGCGCGGCCGATGTCGGCCTCGAAGAGCGCCGTCGCCGTGACGGCGGCCAGCAGCCCGACGGCCACGGCGCGCAACGATCGCGATACACGGACCCGCGTACGATGCCTGGCCATGCCTACACCGCCTGCAAGAGATCCGGAATGGATTTCTTGGCGAAGTAGCGCACCTTGCCGAGCGCCGAGGGTTCGCTGAGCGCAATGGCCAGCAGCGCGGAGGCCCCGACGCTGTAGAGCACGACCATGCCCTGCGCGTACTCGAGGATCATCCCCTGCAGCGCGCCACGGCCCAGCTCGCGGCCGAGCCCTTCGGAGGACTCGGTCAGGCACGCGCTGAGCGCCCCGGCGACCTCGGCGTCGACCGCACCCTCCCCGGAGGCGTCGAGCAGGAAGCCCTCGCGGTCCGCGAGCACCGCCCACTGCACCCCATCGATGGCCGCGAACTGTTTGAGTAGACCGGCGCTGCCGGTCGGGACGGCCGCGGGCGGCGGCGGAGGCGTCAGAATGGCCGGCGACTCGACGTGGCGGTTGCCATTGAGCGCGACCGGCGTGGGAGGCAGCGGAGCCGGGACGGTGGCTCCCTTCGCCAAAAGCGCGTCGAGCCGCCGCAGCAGCTCCTCGGCGGCGAAGGGCTTGCTCAGCACGTCGGCGGATTTCACGCGGGCGGCGCGCTCGCGGACCTCGTCGTTGACGATCCCCGACATCAGCAGCACCGGCGTCGCCCCCAACCGCGGGTGGCGCTTCACGAACTCACAGATCTCGTAGCCGTCCTTGTCTGGCATCAGGACGTCGCAGAGCACGACGTCGGGCTCGTCGCGCTCGAACCGCTCGAGCGCCTCGCTGCCGGTGGCGGCGCACACCACCTCCATGTCGCGCGCGAGCAGTGCGCGCTCGACCACCTTGCGCACGCTGAGACTGTCGTCGACCACAAGGACCTTGGCCATGTGCTACCCCTTTTCGTCGATCGCCGTCGCGCTGCTGAGCAACAGCTGGTCGACGGCCTTGTCGATCGTCCGCGGCAGGCTCGAGGCCTCCCCGGCGGGCGACGGCAAGAAGCAGAACCGCCCAGCCCCGTCGGCTTGGCAGGCGGCGAGGAGAGCACCGAACGCTTCCTCGCCGACGGCGTTGCAGTATTCGGCGTGCACGATGCGTCCCTTCTCGAAGAGGATCAGGCCGCCGCCTTGCGGCAACGCCAGGATCAGCCGTCCGCTCTTGCCGCCGCCCGCGATCGCCTGGCTCAGGTCGGCGAGCTCCATCACCTCCAGCGAGCCCTGGAACGTGCCGCTCGGCATCTTGAGCAGGTCCGCGACCTGCGGCGGCACGGCCGTACGGGCGGGCACCGATGCCCGGGCCGGGTTCGGGGCGGCCGCCGGGCTCGGGTGCTTGGCCGGGATCGGCGCGGCGGGTCGAGCCGGCGCCGCGGGCGGTCGCGCGGGCTCCGCATTCGGCGCCGTCTTGCCCCACGGGCCGTCGGGGCCAGCCGTCACCGCGGTCGCATAGCGCTTGGGCGGCTCGGCGCGCGGCGGCGCGGGCGCCGCGGGACGGATCCGCGGCACGGCGGGGGCCGCCGGCGCGATCTCGCGCGGTTCCGGCGTGACTGGCGGCTCGGGTGCGCTCACCGCCACCGGCGGCGGCGCGACGGGCGACGGATCGAGCGCGGGCGCCGGCGGTGCCGCGGCCTCGGCAGCCGGGGCGCGATCGGCCTGCATCAGGCGGACGACCAGCGGCAGGATCGCGCTGCCCGTCATGCTGGCCGGCAGCACCAGATCGACGCCGGAGGCCGCGGTGTCGGCGGCGGTGATCTCGTCGGCGCCCGCCACCAGCACGAACCGCACCTCGCGGGTACTGGGATCGGCCTTGAGCATCGCGCACAGCTCGTGACCGTCCATGTCGTCGATGCGGGCCCGGCTCACGACGACGTCGTGGCGGTTCCATTCCAGCATGGTGAGCGCGAACGAGCCGCTGGAGGCGACCGTGACCTCGGCGCCGCCGGCCATCAGCGTGTCCCGGAGTGCGGGCGCGCGCCGGGAATCGGGGTCGACCACCAGGACCTTCACCGTGTTCCCTCCCCGGCGCCGCGCAGCGCCAGCGACTCGACGAGCCGCACGAAGACGTCTTCGGTGATCGGCTTCGTCACGTAGTGGCTGACGCCGAGCCGGCGGGCGAGCGACTGGTGCTTAGCGCCCGAGCGCGTCGTCAGGATGACGACCGGCAGGTCGCGCGTGGCGGCACGGCGCCGGACGTCCTCCAGCAGCTCGTAGCCGTTCAGGCGCGGCATCTCGAGGTCGGTCACCATGACGTCGAACCGACACTCGCCGAGCCGGGTCAGCGCGTCGGCGCCGTCGGTGGCGGTGGTGACGTCGAACCCGGCCCTCTCCAGCATGTGACCGACGAACTTGCGCACGCTGATCGAATCGTCCACGAGCAGCACTCTTCCCTTCCGGACGTCTGACAATCCACGGGGACCGCGACCTCCGACCTCGGCTGCGGTGACGGTCGCGAGAGGCGGCGGCGCGCTCGCCGGGGCCCGGCCCGGCGCCGGGAGCATCGCGAGCTCGCCCAGGCGCACGGGATCGAGGAGCAGGGTCACGCGACCATCGGCGGACACGGTGGCGCCGGCGTAGGGCCCGATGCCGTCGAGGAACGCGCCGAGCGGCTTCACGACGATCTCCTCCTTGTGCAGCACGTGCGCCACGGCGCACGCGAAGAGCCCGCCGCCACCGCGCAGCGCCACCACCGGCAGGCGCGCGGGGGGCGGGACCACCGGCAGGCCGAGCGCACGGTCCAGGTGCATCAGCGGCAGCCACCGTCCCTCGACGAGGGCGGCCTCACCGTCGGGGCCGGCACGCAGCGCCTCGGGACCGAGCGTGGCGATGACGTGCACGGCGTTCAGCGGCACCGCCAGCGCCTCGGTACCCGCGCGCACGAGCAGCGCCTCGGTGACGAGGACCGTGAGCGGCAGGCGGAGCGTGAAGCGCGTGCCGGCGCCCGCCTCGGTGTCGACGTCGATCTCGCCGTTGAGCCGGCCGACGTTGGTGCGCACGATGTCCATGCCGACGCCCCGGCCGGCGGTGGTCGTCACCTCGGCCGCGGTGCTGAAGCCCGGGCGGAAGATCAGGTCGAGCGCCTCACGGTCGGTGAGCGCCGCCGCCGCCTCGGCCCCGACGAAGCCCTGCGCCACCGCCCGCCGGCGCACGCGATCGGCGTCGATGCCGCGGCCGTCGTCGGCGACCTCGACGACGACGAACGCGCCCCGGTGGCTGGCCCCGAGCGACACCGTGCCGGCCGCCGGCTTGCCGCGGGCCCGCCGCTCGTCGGGGGTCTCGAGGCCGTGCACGACCGCGTTCTGCACCAGGTGCAGCAGCGGGTCCACGATCTGCTCGATGACGCTGGCATCCAGCTCGACCGACTCGCCGCTGGTCTCGATGCGCACGCTCTTGCCCGCCGCGCGGGCCGCCTCCTGCCCCTGGCGGACGAACCGCGTGTACACGCTGCCGATCGACACCAGCCGCGCGCGCCCCAGCCCGGTCCGGATCTCACCGGTCAGGCGGTGCACGAGGCTCAGGTCCTCGCGGACGGTGCGGCCCAGGCCGCTGATCTGCGCCTGGACCTCCGCGATGTCGGACGCGATCTCGGCGACGCTGCGCGCGAGCAGCGTGAAGTCGTCGTAGCGGTCGAACTCCAGCTCGGCGAACTGCTCGCCGACCGAGCGCGGCCGCGTGTGGCGCGCCTCACCGGCCTCGGCCGCGTCCGGGCGCGCGGGGCGCCGGGCGTCGAGCTGGCGGCGTTCGAAGTCGGCGACAGCCTGGCCCAGGCGCGCGCGGCTCGAGAACAGCGTGTCGCCGAGACGATCGAGGTCACCCAGCCGGCGCTCCAGCCCGCTACGGGCGACCACCATCTCGCCGACCAGATCCATCAGGCCGTCGAGGCGCTCGAGGGTGACCCGGATGGTCTGCCGTCCGACGGGCACCCGCGGTTGCCGCGACGCGGGTCGCGCCGGCCGCGGCGCCGGTAGCAGCGGTCGGGCCGGCACCGTCTCCGCGGGCTCGACGCGCGGCGGCTGAACGCTCGGCGGCGCCCCGGCGATCAGGGCGGTCACGCGCTGCCGGATCCCGGCCACGGCCGCCGTGAGGTCCAGGGACGGCTCGGCCGCGGGGTCGAGCATCGGCTTGAACGTGTCGATCGCGGCAAGCACGGCCCCGAACACCGCCGGCGTCAGCGGCGCCCGGCCTTCCCGCACGGCGACCAGCAGGTCCTCGAGACCGTGGGCCAGCTCACCGATCGGGTTGCAGCCGACGACGTAGGCCGCGCCCTTGAGCGTGTGGACGGAGCGGAACAGCGCGTCCAGCTCGTTGTCG
>Ga0210377_10004152_pt1 | contig 12239 bp, 13 predicted proteins | sample PLM4_65_b1redo_FD_155480 | JGI IMG/M metagenome (GOLD analysis project Ga0210377, IMG submission 155480) | Groundwater sediment microbial communities from an aquifer in East River, Colorado, USA - PLM4_65_b1 redo | ecosystem: Environmental > Terrestrial > Soil > Riparian zone | place: USA: East... | reverse complement strand
GGATGGGGCGGCGTCAACGGCCTGTTCCGCTTCCAGCCCGACGGCAGCGTCGAGCGCGCGCTGGCGGTGATGCAATTGCAGAATCAGGGCGGCGTGAAGGTGATCTCCCCGCCGATCAAGACTTTTGGTCCTGGCGGCTAGGGCGAAATCTCAGACGCGATGCGGTCCGCAGCGAGCCGGCCCTTGAGGCTCAGCGCGATGCGGCCATTGTCGAGCGCGAGCAAATCCAGCGCCGCGAAGTCCGCGATCCGGCCGGCGTCGAGCGCCAGGCCAAGCTCCTCTATGTCGGAAACGGCCAGCCCCTCGACGACGCGCAGGCCCATCGCCACGCGCTCGCGCGCCTGAGCCAGCGCATCGAGCATTTCCCCTGACGCCCAGCCGATTCCCTGGGAGGCGACCTGCTTGAGATATTCGCCCGGCTTTTCCGCCGCGTCGGTGGCGATGCGCTCGCCGCCGGCCGTGAGCCGGCCGTGAGCGCCGGGACCGACACCCGCCCAGTCTCCGCTCGCCCAATAGATCCGGTTATGCGCCGATTGGTGTTCGGCGCCGCGTGCATGATTGGAAATCTCGTAGGCGGGATAGCCGGCGCGCGTCAGCTCCTCCGTGACCTCGTAGAGATCGGCAGCGGTCTCATCGTCCATCGGCGCCCAGTCGCGGCGCTGAACGGCTTTGGCGAACGCCGCGCCCGGTTCGATCGAAAGCTCGTAGAGCGAGAGATGGTCTGCATCGAGCGCCAGGGCCCGCTCCAGCTCGTTGCGCCAATCCCCGGCGCTCTGGCCGGGAAGCGCGTAGATCAGGTCGATCGAGACCGAACGGAATTTCCCGCGTGCTTCGCCGAGCGCCTGCAGTGCATCGCCCGCCGAATGCGCGCGGCCGAGAAACTTCAGCCGCGCATCGTCGAGCGTCTGTACGCCGAGTGACAACCGGTTGACGCCGGCCGCAGCGAAATCTCCAAAGCGCGCAGCATCGTCGGGATTGGCCTCGATCGTCACTTCCGCGCCGGGCCTCACGCCCCATAGGGCATCGATCCTATCGAGAAGCTGCGCGATCTCTCCGCCGGTCATCAGCGAGGGCGTGCCGCCGCCGAAGAACACCGTGTCGACGGCCCGCTCGCCCGTCCGGGCGCGCCAGCCTTCGAGGTCCTTGAGAATCGCGTCGAACAGCGGGCCTGTGTCCCGCGCCTTCGCGGCATAGACGTTGAAGTCGCAATACGGACAGACGCGCGCGCAGTATGGCCAGTGCACATAGACGCCGAAGCCGCGCGCGGGGTTGAAGGAGATCATGGAAAGACCGCAGACGCCGAAACGCCTCGAAGGTCAACCTTCGGATTTTTCGTCCGCTTCGGGCTTTCCTTTGGCCGGCAGGGTGAACTCGATGCGCGCGCCATTGCGGTAGGCGGGATCGACGCGGATCTCGCCGCCATGGCTGTGCACGATGTTGCGGCAGGTCGAGAGGCCGATGCCTGTGCCCTCGCCTGCCGTATGGACGCCCCGCGCCAGCGGATTGAACGCGACCGCGGCGAAGTCAGGGTCGAAGCCGACGCCATTGTCCTCGATCGAGACCTCGTCGATATCGCCGATGCGGGCGGCCGCGATGCGGATTGCCAGGGGCTTGTCCTTGCGCCGGTTCTTGATGGCGTTGGCGATGAGGTTCTGGAACACCGTAGTCATGAGGGTGGAATCGCAGCGGAGGCGCGCCTCGCTGACCACGATCACCTGGGCGCCCGCCGCGGTGAGATCGGTGGCGCACTGGGCCGCAGCGGCCTGGACCAGTTCGCTCAGCAGGTTGTCGGCCAGCTGGACGCGCATGAACGCCGACCGCGAATAGTCCAGAAGGCCGTCGATCATCACCGGCATTTCGGACGCGCTGTCGCGAATCGATTTGGCGTATTTCCTGGCGGTTTCGGCGTCGCCCTTGGCGAGCGCCTCCTCCAGCAGCTCGCCATAGAGCAGGACGTGGCGCGCCGGCGCCTTGAGATCGTGCGCGGCGGAACTTGCATACTGCTCCAGCGCCTCGTTGGCCCGGGACAGGCGCGAGGCCTGCTCGTTGGCCTGCTTCTGCCAAGCCTCGACCAGACTTGAGAGCCACCAGATGAGCAGAGCGCCCAGGATCACGTTGAGCGCGGCGGCGACGGCGAACAGCATCTCGTTGGGCCAGCCGAGCATCAACGACAGGGAGAGGCTCGCGACGCCGGCGACGACCGGCACGAGAACGATGAACGGCAGACCGCGACGCAGCACACGGCCGCGCAAGCTCGCCTGCAGCACCGCGGCGGCGAAGGGCAGCCGTGGATGCATCAACACGCACACGCCCATGAACCAGACGACCAGGATCGCGGTGTGGAGCCCCATCGAGTTGAGCGGGCTCGTCTCGTCCTGCGGCGCGCCCCAGAACAGCAGCAGGCCAAGGATGCGATAGAGAGCCGGCGCCGCGGCGGCGAGCGCGATGACGCCAACCGCGACACTCCATCTCGGTTTGAGGTTGATGATCACCATGGCGATCGAGGCCAACACGACCGACAGCGTCGTGCCGAGGATCGAGCGAAGCCGCTCGATCGGAAAGGTCGGCGTGTCGAAGTTGGTAGCATTCCGATAGACGATGTAGATTACGATCCCGGCGGCGATCGCAGCCGACAGCCATTCGAGCCGTCGCGATCCGCGCAGGGACAAAAGACAGCTCAGCGACAGCGCCATCAAGACCGCGGCCGTGGTGGGTCTCATCTCGGGGAAGCCCGGGATAAGCGTCTTCAGCGGGGCGAAGTTGAACCCGTGGCCAACCAGGAACACGGCAGCCGCGATGCTGCCGATCGCCACGGCATGAAGCTCGATCGCCGAAAAATACCGCCGGCGCGGAAGATGAAGATAGGTGTCGATCGCTCGACGCATCGCCCCTGGTCCCGCCCTACAAATGGATTAGTGCCTGGGCAGCTCGCCCCTGCGCCAGTACTCTACGATCGCGCCCGCCATCGCCCGATAGTCCTCGAGCGTCGACGGTTTCTCGACATAGCCGCTGCATCCGCCGGCGTAGGCGCGGTCGACATCCTTCTGCAACGCCGAACCCGAGCACATCACCACCGGCACCGAGTTGCCCTCCCCGCGCAGCATGGAAAGCACACCGAAGCCATCGAGGTCCGGCATCTTGATGTCGAGCATCACGAGATCGGGCTTTTCATCGCGGATGCGGCCGAGCGCCGCCACCGGCTTCATCTCGCCGGTGACTTCCACTCCACCGTGAGACTGGAACGCGAGCGTCATGAATTCGAGACAGCGCGGATTGTCGTCGACGATGAGAACGCTGGCGAGTTTGGTCATAGAACCCCCCAAGAGTTTCGTACTATGTTGGAGTCTAGCGTGGTCAGCCACGAGGGGAACCCCGTGATTTGAGGGGTCGTGCTGTTTCTATCGTAAACGGTTGCTCACCGGCGCCCCGTTCAACAATGCGCGCGAGCACGTCGGCGGACGGTATGGGGCAACGACCGGGATTGAACATCCGGCGGTTCTCGGCGATGCGATCATAGAGAAAATCACCCGATCGACGTGGAACGGGCCAGGCCAGCGCAAGAATCTTCCACGGCCAGCCAATCGCGTTCATTGCGGCTGCAAACGCCCCGAGCTTCACGTGTGTCTGGCCGTTAACGATGGTGAGACTTGTTTGCATTGCGTCAGGCGAGAGGCCCACCTTTACATAAAGCATGCGCCCGAGTTCAGACTGCGCGGTAACAAGTCCGAATCTTTTTCCGTGGTCGTGCCTGACGACGAAGCGCACGAAGCCGGAGCACAGCGCGCACTCGCCATCGTACACGATAAGATTGCGCGTGGATGCAGACGCGGACGTCATGACTCAGAGGCAGGAGCACGCATGTCCTGCTCCATCGAGCTACTCCATCAGGAAGGCCTTGAGCTTCTGAAACGCGATCGAACGATGAGTCAGAGGCAGCTTCTTCTCGACAGGCATTTCTCCGAACGTCTCAGTTTCGCCTTCCGGCACGAAGATCGGATCGTAGCCGAAGCCATTGTCGCCCCGCGGCGGCCAGACCAGCTGGCCGCGCACGATCCCCTCGAAGCTTTCGACATGGCCGTCCGGCCAGGCCAGCGACAGCACGCAGACGAAGCTGGCGCGGCGATCGACCTCCCCATCCGAAGAGGTCTCGGCCTTGAGCCCCTCCTCCACCTTCTGCATCGCGGCGCGGAAATCCTTCTCGGGTCCCGCCCAGCGCGCCGAATAGATGCCCGGCGCGCCGGCAAGGCCATCGCAGGCAAGGCCCGAATCGTCGGCCAGCGCGGGCTCGCCCGAGGCCTTCGCGGCGGCCAGCGCCTTCAGCTCGGCATTGCCCGTGAACGTGTCGGCTGTCTCGTCCGGCTCGGCCAGACCCAGCTCCCTTGCCGGGACAGCCGTGAAGCCGGCTTCAACCAGGAGGTCAGCCAATTCCTTGGCCTTGCCCGGGTTGTGGGTCGCGGCGATCAGCCGGCCAGGAGCGAGTTTGCGGCGTGTGCGGTTTCCGTCCTGCATCTGGCGCAGCTGCGTCCTTTTATCAGGGGTAATGGACGGCCATATTGTTTTTCGATATGGTTCGAATCCATCCCGCCAGACAAGTTGACCGCTGGCAAGCCAAAGGCGCGGCGGCGGGACCGGCTAGGCATTTGCCGCACGACAGCGGCGCGGCAGGGAGCGGACCTTTATCTATGCTGATGCGCGCAACCGGCCGCGGATCGATTTCCTCATTCCTGAAGCTGGCGGTGGACATCGCCTGGGTAGTCGCGTGCGCCCTGCTCGGCTTCATCTGGATCATCACGGCGATCTCGGTTTTCTCGATGGTGAATGGCGGCGCGCCGATCGCCGTGTTCGAGCGCATCGCGATCGGGAACCCCCGCGATCTTGCGGTATGGACGCTCAACGGATCGATTCTGTGCATCGGAGCGATGATCGTCTGCGCCTATCTGCGCGGCGTGTTCGAGACGCTGGTGGTAGGCGATCCGTTCGTGCCGGAGAACGCCCGGCGCTTCCGGGCGATCGCTCTTGTGCTCGCCATCATGGAGGGCCTCAGCATGTTCGTGACCACGCTGGTCCGCCTCATGCTGAGCGCGTTCGGCGTAACCGGCGCGGCCGACGCCTCGATCATCCCGAAGATCAACTGGCCTGTATGGTTTGCAGTTCTGACGCTGCTGGTCCTGGCCCAGGTATTCCGCGAGGGCGCGGCCATGCGGGAAGAACAGAAGATGACGATCTGAGATGGCGATCCGCGTAACCCTCGACCGGGTCCTTCTGGACCGGCGCATGTCGCTCACCGAGCTAGGCGATCGCGTCGGCATCACGCTTGCGAACCTGTCGATCCTCAAGACCGGCAAGGCCAAGGCGATCCGCTTCTCGACGCTCGAAGCATTGTGCCGGGAACTCAAATGTCAGCCTGGCGATATTCTGATCTGGGATCCCGACGAAGCGGCTGCGTCCGATGACGAGGATGGCGAAACCGCCGTCGCGGCGGAATAACCACCGCACAAGCTCAAGGCAATCGGGCCCCATAATAACCACTGTCCGCACTGCGTTTTCAGGTTCGGCGGAATGTGAAAATCTCGCAGCTCCTATGCATGCTGTCTGCGAGGGACGACGGATGAGCTGCCCAGTAGAGTCTACGACGCTCTCATGAACAGCGACTCGATGCACACGATGCTGCTGGCGCTGCCGGTGGCGACGGCGGGCGTGATGCTGGCGACGGCGGCAGGCATGCTGCGGACGGAACGTCCGACGGTGCGCTGGACGGGCGTGGCCTTCATGCTGTCGGTGGCGGCGTATGCGCTGAAGCTGTGGAACGACGAGCTGGATGTCCTTCCAGACGCTTTGGTTTTGATGCGAGTCGTCATTGGCGCCGGCGCAGTGGGCTGGTTCTGGCTGTTCGTAACGGCGGTGTTCGAGGATGAGCCGCGGCTTCATCCGGGAATGCTGGCTGCGGTGGTCGCGCTCATCCTGATCTGTGTGATCGGCGCCTACGCGGCGACGGCGTGGAGCATGTGGATCGACGTGCTGGCGAACCTGATGCGGATCGCAATGGCCCTCGCGGCGCTCGCCGTCGTCGTACGCGGATGGAGGGGTGACCTGGTCGAACCTCGCCGCCGGCTGCGCGGGCCCCTTCTTGTGACCATCACCGCGTACATCCTTGTGACGCGTTGCCTTGCCGTCCTCGACGACCTTGGCATGGCGCCCGGCTGGTATCTCGTGACCAACGCCGCGATCCTGTTCCTGATCGCAAACATCGCCTCGCTTGTATTCCTCGAATCGCGCGGCGAGATCTTCAGCGCGGCGCCGGTGCGCGCAGCCGCTCGCTCGCCGTCGCAAAAGGCGATTGCGGAAACGGCATGCCGCGACCGGGCGATGAAGGCGGACCTTGGCCGGATTCAGGCGCTGATGGAAACACAGCAGGCCTGGCGCGAGGAAGGCCTTACGATCGCCGGCCTCGCGGTTCGGGTGAACATGCCAGAGGCGCAGCTCCGGCGGCTGATCAACGACCAGCTCGGCTATCGCAACTTTCCGAGCTTCGTGAATGCGCACCGCATCGCTGAAGCGAAGGCCCGGCTCGCCGACCCCGGCGAGGCGCGGACGCCGGTCTCGGCCATCGCCTTCGACATAGGCTTCGGCTCGCTGGGCCCTTTCAACCGCGCCTTCCGGCAGGAAACCGGCCTCTCGCCAAGCGAATGGCGAAGGAAAGCGCTCGGATCGGCCGCCGACGACGATGCGACCGGCGAAACTACCGTCGCGGCGAAATAGCCAACTCTTCGCGTTTTGATTTGCCGTCGGGGCCTGACAGTCCGACGCTCCACCCCTACATGCATCAATGAAACGGGCGGGACCGATGAGTCTTTCAGGACACACAGCGACAGGCGCATGAGCGATCCGCGGCAGACCGTGATGCTTGCGCTGCTCATGGTAACCGTGGGGGCCATGCTCACCATGGCTGCGGGGATATCGCGCGCGCCGCAGCCCGTGGCGCGGTGGACAGGCATCGTCTTCGAGGTTTCGGCGGCCGCCTACGCGGCAAAGCTCTGGAACGACCTGACCGGCCTGCTTGGCCCTGTCGCCGAATTTTTCGTGCTTTCGCTGTCGTTCGGCACGGTCGGCTGGTTCTGGCTGTTCGTGCTGACGCTGTTCGAGGACCGCAAGAGCACAAGACCGATCCTGCTTGTCCCGGTGCTGGCGCCGGTCGTGCTGGGGCTGGTTGGCTGGTACTCGCCGCCGGATATTGCGCGCTGGCTGTTCGTGACATCGGGCCTGATACGGATCGGTCTCGGGATTGCCGTGGTGCGAATCGTGACGCGGAGCTGGAAGGGCGACCTGGTCGAGGTGCGCCGCCAGCTGCGCGGACCATTCCTGCTGGTGGTGACGGCCTACATCCTGGCGTTGGTGGGGTTTGATCTCTGGGAGGCGTTCATCGCTCCCGTGCCGATGTTCCCGCTGATCAACTCGATCGTGCTGGCAGTCATATGCCTCTCGGGATCCTTCGTGTTCATCGAGGCGCGCGAACAGCTGTTCGCGCCCGAAACGGCTACCGCGCCGAGGATTCCGGCGAAGGACGCCGCGGCCCGCGCCAATGGAAACGGGGATGCCGCCGCCGGCAACGGGCTCGATCGCGCGGAAAAGGCCGATCTCGACCGGCTCGAAGCCCTGATGGCCAGGGAAGAAGTCTGGCGCGAGGAGGGGCTGACCATTGCCAGCCTCGCGCTCCGCGCTGGCATGCCGGAGACGCAACTTCGTCGGCTGATCAGCGACTGCCTCGGCTACCGCAATTTCCCGAGCTATGTGAACGCCCACCGGATCGCCGCGGCCAAGGCGCGTCTTGCCGATCCCAACGAGGCGCGCATTTCGATCTCGGCGATCGCCTTCGACATCGGATTTGCCTCGCTCGGGCCATTCAACCGCGCTTTCAAGGAAGTAACCGGCGTTGCGCCCTCGGAATGGCGGCGCACCGCGCTCAACGAACCCTCGCCGATTTCCGAAGAAGTCTGATCGATTCCTGAAAAGCCCCGATCTTTCCGGGGCTTGAATCGGCTACACGCGTCGGCTTGCCGAACTGCGAAAATCCCTGATCGAATTCTGCAATCCCGCGCCGTTTCCCGAAAACGAGGAGCGGAGCGCCGCGATCGTCCCCATTCATGAGTCATCCATAGAAGGAGAAACCGCATGGATACGACGCTCGCCTCCCCGAAGTTCGCCTCCTCGAATCGCACCTCCCCGAAAACCTCCAGCATCCTCGCCGTCGCCCTTTCTGTCGGCGCGGTGGTCTGGCTCGCCGCCGTGACCACCGGCATGGCTCACGCCGAGACCGCTCCCCAGACGGCGGCTCGCGTGACCTATGCCGATCTCGACGTCTCGACGGCGGACGGCGCGCGTGCGCTGCTTGGCCGTATCGGTATCGCGGCCAAGGCCGCGTGCGGTGTGAAGACGCACAGCCCGTTGCTGCCGCGCGAGGCGAGCTATCATCGCGTCTGTGTAGCGAACGCGGTCGACGCCGCGGTGAAACAGATCGGCTCGCCGATGCTGGCCGAGCTTCGCACCCAATCGCCCGAAAGCGTCACTCTCGCTGCACGCTGAGGTCGGTCCCTGGCGGATAAAGCTCCCGCCAAGATCGCCTGACGGCGGGTCTCCGGTCCCACCGATTCCCGGAGACCCGCCGTGATTTCTGCTAGCGCTTTTTCGGTTTGGCTTTGACGGCTTTCGGCCTGGCAGACTTGCCCTTGCCGGGCCGCGACAGGAGCCACAGGCCGGCGGTCATCAGCTTGCCGTCTTCGAACTTGGCCGCCTCGATCCGCTTGAGGAAATCCTCGCGGAAAAATTCGACGCGCTTCACGTCTTCCTTCTCCGCCGCGAGGCCCGAGGCTTTCGGATCGACAAGGTCCGCCGTCTTCACCGGCGCATAGTAGAGAAATATCCGCTCCGATGAGGCGCCTGGCGATACGTAGTAGTGGCCGATAGCCACGAGCTTGCCCGCGCGATAGCCGATCTCCTCCATCATTTCGCGCCGGATACAGTCTTCAGGGTCTTCGCCGTCCTCGACCGATCCGGCCATCGCCTCGATGATGTAGCCTGGACCCTTGTCGTAGGTCGCGACACGGAACTGCTCGGTCGCGACGATGACATCGCGCTCGACGTCATGGACCAGCGCTGCTGCGCTGTCGCCGCGCTCGAAGATCTCGCGCTTCGAATCGGTGATGCGCCCCTTCCCCGCCGCGCGGTCGAAGTCGAACACGACTTCTTCGATGCGGTAGCGGCCCTTGTAGGCCGCGCGCCTCGACTTGAGGTCGACCTTGCGTTTTTTCGCGGCCATCGATCAGAGTCCCAGCGCCTTGCGCTGCGCGGCGAAGAGCTGTTCGCAGCCGGCCTCGGCGAGATCCATCAGCGCGTTGAACTCGGCGCGGCTGAAGGTGCGCTGTTCGCCCGTGCCCTGGATCTCGATCAGCTTTCCGCCGGACGCCATCACGAAGTTGGCGTCGACCTGGGCTGCCGAGTCCTCCGGATAGTCGAGGTCGAGCACTGGCGCGTCATTGAAGATGCCGCATGAGATGGCGGCAACCTGGGCGGCCAGAGGATTGGCCTTGATGACGCCCTCCTCGATCAGGTAGCGGCACGCCATGGCGAGCGCGACATAGCCGCCGGTGATCGCCGCCGTGCGGGTGCCGCCATCGGCCTGGATCACGTCGCAATCGAGGGTGATGGTGTTCTCGCCCAGCGCCTTCATGTCGGTGACCGAGCGCAGCGCCCGGCCGATCAGCCGCTGGATTTCCTGGGTGCGGCCGGACTGTTTTCCCTCGGCGGCTTCGCGCCTTCCGCGGGTGTGGGTGGCGCGCGGCAGCATGCCGTATTCGCCGGTTACCCAGCCTTCGCCTTTACCCTTCTTCCAGCGCGGAACCTCTCCGGCCCAGCTGGCCGTACACAGCACATGAGTGTTCCCGAACTTGGCGAGGCAGGAGCCCTCCGCATACCGGCTCACACCCGGCTCAAGGGAAATGGGGCGGAGCTGGTCGGGCGTTCTGCCGGAAGGTCTCATGAAATCAGGTCTTTCGAGGTGCTGAGCGTAATGCGGGGTTGTTGAAACCCCGGTCCATCACCCATAACTTCCCGGCGTCATGACCGCCAGCCAGCGTCCTCCCATCGGAACCGGGTCGGCCCCGTCCGCCGCCGCCTTCGCGGCCATGGACAGGCGCAGCCGCGACATATTCAAGGAGATCGTCCAGTCCTATCTCGACACCGGCGAGCCGGTGGGTTCGCGCACGATTTCGCGCCGCGGCGTGGCGCTGTCGCCCGCCTCGATCCGCAACATCATGTCGGACCTCGCCGAGATGGGCCTGATCGACTCGCCGCATACTTCGGCGGGCCGGGTGCCCACGCATGCAGGGCTCAGGATCTTCGTCGACTCGCTGATGCAGCTCGGCGAGCCGGCCGAGAGCGACAAGCGGAACATAGAGGCCCGGCTCGCAGGCTCGGGCCGCCGCATGGAGAATGTGCTGTCGGAGGCCTCCGAGCTTCTGTCCGGAGTGGTCGGCGGCGCAGGCCTCGTTTCGACGCCGGCCCAGGACACGCCCATCCGGCATGTCGAGTTCGTGCGTATCTCCTCCGAGCAGGCCCTCGCCGTGATCGTCGCTGAATCGGGCGACGTCGAGAACCGCGTGCTCGCCCTCCCGGCCGGACTTCCCGCGTCCGCGCTGATCGAGGCGAGCAACTATCTCAACGCCCGCATGAAGGGCCGCACCCTGGCCGAAGCACGCGAGACCGTGCTTACCGAGGTCCGCTCGCGCAAAGCGCTGCTCGATCAGACCGCCGCCAAATTGATCGAGGACGGCCTGGCGCAATGGTCGGGCGAGGACCCCACCCGCGGACGCTCGCTGATCGTCCGCGGCCGGGCGAACCTGCTCGAGGACGCAAGCGCGGGCGACGACCTTGTCCGGGTGCGCGATCTTTTCGCCGAGCTGGAGCGTTCGGAAAACCTGCTCAATGTGCTCGACACGGCGCGCGAAGGTGAAGGCGTACGGCTGTTTATCGGATCGGAAAACCCGCTCTTCTCGCTTTCGGGCTCGGCGATGATCGTCGCGCCCTATATGAACGCCGAGCGCAAGATCGTAGGCGCGCTGGGCGTCATCGGTCCGACGCGGCTCAATTATGCTCGCGTTATCCCGATGGTGGATTATACCGCGCAGGTCGTAGGCCGCCTGCTGGGCGATCCCCGCGCGGGCGGAAAGAGAGAATAGTGGATATGAACGCCGATACCCCCTCGAACTCCGGCCAGGACGCGGACGAAGCTGTCCTCGCGGCTGAAAACGAAGGCATGGATGAAGCCATCGGCAACCCGCGTGCGCAGGTGCTCGCCGAGCGGGTGGTCGCGCTGGAGAAGGAGCGCGACGAGCTGAATGACCGGATGCTTCGCGCGCTCGCCGAGACCGACAATGTGCGCAAGCGCGCCAACCGGCAGATCACCGAAGAGCGCACCTACGCCGTCGAGAAATTCGCGCGCGACCTGCTCAACGTGTCGGACAATCTTTCCCGCGCGCTCGCCGCCCTGCCCGCCGACGTCCGCGCCAAGCTGCCGGAAGCGGCCCGCGTCGCGCTCGAGGGGGTCGAGCTGACACAGAAGGAATTGGTGACCGTGCTCGCCCGCCACGGCGTCACCGCCATCGATGCGGCGCCCGGCGCGGCCTTCGACCCGGCGCTGCACCAGGCGGTCACGCAAATCCCGAGCCCGCACCCCGCCGGCTCGGTCGCCGAACTCTTCCAGTCCGGCTGGCGCATCGGCGACCGCACGCTGCGCGCGGCGATGGTTGCAGTGAGCGCCGGGCTGAACGGGCTGCAGTAGGCGGATTTGCCTCCGCTGCCGTCCTTGCGTTAGTTTCCGGGCGGTCGGGAAACATCCGGAGGCCGGCATGGCCCAGCCAGACACTCTTCCCCGGCATGGCTCGACCGCTGCATTGATCCAGGCGCTGATAAGTCTCGCCGTGTGGCTCGCGATCATGATCGCGGCCATGTTCGGCTCGGCGGGAACGTGGGACTGGCCGCGCGGATGGATGTTCTTCGGCGTCTATTGCCTGCTGACCGCGATCGCCTGCGTCTGGCTGTGGATCGTGAACCCGGAGATTTTCGCAGCGCGCTCGAAGATCCAGAAAGGCACCAAGGGGTGGGACAGGATCCTCACCGTCTTCATCATCCTGACCTACATCGCCATCCTGCCGGTCGCGGCCCTCGACGACGGCCGCTTCCACTGG
>Ga0210377_10004151_pt1 | contig 12242 bp, 12 predicted proteins | sample PLM4_65_b1redo_FD_155480 | JGI IMG/M metagenome (GOLD analysis project Ga0210377, IMG submission 155480) | Groundwater sediment microbial communities from an aquifer in East River, Colorado, USA - PLM4_65_b1 redo | ecosystem: Environmental > Terrestrial > Soil > Riparian zone | place: USA: East... | reverse complement strand
TGGGGCGCATGGGCAAGCCCGTCGAAATCGCCTACGCGGCGCTCTATCTGGCCTCGGACGAGGCGGCCTACGTCACCGGCGCGGAAATCAACGTCGATGGCGGCGCGGCGTGCGCTTAACCGCCCGGTCTGCGAAGCTGTCGAGCAGACTGTCGATACCGTCACGCACTTGCTCCGCGCCGAGGCATCCGAATAGGAGACGACCGGTGTTGCAGGAACACGTTCAAGACCGCTGGCGTTCGCAGTGGACGGCGACGGAGCCGCTCGAGATCGGCTACAGCTTCGTCGCCGCCGAGGCCTCGTGGCGAAAGGGCAGCCAAGACCTCCATGTCCGGGATCTCGGCTTGGAGGAGGCGAGCGGCGGGCTCATGGGCGCGCAGCATTTCCGCGCGCTGGGTGCACGGGACAAGACGGCGCCCGCGTGGCTGTGCCACGATCTCGATTTTCAATTCTTCTACATTCTCAGAGGATGGCTCGAGATCGAGAACGAAGTCGAAGGCCGCCGCAGGCTCGATGCCGGCACGGCCGGCATGCACGGGCCTTTCCCGCGCTACAATGAAATCGAGCATTCGGACGATTTCGAAGTCAGCGAGATCACCGCGCCGGCAAAAGGGGCGACGATCGCAGGGCGCGACACTGCGCTACCGCCGCGCGCCGAGTCCCTCGCCGCCAGCCGGCGCGCGCATTACCTCAGCGAAACGCCGGAGTCGTACGTCGTCGGCGCCGGGCCTCGGCGATATTTCGCCTATCGCGACCTCGGCACGGCGGATTTCACCCAACGCCGCATCCACATTCATGTCGTCAAGGCGCTCGAGCCGATGCCCGGCGGCACGGGCTGGCACAATCACACGATGAGTCAGCTGTTCGTCGTGCTCGAGGGCTGGGCCCACCTCGCCGTCGAAGGCCAGGGCGCGCGCACGATGAATGCCGGGGATGCCATGTGCCTCCGCGCCGGAATGCGTCACGACGTCCCCGCCTATTCCACGAACTACAAGGTCCTCGAAATGTGCATTCCGGCGGAATACGAAACGACCGCAACCGATGCGCCGGCCGTCGTGGCCTGAAAATTCCGAGGAAGATGCCATGAGCAACGTCGTCACCGGCGCTTCACTTTCGGCCAAGGCCTCACTAAGCTCGACCGCGAAGTGAATGAAAGACGACGTCGTACAAGAGCAATTCACGCGAGAGAGGGAGGATACGATGACTAGAGGCGCGTTCATCCGCGGCACGCTGCTGGGCTGCGCGGCATTGATCGGCGGACTAGCCGCTCCGGCGACCGCCGCCGACCCTGGAATAACGGACACCGAAATCGTCATCGGCCTGTTCGCGCCGATGTCGGGCCAGCTCGCCGCGTTCGGCTTCGATCCGCTGCAGGCGGCGAAGATGTGGTACGAGGAGGTCAACAAGAAAGGCGGCATTCACGGCCGCAAGCTCAAGGTCATCGTCGAGGACGACAAGTGCAATCCCACCGAAGTCGTCGCGGTGGTGAAGAAGTTCGTCACGGTCGACAAGACCTTCATCGTGCATGGCGGATCGTGCTCGGCGGCCGCGGTCGCGGCGCAGGAATTCGTCACGCGCGAGAAGGTCCCGCACATCATGCTGAACGCCGCCGGCGACGCGGCCGTGATTCCGCCCACGCGCTACGTGTTCGGCGCCTTCGCCGGAACGCAGCGCACGGTCGGCGGCACGATCATGGAATTCGCGATCAAGGAGCTCAAAGGCAAGCGCATCGCCTACATCGCGCACGACGACGATTTCGGCAACGCCAACTGGGCGACGGCCAAGGCCGTGGCCGCCAAGATGGGCGTCGAGGTGGTGGCGGTGGAGCGCATCTCGCCGCGCATCACCGATGTCACGGCGCCGATGCTCAAGGTGCGCGCCGCCAATCCCGACGTGATCATCAACACCGCCTATCCGGCGCCGGCGGTGCTGATCACGCAGAAATACGCCGAGTACGGGATGACGAAAACGCCGATCGTCGTGGCGGTGCAGGGAATCCCGCTCCCGGCCGTGTTCGCGAAGAACGTCGGCAACGACGCCGCGCTCGCGAACCTCTACTACGGCTCGCCGCTCAACGACCTGACCGATGGGCCGAAGCAGCAGAAGTGGATTCAGCTCTACAAGCAGTACTACCCGGACCGCAATCCCGGCGCCTTCATGACCTACGGGCTCCCGTCGGCGATGGCCATCACGGCGGCGCTCGAGAAGGCGGGCAAGGGCGTCACGCGCGAAACCTTCATCGATGCGCTCGAGACGCTGAATTTCGACACCGGCGTGCTGGCCGGCCCGATCGCCTTCGCCAAGGATCGGCGCGACGGGCATCGCGCGTCGATCTTCATCAAGTTCGACGGCAAGACCCACAAGCTCGCGCCGGGCGCCTATTTCTGGAACGGGAAAGACGGCATGTGATCGGGGCCGGGCGGGCGCGATGCCGCGTCCGCCCCACTGACGGCGCTCGCGAATGCTGCCGCTCATCCTGCAGGCGGCTGCCAGCGGCGTGGTCACGGGCTGCGTCTATGCCCTGATCGCGCTGTCGCTGGTCATCGTCTACAAGTCGACCGACGTCATCAATTTCGCCGGCGGCGAGATCGTGATGATCGGCGGCTATTTCGGCATGTTGGCGCTGCTCTCTCTCGAGCTGCCGTATGTCACGATCTTCCTGTTCAGCGCGGCCGCGACCTTCGCGCTGGGGGCGGCTTTCGATCGCGTCGTGCTCAACACGGTGCTCGGCCGCGCCTCGCCCGGGCAGAGCATCCTGGTCGCCATGGTGATCGCGACCGTCGGCCTGTCCTACGTGCTCAAGGGCAGCGTCCGCGTCGTTCCCTACACCGAGGAGGTGCGCCGCCTGCCGCCGCTGTTCACGGGCGAGCCCATTTTTCTCGGCCCGGTCATCCTCCAGCGCCAAGACATCGCGATCGTGGTGATCGCGGTCCTCATCATGCTGGCCCTCTGGGCATTCTTCGCGTTCACGCTCGCCGGCAAGGCGCTCCGCGCCACGAGCCAGAATCCGCGCGCCGCGGCGCTGGTCGGCATTCCGGTGCGCCGCATGCGCATGACCGTCTGGGGCATCGCGTCCGCCCTGGCCGCCGTCGCGGGCATCCTGCTCGCGCCCAAGCTGCTGATGACGCCGGACATGGGCGTCATCGTCATCCTGGCCTTCGCCGCGGCCATCATCGGGGGCTTCGCCAGCCTGCCCGGCTGCATCCTCGGCGGCATCGTGCTCGGCGTCATTCAGAACCTGGTGGGCCTGCTGATCTCGTCGAAGGCGATTTCGGTGGCGCCGTTTCTCGTGATCATGCTGATCCTCGTGCTGCGGCCGCAGGGCCTGTTCGGCGGCCCGGTCGTCGCCAAGAAGGTCTAGAGCAAGGTGTACGGTTCCCCCTCGCTCGCGCGCCTGGCGCCGCTGCTGGCTTTGCTCGTGCTCGGCGCGGTGCTGCCGCCGCTCGTGCCGCAATACTTCCTGTATCTCGGCAATCTCCTGATGATGTACGCGGTGCTGGCGCTCGGGCTCGACCTGCTGCTGGGCTGGGCCGGCCAATTCGCGTTCGCGCATATCGCGTTCTTCGGCGTCGGCGTCTACGCGACGGTCCTGCTTCAGACCAAGCTCGGCCTGCCCTACGTCGTGGCGATGCCGGCGGCAGCGCTCTTGGCCGGCGCCATCGGGTTGATCATCGCGATCCCAGCCACGCGCCTGCGCGCGGTCTATCTCGCGCTCGCGACCTTCGCCTTCGCCGAGGGCGCGCAATGGGTGTTCAATTCCTGGGACACGATGACCGGTGGCGCGGACGGGATTCGCATCTCGTCCCCGAGCCTGTTCGGATATGCGATGGGCAGCGATCCCAAGGCATTTCCGGTGATGACGGTGCTGCTCGCCGTCGTCATCGCCGCGACGCTCTATCTCACGAAATCCAAATTCGGCCGCTCGATGTGCGCGATCCGCGAAAGCGAGCACGCGGCGTCGGCGTCGGGCATCGACGTGCGCGGCACGAAGATCCTGGTGTTCGCCATATCCGCGGTCTATGCCGGCATCGCCGGCGGCATGTACACGCTGTTCAATTCCTTCGCGAACCCGGAAGTGTTCGGCTTCACCCAGATCGTGCTGGTGCTGTCGATGATCGTCGTCGGCGGGCTTGGCACGCTGCCCGGGGTGTTGATCGGCGTCGTGCTGCTGGGCCTCATGCCCGAGATCATGCGCACCGCCATGCGCCATCTGCTCGTCTGGCAGGAGCTGGTCTACGGCGTGATCCTGATCGTGGCGATGATGTACATGCCGCGCGGCATCTGGGGCCTGCTGCCGCGGCGGCGGCGCAGGCTGGCCCGGGCATGAGCGCCCCGCTGTTCTCGCTCCGGAACGTGAGCGTGCGGTTCGGCGGCCTGCATGCGCTGCAGGGCTTCTCGATGGACGTCGCCGCCGGCTCGATCCACGCGCTGATCGGCCCGAACGGCGCCGGCAAGTCGACCGTGTTCAACTGCGTTTCGCGCTTCTACACGCCGAGCGAGGGCGAGATCCTGTTCGAAGGCCGCTCGCTCCTCGAGCTGCCTCCGCACCGGGTCGCCGGCCTCGGCATCGCGCGCACCTTTCAGAACATCGAGCTCTGCCGCAGCCTCACGGTGCTGGAGAACGTGCTGATCGGCATGACGCCGCATGTGCGCGGATATTTTCCATTCGCGCCGGGCCGGCGCCGCGCCGCCGCCGAGCGCATGGCGGTGGCCGAGGCGGAGGCGCTGCTCGAGCGCACCGGCCTCGCGGCGCTGCGCGATGCGCCGGCCGAGCAGCTCGATTTCGGCAACCAGAAGAAGCTCGATCTGGCCCGCGCCCTTGCGGCCAAGCCGCGCCTGTTGCTGCTCGACGAGCCCGCGGCCGGGCTGCGCAACCGCGAGATCGCGGCGCTCGATGCCTTGCTCGTCGCCCTCGCGCGCGAGCGCGGCATCACCATCGTGCTGGTGGAGCACGTGATGCAGCTGGTCATGGCGGTGGCCGACCGCATCACCGTGCTGAATTTCGGCCAGAAGATCGCCGAAGGCACCGGTGCCGAGGTGCGCAACGATCCGCGGGTGATCGAGGCCTATCTCGGGCAAGGCGCGTATGCTTGAGGTGCACGGCATTTCCGCGAGCTATGGCGCGGTGCGGGCGCTCGAGAACGTATCGCTCGAGGTCGCGGCCGGCCGCATCGTCTGCCTGCTCGGCGCCAACGGGGCCGGCAAGACCTCGACCCTCAACTGCATCTCGGGCGTGGTCCCGGTGACCGGCGGCCGCATCCGCTTCGACGGCGAGGACATTACCGGCTGGCCGATCGACCGCATCGTCGCGCGCGGCATCGTGCAGGTGCCGGAAGGGCGCGAGATATTCCCCGAGCTCACGGTGGCCGACAATCTGCTGCTCGGCGCGTGGCTGCGCCGGCGCGACCGCGCCGCCTTGCGCGGCTTCGATCGCGTTTACGACTATTTCCCGCGGCTCGAGGAGCGCGCGCAGCAGGCGGCCGGCACGCTTTCGGGCGGCGAGCAGCAGATGCTGATGATCGGCCGGGCCTTGATGTCCCAGCCGAAGCTGCTCCTGCTCGACGAGCCCAGCCTCGGCCTCTCGCCCATTCTCGTGCAGCAGCTCTTCGCCATCATCGCGCGCGTGCACGCCGACGGCATTCCGATTCTGCTCGTCGAGCAGAACGCGGCGGTTGCCCTGGCGGCCAGCCATCATGGCTACATCCTGGAGAACGGCGAGATCCGCCTGCACGGCCCCGCCAAGCAACTGGCCGACAATCCCGAAGTGCGCGCGGCCTATCTCGGCGCGTGACGGCGCTAGCCGATGCCCGCCAGGCGTTTCACCCGGTCGAAGGTCACGCCGACGGCCTTGAGGGCATCCGGATAGGCCAGCGGCGATGCGAAATCGCCGATTTCGCCCATGCGCGCCAATAGCGTTTCGGCCGTGACCTGCTTCGGATCGTCGATGTCGATGCCCGGGCTCTCGACGGTCCGCGCGCGGGCGAAATGCCCGCCGCCGGCGATCAGCACTTCGCCCGAGAGCGGGCATGGCTCGCTGCACAGCAGGACCACGGCGGCCGCGACCTGCGCCGGGTCGATCAACGGCGCGATCTCCTTGGGAAAGATGTCGCCGAGGCGGGTCAGCGCGAAAGGCGAGATGCAATTGACCTTGATGCCGAGCGCCTCGGCCGAGAGCCGCACCCCGTGCATCAAGCCGATCACCCCGGCCTTGGCCGCGCCGTAGGCGACGCTGTCGACCTTGCCGTAGAAGCCGACCTGGCTGGTGGTGAACACGATCCGGCCGTAGCGCCGGACGGCCATGACCGGCCACGCCGCCTGCGTCACGTGAAACGTGCCCATGAGATGGACATCGAGGAGGTTCTGGAGATCCTCGGGCGTGGTGTCGGCGAAAATGTTTCGGCGGTTGTTACCGGCGTTGTTGACGACGATGTCGAGCGCGCCAAACGCATCGACCGCGCGGCGCACCATGGCTTCGGCGAGGCCCACCTTCGTCACGTCGCCATAGTCGGCCACGGCGCGCCCGCCCGCCGCGCGGATCGCCGCCACGACGCCATCGGCCGGAGCGGGCTCGCCCCGGTCGTCCGCCCGGATGTTGAAGCCGGGATCGTTGACGACGACCGCGGCTCCGCGCGCGGCCAGCGCCAGCGCATAGGCGCGGCCCAATCCGCGTCCGGCGCCGGTGACCAGCGCAACGCGACCATCGAGGCGGATCGAATTGCCGCCACGCGGCGATGGCATATCCTGCATGTCGTCGTCTCCCGGAGCTTGATGGGAATGCGCCAGCCGCGCATGTTAGGGTTCAAATCCGGCAGCGTGAAGCACCGGAATGCTTAGGCAGCAAAGTTTCGTCCGCAACCGACGAGGGACGCCGTGAAATTCGCGATCGTGGGCACCGGCGGCGTCGGCGGATATTTGGGCGCGCGGCTCGTCTCAGCCGGACACGCGGTCGGCTTCGTGGCGCGCGGAAAAAATCTGGCGGCGCTCCGGGAGCGGGGGCTGCGCCTCAAGAGCCCGCTCGGCGACGCGGAGACCGGCCCGCTGGTCGCCAGCGACGATCCGGAAGCCCTCGGACGGGCGGACACGGTCTTCATCACGACCAAATTGTACGACCTCGAGGCGGTCGCGCGGCGGGCGAAGCCGCTGGTGGGGCCCGGCACGCTCGTCGTGCCGGTCCAAAACGGCGTCGAGGCGCACGAAATCTTGGCCCGCGCGCTGCCGCCCGGCTCAGTGCTGAAGGGCACGATCTACATCAGTTCGTTTCTCGTCGGCCCCGGCGAGATCCTGCACAAATCGCCGTTCTGCCGGCTGCGCTTCGCCGCGGCGAGCGGCGGCGTCCGCGGCGACGTCGCCGCGCTCGCGGCGGTCCTGAATGCGGTCCCGGGCATCGAAGCCGCCGTGTCTCCCGATATCGACGCCGATCTGTGGCGCAAGCTCGTGATGCTGGCGCCGTTCTCGGCCGTCGCGTGCCTGGAGCGGAAGGGGGTGGGCGGCGTGCTTGCCGATCCCAAAAGCTTTGCCCTGTTCAACAAGGCCATGGCCGAGGCCGTTGCGGTCGCGCGGGCCAAGGGCGTCGCCTTGCCCGACGATATCGAGGCGGCGACGATCAAGCAGGTGCGCCAGTTCCCCGACAATGCGAAGCCGTCGATGCTCGAAGACCTGGAAGCAGGCCGGCCGCTCGAGCTCGACTACCTGTCGGGGGCGGTGGCGCGCTTCGGCAAATCCCTCGGTGTGCCCACGCCGGTGCATGAGAACGCCTATCGAACGCTTTCGCCCTACGCCGCCGGGCGGGCTTCGCGATAAATCGGTGAAATAAAGCCGCCGCGCTGCATTGACATGGCCTCACGCATAGCCATGTTCACGGTGCGACCGTTGGCACTCGCCTTCCATGAGTGCCAAAACGGCAAGACATCAAGCAAATCATCATGAACAGGAGGGGGAATTGAAATTCCGCCCATTGCACGACCGCGTCGTCGTTCGCAGCATCGAAGGCGATGCAAAGACGGCTGGCGGCATCATCATTCCGGAAACCGCCAAGGAGAAGCCGCAGGAGGGCCAGATCGTCGCCGTGGGCCCGGGCGGCCGCGACGAAAGCGGCAAGCTCATCCCCATCGACCTCAAGGTCGGCGACCGCATCCTGTTCGGCAAGTGGTCGGGCACCGAGGTCAAGATCGACGGCGAGGAGCTGCTCATCATGAAGGAGAGCGACGTGATGGGCGTGATCGAAAGCACGGCCAAGCCCGTCCGCAAGGCCGCCTGAGCCGCCGTCAACACTCACATACATCGTAGAAAAGGATCAACACTATGGCTGCAAAGGACGTGAAATTCGGTGGCGATGCGCGCCAGCGCATGCTGCGCGGCGTCGACATCCTGGCCGAGGCCGTCAAGGTGACGCTCGGCCCCAAGGGCCGCAACGTCGTGCTCGACAAGGCCTACGGCGCGCCGCGCATCACCAAGGACGGTGTCACGGTCGCCAAGGAGATCGAGCTTTCCGACAAGTTCGAGAACATGGGTGCCCAGATGGTTCGCGAGGTCGCGTCCAAGACCTCCGACATCGCCGGCGACGGCACCACCACCGCCACCGTGCTCGCGCAGGCCATCGTCAAGGAAGGCGCCAAGGCCGTGGCCGCGGGCATGAACCCGATGGATTTGAAGCGCGGCATCGAGCTCGCGGTCGAGGCCGTCGTCGAGGATCTCAAGAAGAAGTCGAAGAAGGTCACGACCAACGACGAGATCGCCCAGGTCGGCACCATCTCGGCCAATGGCGAAAAAGATATCGGCGAAATGATCGCCAAGGCGATGGAGAAGGTCGGCAACGAGGGCGTGATCACGGTCGAGGAAGCCAAGTCGATCGAGACCGAGCTCGAAGTCGTCGAGGGCATGCAGTTCGATCGCGGCTACATCTCGCCCTATTTCGTCACCAACGCCGACAAGATGCAGGTCATCCTCGAAGATCCCTACGTGCTGATCAGCGAGAAGAAGCTCTCCAGTCTGCAGCCATTGCTGCCGATCCTCGAGGCCGTGGTGCAGGCGGGCAAGCCCCTCCTCATCATCGCCGAAGACGTCGAGGGCGAGGCGCTGGCGACGCTCGTGGTCAACAAGCTGCGCGGCGGGTTGAAGGTGGCGGCGGTCAAGGCCCCCGGCTTCGGCGACCGGCGCAAGGCCATGCTCGAGGACGTCGCGATCCTGACCAAGGGTCAGGCGATCAGCGAGGACCTCGGCATCAAGCTCGAGAGTGTCACGCTCGACATGCTCGGCCGCGCCAAGCGCGTGATCATCGACAAGGACAACACCACGATCATCGACGGCGCCGGCAACAAGAAGGAAATCGAAGCGCGCTGCGCGCAGATGCGGCAGCAGATCGACGAGACCACGTCGGACTACGACAAGGAGAAGCTGCAGGAGCGGCTGGCCAAGCTCGCGGGCGGGGTCGCCATCATCCGCGTCGGCGGCGCCACCGAGGTCGAGGTGAAGGAGCGCAAGGATCGCGTCGACGACGCGATGCACGCGACCCGCGCCGCGGTCGAGGAAGGCGTGGTGCCGGGCGGCGGCGTGGCGCTGCTGCGCGCGATCAAGGCGCTCGACAGGCTGAAGCCCGACAACGACGACCAGCGCGTGGGCGTCGATATCGTCCGCCGCTCGCTGCAAGCGCCGGCGCGGCAGATCGCCCAGAACGCCGGCGCCGACGGCTCGGTCGTGGTCGGCAAGATCCTCGAGACCTCCGACTACAATTACGGCTTCGACGCGCAGAGCGGCCACTACGTCGACATGGTCAAGAAGGGCATCATCGACCCGACCAAGGTGCTGCGTTGCGCTCTCCAAAACGGCGCATCGGTCGCCGGGTTGCTGATCACCACCGAGGCCATGGTCGCCGAGCGGCCCGAGAAGAAATCGTCCGGCGGCCCGCCGGGTGGCGATATGGGCGGCATGGGCGGCATGGGCGGGATGGACTTCTAGAATCGTCCACATCGCCGATACTTCGTGGAGATCGAGCCGCGCCCCTCGGGGGGCGCGGCTTCTTCTTGTCATCCGCCGCTCATCCCGGAATTTCGTCCGCCCACACCCTGAACCCGGCCAGCGTGTTCGGGCCGAAGGTATGCGTCAGCGGGACGTCCGCCGCGTCGCGGCCCTGAGCGATCAGGATACGGCCGATTCGCGGCGCGTTGTTCCGCGGATCGAATACGTGCCAGCGGCCGCCGAGGTAAACCTCCATCCACGCCGCGAAGTCCATCGGAGCATAGGGCGGGGGCAGGCCGATATCGGTGATGTACCCGGTGCAATAGCGGGCGGGAATGTTGAGGCAGCGGCAGAACGCGATCGCGAGGTGGGCGTAGTCGCGGCAGACACCGCGGCCTTCGGCATAGGTCTCTGCGGCGGTCCGGGTGGCGCGGGAATGCTCGTAGCCGAAAGTCACGTGCCGGTGGACGAAGTCGCAAATCGCCTGCACGCGCGGCCAGCCGAGCGGCGTCTTGCCGAACAGCCGCCAAGCCTCGTCGGACAGGCGGTCGGTCTCGCAGTAGCGGCTCCCGAGCAGGAACAACAGCGTTTCCGCCGGAAGGTTTTGCACTTGATGCTGGAGGGCGTTCCGATCGATCGCGTCCGTTCTTCCGTCGTCCCGCACGACGCAGTCCGTTCCGAGCGTAAGACGCCCAGCCGGAGCCACCAGGCGGCAGCACCAATTGCCGAAGCTGTCCCGGTAGCTCTCGATCGGCACCGCCGGTACGGTGGTGAGATGATCCGGACGCTCGAGCGTTCCCGCGCGCGAATAGTGCACGGTCAGCATGACGATCATAGGCGTGGGATTCGGAAAGTCGTAGCTGAGCTCGCAGCCGAGCCGAATGCGCATGGAGCCGCCTCCTGACCACCCAAACGCAATCGCGGGCGGCCCTTGCCCCGCGAGGCGCACGATCCACGTCCGATGCCTCGCATCGAGAAGCAGGCAATACAGGAAAACCCGGCAATCGGGCTAACTTGGGATAGCGTTCTCGGGGAATTGTCGTACGCCATCGACTGGCCGGATACGAGAGCGGCTATCTCGATCAACCGCGTCCCTGACCGAAATCGAACACTGACCGCTTTTTCATCACTCGCGGTACGACGGATCGATGCGGTCGAGCCTGCGCAGCTGGGCCGGCCATTCGCGGTCGCCGAGCTGCAGATTGTTCGAGCGCGTATGCTGCTGGGCGGTGAGTTCGCACACTTCGGGCGGCGGGATGACCAGGTCCTTCGTCGCCGCCATCGCCGCCATCTGCGCCCGCGCCGCCTTCTCCAGATAGAACATGCGCAGATAGGCCTCGCCGACGGTGACGCCCGCGGTCAGCAGGCCGTGATTGTGCAGGATCATCGCGCTGTGGGGGCCGAGATCGGCGGTCAGCCGTTCCTGCTCGTCCATGTCGAGCGCGATGCCCTCATAATGGTGATAGCCGATGCGGTTGTGGAACATCATGGCGTGCTGCGACAGCGGCAGCAGCCCGCATTTCATCATCGACAGCGCCATGCCGGCCTCGGTGTGCAGATGCATGACGCAGCCGATCTCGGGGCGCGCCTTGTGCACGGCGCTGTGGATCACGAAGCCGGCCGCGTTCACCGGGTATTCGCTGTTGCCGACGATGCGCGCTTCATGGTCGATCTCGACCAGATTGCTGGCGTTGATCTCCCCGAACGCCATGCCGAACGGGTTGATCAGGAAGCGATCCGCGTGGCCCGGAACGCGCATCGAGATGTGAGTATAGATGACGTCGTCCCAGCCGTTGATCGCGGCGAGCCGGTAGGCCGCCGCCAGATCGATCCGGGCCTGCCGTTCCGAGCCCGGCATCGCCGCGTCGCCGCCCGGCCGGCGGGTCTGCAAAGCCTGTTGGAAGGTCATGTCGGCGTCCTTTCGTCGATCGCCCTCGCGGCGCTAGCGAACCGGCGTCAGCAGCGAGCGTCCGTCCATGTGCGCGATCAGATTGTCGATGGCAAGCTGCGCCATATCGTTGCGGGTTTCCACCGTAGCACTGCCGTGATGCGGTTGCGCGAGCACATTGGGCAGCGCGAGCAAGTCCCGAGATGCGTCGGGTTCGCTCGCGAACACGTCCAGCGCCGCGAAGCCCAGCGTTCCGTCGCGCAGCGCGGCGATCAGGGCCGGCTCGTCGACGACGGAGCCGCGGGCGACGTTGATGAGCGTGCCCTCCGGCCCGAGCGCTGCAAGCACCTCGCGGCCGACCAGCTTGGCCGTCTCCGGCCCGCCCTTGCACGCCAGCACCA
>Ga0210377_10004150_pt1 | contig 12243 bp, 10 predicted proteins | sample PLM4_65_b1redo_FD_155480 | JGI IMG/M metagenome (GOLD analysis project Ga0210377, IMG submission 155480) | Groundwater sediment microbial communities from an aquifer in East River, Colorado, USA - PLM4_65_b1 redo | ecosystem: Environmental > Terrestrial > Soil > Riparian zone | place: USA: East... | reverse complement strand
GAGTCAAGTTTTCCATGAAGACAACTTTAAGGCCGGGCCGTGGGTACAAGGGACGAACTCGGCTCCGGGAGACCCCGTGTTCGCGCGCTGTTTCGTTCTGCTCCTCATCCCCACCGCCCTGACCGGACAAGGGGCCGTCCCGCGCGCCGAGGCCCGCCGGATTGCGGCGTTCCCGGAGCCCTTCAGCCTGATCCGGGGAGTGCGGGAGCTCTCGACCGGTGTGGTGCTCGTGACCGATTGGACGGAAGAACGGCTGGTGGCGCTCGACTTCGGCCACGGCACGGCGACCGAAATCGGCCGGGTCGGGCGAGGCCCGCACGAATTCCGCCTGCCGGTGCAACTCGTGGCGCTGGCGGGCGACTCGACGCTGCTGGTGGATGTCGGCAACGCGCGCCTGGCGGTGATCGGGCCGGACCTCGCCATCCACCGCACCATGCCCGCGCAGCGGCCGGGGACGCCGTACGCGGTGACGCCACGCGGGGCGGACGCGGCGGGGCGGCTCTACTTCGGCATCCCGCCCTGGGCCCAGGGACCGGACGCGCCGCCGGGAGACTCCGTGGACCTGGTGCGCTGGGATCCGCGGAATGATGCAGTCGAGCCGTTGGGGCGGCTTCAGGGAGCGGGCTCGACGAGCTGGCAGCGCGAGCACCGGCCCCGCATGACGCCCGGAATCCCCATGGTCGGATTCTCGGCCCAGGACGCCTGGGTCGTGCTGCCCGATGGCCGGATCGCCGTGGTGCGGTCGGGCGACTACCGGGTCGAATGGCGGGCCCCGGGGGGCCAGGTGACGCGGGGGCCGTCGTACGCCTACCCGCAGCTCCCGGTCACCGAGGCGGACAAGCGCGCGTTCGTAGTGGCGTTCACCCAGGGCAGCCCGATGAGCGGCCGCGGTCCCGACGGGGGCCTGGGCCACACCCCATCCGAGTTCCTCTCGCCCGAACGCATCGCGGAGGACGTTCGGACCAACGAATTCGCCGAACGCCACCCGTACTTCCGCGCGGGCGGGGCGTGGCTCACCCCCGAAGGGGAGATCCTGGTGGAGCGGTCCATCCCGGCGGGCGCCGCGGCGGTGCTCGACGTGTTCGACGGCGAGGGACGCATGGTGCGTCAGGTAACCCTGCCGGCCGGACGGCGGGTGGTGGGGCTCGGGCGCGGCGTGCTCTACGCGGTGGCGAAGAACGCGGACGACCTCGAGACGCTCGAGCGCTACCGCCGGTAGGACCGGCGGGTCACCGGGACGGCGGCACCACAAACGCCTCGATCCGCGATTGTCGCACGCCCCCGCGGTGCACCGTGAGCAGCACCGGCTGGAATTCGGTGGCGTCGAATGACGGCTCGCCCGTGTTCGGGTTGCGGTCGTACTCGGGGAAGTTGCCACCCGAGACGTCGAGGCGGAGCCGGGCGCCGGGCTCCAGGCGGATCGCGGTGCCGGCGAGGTCGATGACGGCCTCCACCACTCCGTCGATCCGGCTGAGGCGCAGGATCCCGTCCGCGATGCCCCGCGCCGAGCCATCGGGACGCACGACCACCAGCTTGGCGGTCAGGTCCGTGCTCGGCGCGCTCGCCTCGAGGAACAGGACGGCGCGGAGTGGGCCCACCACCATCAGGCCGTCGTCGGGAACGGGCTCCGAGAGAAAGCGGAGCACGTCCGCGCGGGTATCCAGCGGGCGTTGGTCACGCGGCCCCACGGTCTCGGGGAAGAAGTGCGAGTTGGCGCCGCCGAGCGTTGGCAACGGATCGTTCGGGTCGTATCGGAAGGACTCCGTCCCCGCCGCGCCCGGCGTATCCGCGAGATGGGCGGCCGGAGCGAGATACCAGTGGCGCGGCACCGCCGTTGACGGCGGCCAGCGGTCGAACGCGCGCCACCGGTTTTCCCCCATGACGAACAATCGGACCGGCGGTTCCTCGAGGGCGCGGCCCTTGAGCTGGGCGTCGAGCCAATCCCTAGTCCACTGAGCCACGCTGTCGGTGGTCATGCGCGCCTGAGGGCCGTACTCCTCCTCGCCCATCTTGGTCCAGCCCGAGAGCAGACCGTTGTGGGCCCACGGGCCGACGATCAGCCGCTGCGGCAGTCCCAGGTCGGCGAGGCGGGCATACGTGGCCAGCGTGTGGCGGTTGGTGTAGTCGTACCATCCACCGACGTGGAGCACGGGTGCCTTGATCCGATCGTACGGGAACGGCCGGGCGCCGAACTCCTGAATGGCGTCCGCGCCCTGGAACAGCTGCGAGAGGGGCGCGGTGCGGAAGATTCCCTGCCACGCCGCGGCCGGCGGCATGTCGCGCCGGAGGCCGTAGACCAGGAACCAAGGCAGGTGAAGCGCCAGGTGGAACGCCCCGCCGGGGGCGAGGAACGGCCCGAGGTCGGCCCAGGTGTTGATCGCGACGACCGCTCCCACGGATGGCTGCCCGAGCTGGGCGATCTGGAAGGCGGTGTACCCATGGTACGAGATGCCCCACAGGGCCACGCGGCCGTCACTCCAAGACTGAGCCAGGAGCCACTCCAGGGTCGCGCGGCCATCCGACGCCTCGTTGACGAAGGGAACGAACTGCCCTTGCGAGGTGCCCGTGCCGCGCACGTCCTGCAGAACCACCGCGTACCCGGCCGGCACCAGGGCGTCGGCTAGCCAACCGTGGGCGCCTGCCTCGTACGGGGTGCGCACCAGCAGCGCCGGATATCTCGCCGCACCGGACGGCCGGAACACGAGCGTGTGGAGCACGCTGCCATCCGCGGCGGGGACGGCGGCAGTGTCGGGCACGATGGTCTGGGTGGGGGCGGGCGGGGCGGCGAAGGCGACCGCCAGGGTCCCCAGAACGAGCGGGCGGAGGGAAAGGCGCATAGAATCCTCCGGAAAAGTGAACGCTCGTTAACTACGGACGCCGCCTTCCCGGGGTTTCAGGACCGCGCAGCAGCCGCATCGCCCGGCGGGCCATCCGGCGGAACAGCCGCTCCACGGACTGCCGATCGCCCCCGAACCGGCCCGTGAGGTGGAGGGCCGCCAGCCCATGCACCAAGGCCCACAGCACCAGCGCGACCTCGGCGGCGTCGCCGCGGGGCAGTACGCCCGCCGTCATGCATTCCCGGACCCGGTCCACCAGCAGCTGGAAGCCGGCGCCGCGACCGCTCGCCAGCTCGTCGAAGCGCCGCAGGGCCGGCACGTCGGTCCGCAGGAACATCGCCTCGTAGAAACGCGGATGGTCGAGCGCGAACAACAGGTATTGCTCCCCGGTCCGGAGCAGCCGCTTGAGCGGCGTCCGGCCGCGGAGGCCACGGGCGAGATAGGACACGAACCGCTCGTACGCCCCGCGCAGCACCTCCGCGAGCAGCGCCTCCCGGTTCGGGAAATGGCGGTAGATGGCCGCGCCCGAGACGCCCGCCCGCGCGCCGATGGCCCGCATGGTGAAACGCTCCGGACCGTACTGGTCAAACAGCTCGCGCGCCGCGCGCGCGATCCGCTCTCGGCTACTCGTCATGGGATCACGGGCCCCGTGAGTTAACGGAAGTTAACTCAAGCCCCTCGGCTCCCGACAGGGCGGTGCTTCGTGGTGCCGCGCATGCGCCGCGATCCGCCCGAGTCGCGTGACTGACCGATGCGTCCTGCTGGTCAGCATTGCTGCTGGCAGAGTGCTCACGCGCGTTGCAGATTCATGGAGCACGTCATTGGCACACGTTGCTGCTGGCCGACAGAGCCGCCGAGCTGCGGGTCTCGATCGAACGGGTTCAGGCGTGGGAAGCCGGAACGAGCCCGATCCCGCGGCAGGCGGCGCATGATTGACCGCTCGATCGGCACTGCCATGTTCGGCTCCGATCAGGGGACAGGGAGCGTCATGCGGTTGATCCCGCTGGCAGTTGCCCTCGCGGCCGGAGCGCCGTCTCTGGCCGCCCAGGACACCGTGCTGGTCCGCGCCCTGGAACGTCACCGCCATCCCGTGAGCCTGGAGGACGGTCGGCTCGTCGGGTCCGGTGGTGCGCTGCTGGTACGCGACGGGGCGGCGGCGCGGTTCGTAGCGTTGGGCGAGGAGCACGGGATCGCGCAGATCCCGGTCTTCGCCGCGGCGTGGTTCGCCGCCCTGGTCCCGCACGGATACTCGCGCCTCGCGGTCGAGGTCGGACCCCAGGCGGGGCGCCTGCTCGACTCGCTGGCCGGACATGGGATGGCAGCGCTCGCGGAGTTCCAGCGGGCGCATCCGCCCGGCTTCCCGTTCTTCGTCCTGCGCGAGGAGGCCGGACTGCTGGTGGCGGTGCGGCAGGCGCTCCCGGCGGCGCGAGAGGTCACCTGGGGAGTGGATTACGACATTCTGGGCGACCGGTATCTGTTGGACCGGCTCGAACGGTCGGCACCCGCGGGCCCCGCGCGGGACAGCGTGCGCGCCGTCCGGGAACTGGCCGATGCCGGCTTGATCCGCGCGGTCCAGGAGGGGAATCCGGGCCACATCTTCCTATTCTCCGCGCCGGACGAGCCGTTCGCGCGAGTGCGGGCGGCACTCCGCCCCGCGGCGGGATCGGACGCGGACCACGCGATCGCGACGATGCAGGAGACCGCGGCCATCAACCGGCTATTCGTGACCGGGCGGAACTGGGAGTCCAACCACCGGCGGGTCGCGCTGATCAAGCGCTGGTTCATGCGGCACTACCGCGCCGCGCAGGCCGGCGGCGACTCGGCCCCGCGGGTCATGGTGAAGCTGGGCGCCAACCATCTCTACCGCGGGCTCAACCAGGCGCGGCAGCACGACGTGGGGGCGCTGCTGGCGCAGCTGGCGGAGTCCGAAGGCGGGTCGTCGTTCCACCTGTTTGTCGTCGGGGCGCCGGGTGGGCGCCGCGCCCAGTTCCAGCCCCAGCGGATGACGTACGAGCCGCTCCCCACGTCCGGGTTTCCCGGGGACCCGTTCGCGGGCCTGCTCTACGAGGACAGCTGGACCCTGTTCGACCTGCGGCCCCTCCGGCCCATACTCCACGACAACCGCCGGCTGACCGTGCCCCCGGCGTTGTTCGATCTGGTGTTCAACTTCGACGCCATGCTGGTCGTTGCCGGCGCTGAGCCGAGCGTGCCGCTCGACGGAGTTCTCGAGGCGTTGCACGCGCTCCGGTGAGCGGTGGCCAGGCGCGGCGGGTCCGGCGGTGGCTCGGGCTCGTGAGGTTTTGTGGCGCCGCCCACCAAGGGCTGAGCGCCGTCTCCCCGCCATGATAGTGATGGTCAACCTCTTGTCTGATTTGACTTTATATCATAAGCAGCTTACAATCTTACGGTGAACCAGATCAGGAGATACCTGGCCCGAATCGGCGCTCGGGGCGGCCGCAAGAGCCGCCGCACGCTCGACCCCGACACCGCACGCACCATGGTCAAGGTGCGTGAGGCGCGCCGTGCATTCCGTCGGTTCCGGAACACGTGCTTCTGGTCGTACCGGCCCGATCTAGTCATTCGTGTCGCGGACGTACCGTGGGTGGCCGAGCAGCTGATGAAGCACGGCAACCGTGCGGCGTGGCGCGTCGGGGCGAAGCTGTGCCGTTAACGGAGTTTCAGCGGAGGCTGCTCGCCACCCTGGCGGCGGCACCCACGGACGACCGGTACCTCGCGGGCGGCGCGGCCATGCATTTCGCCCCCAACTCGACGCGGTACAGCGACGATCTCGACTTTTTCCACGACTCCGAGGTGCGAGTGGCCTCGGCGTTCACCGCGGACCGCGAGACGCTGGTGGGCGCCGGGTACGCGGTCGACGTGGAACTGAGCCTCCCGGGGTTCATCCGCGCCGTGGTGCGCCGCGGTGAGCAGGCGACGCGCGTGGACTGGGCCCATGACTCGGCGTGGCGGTTCATGCCGCTGGTGCGGGATCCGCTGGGCGGCCTCCTGCTGCATCCGGTCGATCTCGCGATCAACAAGGTGCTGGCCCTGGCCGGGCGCGACGAGCCACGCGACTTCGTGGACATTCTCTTCGTACACGGTCGAGTGCTGCCGCTCGCGGCCCTGTGCTGGGCGGCGGTGGGAAAAGACCCCGGCTTCACGCCCCTGTCCCTCCTCGAGCTTCTCAAGCGCCGCGGTCGCTACCGGCCCGAGGATTTCTCACGCCTCGCCCTGGCGGAGCCGTTCGACCTGGCCCGGGCCAAGGAGACGTGGCTCGCCGCCCTGGGCGAAACCGATGCGTTCGTCCGTGGGCGGCCGCCGGAGGAGTATGGCTGCCTGTACTACGCGGCGGCGCACCAGTGCTTCGTGGTGCCGCGCCGCGATGCGAGCCTTTCGGCCCAGCGCATCGTTCCGCACTACGGAGCGCCCGGCGGCGTCCTGCCACGCTTAGCGGACGCGCGCGTGGAAGGGCTGGACCCCAGGTAGCATTCACTCCTCCGGCCATGCGACCGGGTGAGCTGGGTTCAGCCCGGTGGCCGTCGGCAGCGCGGTCTTCATGAAGCTCTGCGCCGATGTGCTGGACGACCTGCGTGAGCGATTCGACAAGCACAACGGCGTGTGCGGGGACGAGGTCATCTACGACTACGTGGTAGAGTAGACAGCTCCCGCCCGCCGATCGGCGGCGTCCTCCCTCACCCCGGAAGCCCGATGAACAGGTTCGGCACCTCAATCACCAGGTCGCTCGCTTCCGGGGTCACCCGCCACCGGAGCACGTCCGTAACGATCTCCGGGCGGTCCTGGTCGGGCCGCCAGACCTCCACGACGCGGGCATCGGGATCCACCACCCAGTAGGCCGCCACGCCGCGGCGCTGATACAATCGGCGTTTCCGGACGCGATCGGCTTGGGCCGAGCTGGGGGAGACGATCTCGGCGGCCAGGAGGAGCGTCTGGCAGTCGCGCCAGTCCCCGGTGACTTGGTGCGCGGGGACGACGAACAGGTCGGGCTGCACGTATTCGTCCGGTCCCCAGATCACGTCTCCGCGTGAAAAGAATGCCTGCGCCACGTCGGGAAACGACACGAGGTACTGGTACACGAGATCCGCCAGCCGAAAGAGAATGATCTCGTGCCGTTGCGCCGGCGCCGGCGTCACCAGCAGCTCTCCGTCCACCAGCTCGTACCGGCTCCCGTCTTCGGGGAACGCCAGCACTTCTTCCACGGTGTAGCGGCGCGCGGTATCGGGCATGCCCATAGTATCGGGCCTCCTCGGCCGGGTGGACAAGGGCAAGGCATGGCCCACGATAGGAGCAACGTGCGGACTGGTGGGCATCATTCCAGTGCGCGGGCGACGCCTTTTCGCGCCGGCGCCAGTGGAGCCTCACTCCGTGGGAACCGCCCGCTCGAGCGCCACGATCAGCCCGCGCAGGTCGGTGCTGACCACCCTCCACACGATTTCCAGGTCCACCTCTCAAGTAGTCGTGCGCCACCCGGTGCCGCATGCCGATCACCTGCCGCCACGGCACCCCCGGGTCGCGCGCCCGGGTTTCCGCGGACACGCGCGAGGCGGCCTCACCGATCACCTGCACGAGGTGCACGCACGCCAGGTGGAGGTTCTCGTCCGCCGTGAACCGTTCGAATTCGAGACCCGCCGCCTTACCCGCCGCCTTGCCGGCGGTCTCCAACATGTGGATTAGGTAGACGGCGTCGTCCCACGCCAAACTGCACCGCCGCGCTCGCGAGGACCCGATCCCGGATGAGCCGGTGCAGCGACCGCTGCGCGATGTATGACAAGCTGAGGAGCTAAGGACGTCCCGCACGAAGCCATGCCTCGGCGGATCCCTCGTCCCTTGTGCCTGTTGTTCTAGTGTTCTATAATATACGATCATGAGAGAGCGCCTCGACCCCGCCTCCCCCCTGCCGCTCTACCATCAGCTGGCCGAGGCCCTCCGGTATCAGATCGCGACCGGATCGCTGCCCCGGGGCCGCGCCTTGCCCTCGCTGCGGGAGGCGGCGCAGCGCTGGGGCGTAAACCTGCACACCGTGCGGCACGCCTACGCCGAGCTCGCGGCCCAGGGACTGGTCCGGACGGAGGTCCCGCGGGGCACCGTGGTGCTGGGTGGCCGCGGCACGCCGGTGGGCCGGCCGGATGAGCTGGAACGCTTTCTCAGCCGCATGGTGCGCGAGGCCGCGGAGCGGTACGGCTTGCCGGCCGACGAGCTGGCGCGCCGGGTGGCGGCATTCGGCACCGCTGGCGGCCCGCCCGACCAGGCGTACGTCATCGAATGCAGCGAGACGCAGGCGTCGGAGTTGGCGCAGCAGGTCGGCACCGCCTGGCGGGTGCGGGCCGAAGGGTGGAGTCTCGAGCGGCCGGGAGAACCGCCGCCCGGGCAGCTGGTGGCCACGTATTTCCACTACAACGATATTCGGGCGCGCTGGCCGGAGCGCTTCGCCCAGGTGCGTTTCGTCCCGATCCACCCCGATCCGGCGCTGGCGCGTCAGCTGGCGTCGTTCCGACGCGGGGCGCGCCGGGTGACGGTGCGGGTATGCGAGCGTGAGGCGGCGATGCTGCGCAACATCGTCGCCGACCTTACCGCGGTGCTCCCGGCCGATCGGTTCCGCCTCGACCCGGTGCTCGAACCATCCGCCGGCTCGGCGCTCTCGGCCACGCCCCGCGGTGTGCCGATCCTGTTCGCGCCGCGGGTGTGGGGCCTGCTGACCCCGGAGCAGCGCGCCGACGGCCGCGCCTTCGAGATCCACTATCTGATCGAATCGAAAGACCTGGCAGCCCTGGGCGCTGAGCTGCAGTGGCGCTCCGCGGCGTAGCGCCTTCGTTCCACTCCGGAGTCCCAATGCCAACGCCAGTGCGCCCCTTCCGCGCCGGAATGCTCGGCTGCGTTCTGATCTGTTCGAGCGCGTTCGGGGAGGGCGAGCCGCGGTGGCAGGACGCGCCGCCGTTCGTGCGGGCCCAGCAAGCGTTCATGAGCCACGACTTCGCGCGCGCCGAGGCGGCCTACCGGGAGACCCTGATCTCGGATACGGTCAGCGCTCGCCGGCTCGCGGCGGTGGTGACGCTGGCACGCATCTCCTGGCGGCTCAGGCACGACACCGCGGCGGCGGACCGCCTGCTGGGTCAGGCGACCGGGCTCGATCGCGGCTCGTTCACGGCCGCCGTCGAGCGGTCGGCGATGCTCGAGGCGTGGGGAAGCCATGCTGCCGCGCGCGCCGCGGCGCTGCGCGCCGTGGACCTCGCCCCGTCACCGGTTGAGCGCGAGCAGGGCACGGTCGCCCTGGCGGAGGCGGTCATCGCGCCGTTGCTCGCCGTGCGGCTGCAACGGACCGTATCGGAAGCGGCGCCCGACGAGGCTGCGCTGAGGGACGTGCTCACGCGCCTCGCCATTGCGGTGCGGGAGGCGCCTGGGCGGCTGGAGGCGGCGCGCCTCCTCGTGCGGGCGGGGGCGCTCGCCGAGGACGGGCCGGCGATGCTCGAGGGTTGGCGTTCCTACTACCTCGTCGGGACCGGTGACACGGCCAGTGGGCCGTTGGCCAACGCCCGTCGGATCCTGACGGCGTTGCTGGCGCCGGGTGGCGCGGCGTGGAGCCCCGGCGCCGCCGCGCGCGCTGACCTGGTTCACGCGCTCGCCGACTCGCGGTTCTTCGACGCCGCGGCGGCGCTGGCCCTGGTTCCCGACCGGTCGGGCGCCACCCTCGCTTCGCGCGACCCGCGCGCCGCCGAGGTGGTGGCCTACGCCGAGTGCGTGGAAGCGACCGCACGCGCCACCAACGAGTTCTACCGGCAGTCCGCGCTCGGGCACCCGGACAAGGATGCCTGGCGCCGGTCGCTGGACACGGCGGCGCAGCGGCTTTGGCCCCGGCTGGCCTGGGGCGGCCAGGTCCCGGCGTTCGATTCCGTCAGGCTGGTGACCGAGCTCGACCGGCGCTTCGGGGCGCTGGTCAATCTCGGTCGCACCGCGGGATACGACGACCTCCACATGGGCCACCGGGTAGTGGACGACCCCCGCACCGTGCGCCAGTACGGCCACGACGCGCAGGTCCGCTACGTGTCCCTCGACGCGATCGTTTCCAACGGCTTTCAGAGCTGGGCGTGGGACGGGCGCGCCGCGCACGGCGGCTGGGCGAGTGAGAGCCTCATCGTCCAGATCCGGCCGGGCTACGCGGAAAACGGGATCGAGGCGTGGCGACGGGTGACCGACAGCACGGCGGTGCGGCGGCTCGCCGCCGAGATTGCCCAGGATAGCGCCGCCGATCTGGAGCGCGGGACGACCGACTCCGCGGGCTATTTTCCGAGCGTGGCCAAGCGGCTGGCGCGCGACGGACGGCGCGCCCTGCTCGACTCGCTCCGAGCCGCGGGTCTCTCGGGCCCCGGCCTGGAGGCCGCCTTCGAGCGAGAGCTCGCGAATTCCCTGCTGGAGAGCTCGATCTTCGCGCACGAGGGCAGACACGCGATAGACCGGAACCTTGGTCTTCGCCTCGATTCCGACGAGAGGGAGTACCGGGCGAAGTTGTCCGAGGTCGCGCTGGCGCCAAGGCCGCGGCTGGCGCTGGGTGGGATCGTGAGCGCCAACATCGGTGACCGGACGGCGCACGGCCAGGCCAACGCGCGAATCATGCAGGGACTGATCGACTGGATGCGCGCGCACGCCGGCGAGATTGACGGGCTCGACCCATCGCGGCCCCTTCTGCCGCAACTACCGCTGCTGGGCAACGCGCAGCTGCGGCGGGCGTTCGCTTCGTTGGATCCGCTCGCGCGGAAGACCAACCCCTGATCCGGGCCAATTCCCTCAGACCGCCGACCCTTCCCGTCGCGCCCGAAAATGCAGCGGGTCCCGCAGGTCCTGTAGGACCCTGTAGTAGAACAGCGCGGTCGGCCGCCCCGTCGGGAACCGGAGTCCCCCGAGGAATGCCAACTCGTCCTTCGTTGCCGAACTGCTGAGCGACGGGTCGTTGATGAACTCCACGAACCCGGGCTCCGGTTCGGGGTTCGCGGGCTGTTCCGTGAACTGAAATCGGGCCGTGGCCTGCGGGCTCAGGTTGGGATTCAACGCGACTTCCAGATCGAACGTCACCAGGTCAATGTCCCAGGACTCGATGAACGGATCCAGGAACGCGACACAGTTCTCGGGTGAGACGTGCAGGATGTCGGTGTCGAGGAACTCCAGCGCCACCACCCGCATCTCCTGGTAGTTGCGGCCCGCGATCTTGGCAACCGTGCGGAGCCAGTGCTCGTTGGCCAGTTGTGCCTGGGTGATCCGTCCCACCAGGTCCAGAATAGACCTGGTCACCAGGCGTTCGACTTCGCCAAAGGGCTGTTGCTCGAAAACGGCGCGGACCGCGCGTCGCCGGTTGCGGTGGCACTTGCGGAGGATCAATGCCCGCACTTCGCCAAACAGGGGCGTCGCCCCTTCCCCCAACTCCCGCCTGAGGTGCTCTCGGCGCTCATGGGCCGCCAGGCTGGCCAGCTCACCGCGCGGAAGCTTGAGCAGCCGGTCCATCTTGTCATAGATATCCGTCCGATTGGGCGCCGGCGGCGGGCGCCTTCGGGTCAGCAGTTGGGAAATGTAGGATTCCGTTACGTCCGCCGCGCGCGCCAGTTCACGCTGTTCCAGCCCCAGCTCATCCAGCCGCTGCTTGATCATCAGGGAGACATCCACGACCGCGAGACCCTCCGGGTAGGGTGACTCCTAATAGTTAATCCGTACCGAACGCATGATAACGATGGGTGATGTACTTGACAAGTACAGTACATCGAGTATATTACGACTATCGGTAACAAGGCAAGTTAACTACCGATACGGAGGTTGCCGAGGGTTGGGTTTCGCGGGCACTCCACAACTGCCGTCGATGTCGGCCCCCTCGACACTCGATGCTCTCACTAGCCGGAGTACCTTGTGAAACGTCTCATGACTGTCCTGGCATCCGTCGCGCTGCTCGCGTCGGCGTGCGGTGACACCCCCACCGATCCGGACACCAATCCCGGTACCGATCTCGACATTGCCGCGCCGACCGTCCTGACCATCGGCCCGGCGAACGGCGGGACCGGCATCGTGCGGAATGTGTCCATCACCGCCGTTTTCAGTGAGGCGATGGCGCCCGCGACCGTGACGGCGACCACGTTCGTGCTGCGAAACGGCGCGACCGTTGTGCCCGGCACCGTGACCTACGCCGGTACCACGGCGACCCTGGTTCCGGGTGCGGCGCTCGCCCCCAATACCGTGTTTACCGCCACGATCTCCACCGCCGTAACGGACACCGCCGGCAATCCGCTGGCCGCCGCACGGACGTGGAGCTTCACGACCGTCGCAACGTCAGCAACCGGCCCAGTGGCGGTGAGCCTTGGTACGGCGGGCAACTACGTCATCCTGGCGAAGTCGGGGGTCTCGACCACCGGGA
>Ga0210377_10004149_pt1 | contig 12244 bp, 13 predicted proteins | sample PLM4_65_b1redo_FD_155480 | JGI IMG/M metagenome (GOLD analysis project Ga0210377, IMG submission 155480) | Groundwater sediment microbial communities from an aquifer in East River, Colorado, USA - PLM4_65_b1 redo | ecosystem: Environmental > Terrestrial > Soil > Riparian zone | place: USA: East... | reverse complement strand
TCGGACGCGTCAGGGCAGGCATCGAGGCTCGCCTGCTTTGCGGCAAGCTTCATGGCAAAGGCGAGGCAGGTTGGATGGCCGCACTTCTTGCAGTTTGTCTTCGGTAGATGCTTGAATATTTCAATGCCTGAGAGTGCCATTTATATACTCCTTTCGGAAGAACCTTTAAAGAATTGGAAATTGTAGATTGGAAATTTCAGATTTTTAAATTGTTATTAACTTCGTTTTCCAATTTTCAATATTCATTTTTCAATTTGCAATTCCCGCGACTTTCGCGGGGACTATCCCATCAACTCTGTTATGAATTCCTTGGCCTTTGCCGCTGCGCCGGGATGGCGCATGATCAGCGTATCCGCGCCCGCCGTGATCATGGCTGATGCGGTCATGGCCTCCCAGGCGAGGGCGCGGTCTTCCAGGCCGCCCCATTCCGGCATCTCGCTTTCCGGCGCCATGGTTTCCTTGACCTTCCAGACGTTCGCGCCGATGTCGCAGAGGATCGGGGTCTGCATCATGGGATCGTTCTGCAGGAGCGCTGCAAGACGGATGCGCTCCATCACGCTGTAGGTATATTCAAGGCCGTACCCCAGTGCCGAGGACATGGGGTCCATGATGATCTTCTCTTTGTCGAATCCCATCTGGGAAAGCAGGATGTTGAGCTGTTTGGCGAGGTTCACGTCCAGCTGGCTCATGGCGATGAGCTTATGCTCGTTCGCCATTGCAGCCGCCGCCACGGTCTTGTAGTTCTCCTCCACGGCCTTGCCGATCGCGCAGTTCTTCCCGCGCGTGGCAGCTGCCGCTGCCTGGAGCACCTGGGTGTCTTTCTCTACCGCGCCGCTGCCGAGGATGATGAGCGGAATGTCGATCGCAGCCGCAACCTCGGCCGCGACCTTGGCCGCCTCTTCAGGGCTCTTGTTCTGCTGGTCCGGGTGCGTGCCCATAAGCCGGAGCGCCACCATATCGGCGCCGTTCTGCTGGCAGAACTTTGCCCAGGCCACGGGACTGGACCCTGCTCCGCCGATCGCCTTCTTCAGGGACTCGGGCCAGTCATCGGGAGCGATATCCATGATCTCCAGCGCGACGGCCGGCCTGTTCGGGAACGTTCCCTCGAACCCCAGGAAGGGCAGGGCGCTTGCCCCGCCGATGGTCACCGCTTTTGCGCCGGTACCAATCTGTACGTTGTAGATCTTGCCGTTGTAGATCTCTTTTGGTATTACGAGTGCCATAAAAGCCTCCTGATTTATCTGTCCAGAGTCTATAATGTCAGGGTCTAAAGAGTGGTCATTATAAAATGACAGGGCCTAAATGTCAAAGGTTTGTTCATGACTATTTAGATACTCTTCAGACTCGTTAGACGCCTACATGTCTAAATATGAATGGGCATACATCTTCTTGCCCATGATCATCTCGACGGTCTTCACCGTGTCCATCATGTCCTTGTCAAGCGGGTCAATGATGGCGGCCGAAAGTCCCTCGTATATGAGCATGGTGAGAAAGCTCCGGTTGATGATCGGACGAACATGCTTCGGCGCGCCGTTCGAGATGTTCGAAAGCCCGACCACGGTCTGCATCGGGGGATCGTTCAGCTGCTGGAACATCTTGACGGCCCTGATCGCCTGAAGCCCCTGGTCCTGCATGGTGCAGAGCTGGAGGATGAGCGGGTCAAGGAAGAGGTGCTCCATGGGAACGCCGTGTTCCATGGCGCGGGCCATGATCTCGGCCGCGATGCCGCAGCGGTCCTCGGCATCCGCCGGGATGCTGCCCTTGCCCAGGGTAAGCGCGATGATCTTCGCGTTGTACTTGCCGGCAAGTTCCATCATCGGGAACCGCTCCGGCTCATTGGACGTGGAGTTGATGATCGGCACACCCCACGCGTTGTTGTGAGCCTTGAGCCCCGCTTCCATGGCCTGGATATTCGTCGTATCGAGGCAGAGCGGCTTGTGGACCACTTCCTGCAAAACCTTCACCGCCCAATCCATGAGTTTGGGACCGTTCTCCTCGGCCGGTCCGATGGAAATGTCGATAAAATCCGCACCTGCCTTGGCCTGCGAAACAGCAAGCTCCTGGAGCGGCTTTGGGTCGAACTTCGTAAGGGCCTCGCGCACCTTCTTTGCAATAACGCTGATCTTTTCTCCGATTATAATCATGGGCCGAAACTTCTCCTTTCAAACTGGATCAAACTGGTTAATTAACCTTCAGATAAACGCTGTGAACAACTATCATTCACTAATTCCTGCCGGGATGAACACTGTTGGGGAACCGCATGATGCTCCGCAGGCGGCACTACTCGACCAATCTCTGCAGCTCCTCAGCCATGTCCTGGGTGATGCTTCCTTTTTCTCTTGCGACCGAGATGGTATGCCGCGCAAGTTCTTTATAGAGACCCAGAAGCTCCGGCGTTTTTTTCTGCATCGCCTCGATGTGCCCCTGAATCGTCTCAACATCCCCGCGGGCAATAGGTCCGGTCAATGCATCCGTGGTCCCGAGGGTCTCTATATTATGAAGCGTTCCCCTGATGAGCGGGAGCAGGGCCTGAAGTGTTTCATGTCTTTCCGCACCCAGCGCCTGATAGAATTTCAGTCCATAATCGACGAGCGCTACAAAATAGTTTGAAACCGCTATCGCTCCGGCATGATACAATGCGGCGGAGTCCTTGTCCGGACTCCATTTCGACATCACCAGCTCGACGCCTCCGAGCGCCTTGACCAGGTCCCGTGCGGCTTCCAGGGCTTCCGGGTCCGCCTCCGTGCGAAAATACGATCCCGGTAGATTCTTAATTCCCTGTGCAGGGCTGGGAACAGACTGAAGCGGATGGATCACCGCCCGATACGATCCCGACGAGCGCGCCCCGGCAAGGATATCGAGCGACTGCGCACCGAACATATGCACGACGAGCGAGCCTGCCTTCAGCCCGCCTTCTGCTGCAATTTTGTCACAGACGTTCTTGATCGCCCCGTCCGGCGTGGTGATGAAAACAATGTCGGCCTTTGATGCCGCCTTCACCACATCGGTAGTCGGTTCTCCCGAGCCGATAAAGTCAGCGGCCTTTTCAGCCGATGCCATTGAGCGTGCCGCAACGGCGGTCACGGTATACCCCGCTTTCCTCAACAGGCAACCAACGGAACTGCCGACGCGACCTGCGCCTATAATGGCGACCGTTTTAGGGGTCATAGTCTACGGGATCAGTTTGTCAAGAACCGAATAAAAACTCGTAAGCGCCTTTGAATCCGGCGGAAGCTGGATCAGCGGTTTGCCGTTCAGATCGTATTCAAAGATCAGCTCATCGGCTGGGATAAAACCCGCGAATTCAACGCCCTGCTGCTCGAGCGCGTTCAGGAGCGATTTGTCCTTGCTCGTCCCGTCCTGCACCCGGTTCACGATCAGGACCGAGCGTTTGATGTTCAATTTCAGCTCTTTTACCAACTCACCGATCCGGCCCGCGGTCATGATGCCGCGCACCGAGGAATCGCTGATAATCATGAGCAGGTCCGTGTCCTGCGTCGTGCGTCGCGACAGATGCTCGAGGCCTGCCTCGTTGTCCATGACGGTGAAGGGATACGTGTCGGCCAGCTTGTCCATGTACTTGCGGATGATGTTGTTCGCCGCGCAGTAGCAGCCGGAACCTTCGGGCCTTCCCATCACGAGCAGGTCGAAGCCTTTTGCTTCGATCAATGCCTGCTGGATCTGGTAGTCGAAGAGCTGCTCCATGCTCATACCGCCCGGACGGGGCGCCGTGGACTTGATCGCTTCGAGAGAGGTTTCGCGCAGTTTCCCGACAGTGGCGTGGACCTTCACGCCGAGCACATCGTTCAGATTCGCATTCGCGTCTGCGTCAACGGCCAATATCGCGCCGCGCCTTTTTTCTGTCAAATATCGTATGGTCAGGCCGCAGAGGCTGGTCTTGCCTGTGCCGCCCTTGCCTGCAACTGCTATGGTAAAACCCATGAGACCTCAACTACAGGGTTCAGGGTACCGGGTCCAGGGTACTGGATCTTTCCTGAACCCTGACCCCTGGCTACTGAACCCTATGCTTTCATCACTCCGAACTTTTTCCTGACCTCTTCGATCTTGCCGCAGGTCATCTTGCCCTCGGGGCACGGGGCATACAGACAGCCGGGGCCTGATTTCCCGAAGATCGTGGGTGCCGCCTTTTTCACGTGGGCCAGCATGCGGTCGGCCATTTCCCGGATCTCCCACTGCGCCCGGTTGCAGCACCGCACGCGAAAGAAATGAAGAAGCTCCCGCGCATTCATGGTGACCACGATTTTTGTCTCGGCCGCGTTCGGCAGCAGATACCGCGCGTCCTGCTGGCCGACCTCACCCTTGTATCCGAGCTCATCGAGCCGCTTGAGCACCTTCGTGTAGTTCTCCTGCGCCTCTGCCATGCACTTCTCGAACTCCCGGGAGATCGCGGCGTCCTGTTTGATGCTCGGAGGAATAATATAATCGAAATGCTCCTCCTTCACATAGCGCTGGCTCTGCTGCGAGTACGACGCTACGCGGTGACGGACAAGCTGATGTGAACAGGCCCGGGAGATGCCTTCGATCCCGAAGGTGAACGAAACATGCTCGATGGGAGACAAGTGCCCGATGGTCGCCAGCTTCTCCACAAAGGCCGCCTGGTCCTTGGCCTCGATCTTCTCTTTGAGCTCCTCAACACCCGACGCACTGTAGCAGAGCTTCGCGGCCATGGCCACGACTTCTTCGGGTTCCGGCGTATGCCGCAAAAGAACGACGTTCAATGCTGCTTCAGGCATGTTCCCCTCCCCTCAGAAAGCCCCTCCGCACCCTGGTGAGCGAGAAAAGGGGGTAAAAACGGATAATAAAGGAATGATATTATAGCGAGCCGCTGTCTCATGAGTCAAGAAAAAATAAGGAAGCCCCCGTGAATTTTTTTAATTAACCTATAAATTTCATTGATAAAATTAACCGGCGCTGAGAAAAATGCGGTCAGTTTGTGACGATAATACCTGTGTTTGATTGGATTATTTAAAACTGTGTTCTTCGGAAGGAAATTTTCCATTCTCAACATCCTGTTTATACTCTTTAACCGCCTTAAGAGCTTGATCCTTAAGGTTTACATACTTCTTTACGAACTTAGGTGTAAACCTGTCGAACAACCCCAGCAGATCATGAAGAACGAGTACCTGACCATCGCAATCCGGTCCGGCGCCTATCCCGATGGTCGGGATATTGAGCATCGTCTGGATCTCTTTTGCCAGGGAAGCAGGCATGGCCTCGAGCACCACGGAGAAGGCGCCTGCGTCCTGGACCGACCGCGCGTCAGCAAGGATCTTCTCACGGGTGGCCTCGTCCTTGCCCTGTACCTTGAATCCGCCGAGGGTATGCATATACTGCGGAGTAAGCCCGATATGGGCCATGACAGGGATACCGGCGTCGACGATCGTCCGGATCGCCTCTGCCATCTGGGTGCCGCCTTCGAGCTTCACGGCCTCGGCCCCCGCTTCCTTGAGAAAACGTCCCGCGTTCCGTACCGCCTCAGCCTTTTGCGTTTGATACGAAAGGAAAGGCATGTCCCCCACGACCATGGCGGACACTGCCCCGCGCGAGACCATTTTCGTGTGGTAGATCATCTCGTCCATCGTAACCGGCAACGTGCTCGATACGCCCTGCACCACCATGCCGAGGGAATCCCCGACGAGGATCATGTCGATCCCGGCCTGGTCCACGATCTGGGCCGTGGGATAATCGTAGGCCGTGAGCATGGTGATCTTCCTGCCTTCGGCCTTCTTCTTATATATATCGAGGATGGTTATTTTCGGCATACTAGCCTCACGTAAAACTTCCTGCATGGCGCATGGTGCATAGCGTAAAGCACAAGACGTTACCCTCTGCGCTCTGCCCTATGCTCCATGCTTCCCATTCCGCCCTTACACCTGCGGTCTCGGATAGAGACCCGCTGCCTTCACGATCCCTTCGATGGCGCTCTCCCATTCAATGGCCTGGATATGCACGCCCCGTACCCCAGGCGTTTCCAAAGCCTGGTGGATGAGCTCGATCGTGATCTTGATGCCTTCCTGCTCCTGAAGCTCCTTCATCTTCTTCTTATCTTCACCGGCGGCGGCCTTTGCCTTGTTCATCCTGTCGATCAGCTCTTTCGGCACGGACACGCCGGCAACGGAGGAGTCCATGTACTTCAGCATCATTGCGCTCTTCGGCACGATGATGCCGGCAAGGATCGCGGTCTTTTCATGGAGGCCCATGTTCCGGATCTTTGCCATCTGCTCACGGAATAGACCCATATCATAAATACCCTGGGTCTGGATGAAATCGGCGCCGGCATTCACTTTCTTCATAAGATTGATCGGCCTGAAATCGATCGGATCGGCCATCGGTGTCCAGGACGCGCCGATAAAGAACTTGGGCGGCACTTCGATGGGGTCGCCGCCATCCTGCTTGCTCTCGTCGCGCATTTTCTTCATAATGCCGACGAGCTGACAGGTGTCAATATCATACACGTTCTTTGCCCCGGGATGACCCTTGAGCCTTCCCGCTGCGCTGAATTTCTGGTGGTCTCCGGCCAGGCAAAGGCAGTTCTTCAAACCCAGCGCTGCTGCGCCGAGAAGATCGGCCTGTATGGCGATGCGGTTGCGGTCGCGGCAGGTCATTTGCATGACCGGTTCCAGGCCCTGTTGCAATGCGATGGCCGCGGCCGCAATGCTCGAGATGCGGACGACCGCGGTCTGGCAGTCCGTGATGTTCGCCGCGTCGCAGAAGCCCTTGAGCATCTGCGCTTTCTTGATGACTTCATGAGGATCGGCGCTCATGGGGGGGCCGAGCTCCGCCGTGACCGCAGGCTTGCCGCTCGCAAGTACTTTTTCGAGTGTGCTTCCGCTCTTCATTTTTTCTTACCTCCCGCTGTCTCCGTCTTCGCCGCTTCCTTCTCCTCGTATTCCCGGATATGCTCCAGCGATATGCGCCGCGGTCCGCCGTCACGCGACGTGGACCAGTTCCGCGGCGGTATGACCTCGGAGAGCTTCTCAAGGGTGCCGAGCGTCTTCATTCGCTCAACGATGAGGTACCAGACGCAGTCCACGTCCTTGCTGATCTCGCACTTGCCCTTGTTCGTGCCTCCGCAGGGGCCGTTCATGAGTGTCTTGGCGCAGCGCGCAATGGGGCAGATTCCGCCGGTCATGTGTACGATACAGTTCCCGCATCCCGCGCAGAGTTCCTTGAAATCGCCCGGCGCTTCCACGGCGCCGTAGAACGAAGTGTTGATGCCCGGATAGACCGGGACGGTGCCTGTTCGATCGGACAGGAAGTTCACCCCCACGCCGCAGGCTGTGGAGAGCACGAGGTCGTACTTCTTCACCTCGTCAATCACTGGTTCGAAGTACTCCGGCTCGCAATGGCGCATGACGCCCATATGGTTCACCACCATGGACTTACCTTCCTGCGATGCCTTCATTTTGATGAGGGACGCAATGGTCTCGGCCTCTTTTTCGCCGCCGGCATGGCAGATCGCCACACAGGTGTTGCAGCCGAACACGAGGACCTTGTTAAAGTCCTTTACCATGTTCCATATTTCATCGATTGGTTTTTGTGATCCTACGATCATAGTCAATTACTCCTTTATATCGTCCTCATTGGCACGAGCAGCTACCTACCAGCTCGCAGACCTATCTTCTTGACTCGCTCGGAAAAATCAGCGCATACCGCTGCATAGGGATTGCCTCCATTGGTCGATGTTGCTGAAAGGATCTCCAGACGGCCAGGCTCGATCTGGAGCATGCCGAGCAGGTCCTGAACCCGCTTCACCCGGGCATTCACGCGCGGGGCGATGTCCTTATACTTGCAATTCCCGTCGCCGCACCGCACTATTGCTACGCCATCAGCGCCGGACTCGAAGGCCTTCAGCATATCGAGAATATCAATGCGGCTGGTGCAATGCACGGGGATACTCTTCACGTTTTTCGGAAGATCGAGGCCGAGAATGCCTGCATGGTTCGCACACGTAAAGGCTACGATCGCCGGCTCCTGCCTGTTCGTGTCAATCTTGCCAATAACCGAGGGCAGTACGTTCCTTATCTCGCGCACATCATAGCTCACCATGCTAATGGCCTCGGCAGGACATTCGGGAGCACAGAGACCGCAGGCCTGACAGTACTCGGGCCGGATCTCGGACACCGACGTTACAACCGGCGCACCGTAGGGGCAAACCCGCAGACAGGTAAGGCAGGCCATGCACTTCTTCTGGTCCACCACGGCTCCTCCGCCGCAGCCGCGGCACCTGCCTGCTTCTTCAAGCGCCTCGGCCTCGGTAAAGCCCTCTTCGAAATGCTCCATGGTCTTTACCCGGAGCTCGGGTGCGAGATGCCGAACCTTCATGCGCGGCTCTTTGCTGATCTTCTCAACGACCTCCGAGGGCATTTGCGCGATTGCTTCCTTTTCCTGCACAGGGAGTTTGCCTTCGATCGTCTCTCCCTGGAGATACAGATGCATCGCAATAGCGGAACGGTGGCCGTTGGCAACTGCTGCAATGGCGGAGCCAGGGCCGGTCACGACTTCGCCGGCAACGAACACATTCCTGGCACTGCTCATCTGGGTAGCAGGATTCCACTCCACGCGGCCGCGTTCATCCACTTTCACGGCGCTATTCTTCAGGAACGAGAGGTCCGACATCTGGCCGATGGTGATGATGATCGTATCAGCTTCGAGCAGAGTCGTGACATTGTTGTCAAAGGTCGGGGCAAAGCGCTTGTTCGCATCAAAAACCGACAGGACCTTTGTCACCTCAAGTCCTATTACCTTGTCTCCTTCGCGTTTAATCGCCTTGGGCCCCCAGCGGTAGTTGATCTTGACCGCTTCTTCGACCGCTTCGTCCACTTCCCATTTCCATGCCGGAATCTCCTGCTCGTTCTCAAGGCAGACCATCTCGACGTTCTTCACCCCGAGCCGCCGGGCCGAGCGCGCGACGTCCATTGCAACGTTTCCGCCGCCGATAACCAGCACTTTCTCTCCCAGCTTTGGCTTCCGGTTGAAGGCAACATCCTCGAGGAAGGGTATTGCAAGCAATACACCGGGGCCTTCCACACCAGGAATGTTCAAAGACCGGCTGAGGGACAGGCCGATGGCGATCAGCACCGCGTCGTGCTTTTTCATGAGGTCGTCAAGCGTTGCGTCCTTGCCGACCATGAAGTTCGTCATCACCTCGATGCCTTTGGTGACGACGTCGTCAATGTCCTCTTTCAATACTTCTCTGGGCAGACGGTATGGCGGGATCGCGGCTGCCAGCATGCCGCCGAGCACAGGATGGCGCTCGTAGATCGTGACGCTGTAGCCGAGATTGGCCAGGTCCCGCGCCGCGGTCAGGCCCGAGGGGCCGGAGCCGATGATACCGACGCTCTTGCCCTTGGTCTTCTGGACAAGCTTACGCTTGGCGCGCCGATAGTCCCTGGACTTCTCGATGGCGAAGCGCTTCAGATGACGGACCGCCAGGGGCTCGTCAACGCCGCAGCGTCTGCAGGACTGTTCGCAGGGATGGTGGCAGATCATGGAGCAGACCGACGCGATGGGGTTCACCGACGTGATGACCTCGAAGGCTTCAGTATACTTGCCCTGGGCGATCAGGCCCACATAGGCCTGCACATCGGTATGCGCCGGGCATGCTGCGCGGCACGGCGAGTAGGGCCTCGTTTCCTTGATATCCGCGCCGTAAGGCCGGTACTCGGTTGGGATGCACGTTGTTTCCGGTGCCATTGATCACTCCTGCTTAAACAAAAAGAATTTATCTCTCGCAGAGACGCAGAGAACATGCGCTTTTCTACTCTTTCTTCGTCAACAGTTCAAGCATCTCCATGCGCGTGGATTCCTTGGTGCGGAAGCTGCCGCGCACCGCCGACGTCACTACCCGCGATCCCGGCTTCTTCACGCCGCGCATGCTCATGCACAGATGCTCTGCGTCGATGACCACCATCGCACCCTTGGGTTTGAGGTGTTCAACGATCAGATCGATGAACTGGGCCGTGAGCCGCTCCTGCACCTGCGGCCGTTTTGCAAACACCTCTAGCGCTTTTGCCAGCGAGCTTATCCCCACGATCTTCCCGGCGCCGGGTATGTACGCGATGTGCGCCTTGCCGAAGAACGGCAACAAGTGGTGCTCACACACCGAGTAGAACGGGATGTCGCGGATCATCACCATTTCATCGTGGCTCTCGCCCGCCATCGGTATAAGCAGCTTTTCCGTGTCCATGGAGATACCGGAGAAAATCTCCCCGAACATCTCGGCCATGCGCGCGGGCGTGTCCTTCAGCCCCGGCCGCTCGGGGTCTTCGCCGATGCCTTCGATGATGAGACGAACACCTTTTTCTATTTTTTTAGTATCCATGGTTGGTGAAACCCGCAGAGGGCATAGCGCATGGCGCATGGAGAAAAGCTTGTTACTCTGCTCTCTGCACTATGCACTATGCACTATGCGCTATGCGCAATTATAACTCTTCTTTCCGTCACAATCTTCTTGATCGGGATATCGTGCATCTCCGTTGGAATGTTCGGTACGATCTGGAACTCGAACGCAAGTGCAACGGTCATCTTCTTGAACGCGGGAAGAAGTTTGTCGTAAAACCCGGCGCCATATCCCGCGCGGTTGCCTTTCTCGTCATATGCCGCACCGGGGACGATGACGAGGTCGATCTCTTCGAGCATGACCGGCCTGGGCTCATGGGGCTCAGGGATCCCCCACGTGCCGGGAGAAACGTCCTTGTCCAGGTCCGATATCTCGTACAGGACCAACTCCGTGCCTTTTATTTTCGGAAGGACGACCCTCTTGCCAAAGGCCAATGCGCGCCGGATCATCGGGCCCGTGTCCACTTCGCTCCGGAACGATGCGAAGAACAGGACAACACGCGCAGACTTGAATTCGGAAAGCGAAAAGAGCCGCTCCTCGATCTCCCGGCTTTTCGCCGTTCTCGTTCCCGGCGACAGCGTATCTCGCGCAGCGAGTACCTTTTTTCTGATCTCTTTTTTCACGTGAAGGAATTACTTCTTCATCAACTGGTCGAGCGAGGCCTTGATGACCTTGGCTTCATCCACGGCAAGAGGTGAGGCATCGAAGGGAGATCTGCCGTTAAGGTCCGCCTTGACCGTGTCGTCGCTGTAACTCATGAACCCAAGGACCTTCATGCCGGTGAGGTGTTTCGCGATGAACTCCTTGTCCGTATCCTGCTTGATCTTGTTGCCGACGACGAAGACATCCTTGATGCCGAGCCCCTTTGCAAGGCTCTCCACATGCCGCGCGGTCTGCAAGCTCCGCTGGCCCGGCTCCACGACAACGATGAAGGCATTCACACCGCTGGCCGTGCCGCGGGTCAGGTGTTCGATGCCCGCCTCCATGTCAAGGATGACTACCTCGTCAAGACGCAGGATAAGGTGACTGATTAGACGTCGCAGCAGCACGTGTTCAGGACAATAACAGCCTGCCGCGGCCTCTTTCGATTTTCCCATGACAAGAAGCCGTACGCCCTCATGCTGGATCCCGTAGGCCTCCGGGATATCATCCACCTTGGGATTGATGCTGAACATACCGCCGGGAGCGCCGGGACGGGAGCCGGTGCGTTCCTCGATCATGTCCGACTGCTCGGCAAGCGGCAGGGCCTTTGACGCGACCTCAGGCGAGATCCCGAGCGCAGAGGCCAGGTTCGCATCCGGATCAGCGTCAACTGCAAGGACCTTTTTGCCCTCAGCTGCGTAGAGCCGTGCCAAAAGGCCTGCCAGCGTTGTTTTCCCTACACCGCCTTTGCCGGTAATTGCGATCTTCACATACAGCTCCTCGAAAGCAGGTGACCAAAATAACATCTATGAAGCTGGAGTGTCAAGGCTTTTTTGTTGCGTCCAGGCAGGTCATTTTGAGCCATGAGAGCATTGAATTCTTCTCACGAGGGGCAGAAAAAGTTTGGCCCTCTGAAAGAGACCTGGAGGTACTGGAATAAGGAGAGGTGTAAATAGTTTTATCTGATTTCGTTGAGTAGCACCTGCTGTTGGCATCCGTTAACCCGGTAAAAATCTTTTCCGGGTTGTCCGGGCAAGGGGACAAAGAGGCATGTTCCCTGCGGACACACAGGACCGGGAGTCAATTCGCGCCCTCTCCGCGCCCTCTCCGCCTGTAATCCCAAAATGATAATGTCCTAATTCGCCAAAATAGAAATGTCCTATTCCCAGTTACAATGCCTGACGTTCATAGGAGGGCATTGTGGCAGAAAAGGACATGATTACCATGAGCAGGGAGGAA
>Ga0210377_10004148_pt1 | contig 12248 bp, 5 predicted proteins | sample PLM4_65_b1redo_FD_155480 | JGI IMG/M metagenome (GOLD analysis project Ga0210377, IMG submission 155480) | Groundwater sediment microbial communities from an aquifer in East River, Colorado, USA - PLM4_65_b1 redo | ecosystem: Environmental > Terrestrial > Soil > Riparian zone | place: USA: East... | reverse complement strand
ACGTCGCCGCTTCATCCAGCACGGCATGCCCCGCCGCCATCTCGACGCCCATTGCGGCCGGGTCGGCCGAGCCGGGCCGGTTTCCATAGGTCGAGACAATCTTCAACTCTTCGGCCTCGCTCGGATAATCGAGCACATGCTTGAACAGGAAACGGTCGAGCTGCGCCTCGGGAAGAGCGTAAGTGCCCTGATGCTCGATCGGGTTCTGCGTCGCCACCACGATGAACCACGGGCTCAGCGCATGGCGTGTCCCGTCGATCGTCACGCTGCGCTCCTGCATCGCTTCCAGCAGAGCCGCTTGCGTTTTCGGCGGCGTGCGGTTGATCTCGTCGGCGAGGATCAGCTCGTTGAAGATCGGTCCTTTCACCAGGTTGAACGCGTTGGTGCGAAAGTCGAACAGGTTCGATCCGATGATGTCGCCCGGCATCAGGTCCGGCGTGAACTGGATGCGTCCCGCGCCCAATCCCACCGCCCGCGCAAACGCCCGCGCCAGCAGCGTCTTGGCGACACCCGGCACCCCTTCCAGCAGCACATGCCCGCGCGAGAACAGCGCGCAGAGCAGGAGAGATACAGTCTCGTCCTGCCCGATCACCGCCTTGGCGACCTCGACGCGGATGCGGCCGGCGAGAGCCCTAACGCCGTCTATGTTCACGTCCAATCTCCTGTCTCCAGCGGAATAGCCGATTTGCAGCGTCGGTCATGGCCGCGCGCGTTTTCGCCTCTGCGACCTTGGCGGCAAGGTCCGAGAATTTCTCTTCGCGCGCCTGCCTCCCGGCGGCATCCAGCATCGCGGTCTGCTGCGCTTCGGTCGATCGTGATGGAACGCCTACGGCGGTCGCCGCCAGCGCCCGCGTCATCGCGGCGTAGCGTTTGCCCATCCTCACATCGCGCCCGGCGAGAGAGACCAGCAAGGCCGAGTTCTCGACCAGCGTCGCCTTGCCAAGCGCGATCTCGCGGCCGGATCGCACGCGCATCTGTCCAGCCACCGCGTTCACAGCCATGAGCCCGCCGGCGAACGCCAGGCACAGCACCGCCGGAAGGAAGGGCGGCTCGAACATCAGCTTCAGGAGATTCCGCGAACGCTCCATGCCATGCAGCGTCATGTCGAAACTGACCGGCGCCCCGTCGGGCGCGACGAACGCGAACACCTGCAGGCCCGCCTGCGCCGTGATGGCCGAGGACAGTCCCTTGGTGTTGAGCAGGTCCGGCTCGGAAAGCACGTATATCGGCGCGCCGCCATACATTTCGGGCTCAAGCCGGGCGTCTGGTTCTTCTTCACCCGAGGCGGTCTCCTCGACGTTGGGGACAGCGTGGTCCTCTAGGTCGACTTGGGCGTCATCCGGAGTGTCTTCCAGCGTGGGAGGAGCAGTAACCGGATCCTGGATTGGATCCGCAACCGGCGGTTCGACGGGGATGTTGACGCCATAGTCCGGACTCAGCAGTCCGAGCACGGCGTGGCCGTCCGCATCTGTGATCAGCGGAGTGATGTCGGCGCTCACCATGGTTTGCAACCGCTCGATCCGTCCGGCGTCGATGTCAGCGGCGTTGACGGAATCACGATATTTCAGGACCACGTCCTTCGCGCCCGGCGCCTGTCCGACGGTGAATCCGTCGTCGAGCTCTTCGAGCACCCTTTCGACAAGCGTGCTGTTGGCAAGGCCATCCGAACGCACCCAGCCGGGGTGCTGGAAATCCGGCCAGGTATCCCACTTCGGCAGGACGATCAGGACGCCGGCCCAGGCGCCGCTTACCTCGTCGGCCTCCACCGTTCGGCCCAATCCCGGCGTCAGCACCGTCAGCTGACCCTGCGCCGACGCCTCCTGCAGCGTTCCGCGGCTCAGCCTCACATAGCGGCCATCGCCCTCCAGCAGCGAAACAAGCCCCGCGAACCCCACCGCCGATTTCGACAGCGCGTGCGTGCCGCCATCGTCCGGCTTGCGCAGGTCGTCGGCGAACGCGTTGAGCACGATGAAGGCTGCAAACGAGAGGACGCCTACCACGACCAGGCCGATGATGACCTGCAGCGAGAAGGCGCGCGAGGAATCCTGTCCGCCGCTCGGCGAGGCGCGACCCGGCGCAGTTTCTGCCGAGGCGCTCATGTCCAGCTCTCCGCCAGCGCAAAGTCGGCATAGGCCTTGCGGCAGACTTGGTATCCTTCCGAATCCAGCTTCCGTCCGCCGAACCAGCTCTGCTCTACCGCACGGGTGATCGGCGCGAAGGCGGTGCGCACGGTTTCCGGCAGGATCGGCAGCCGGGCGATCTCACGGGCAGTCTGCGCCTTGCGGATCGATTGCGGAGCGCGCTGCTCGATCTCCTCGATCGAGCGGTGCAGAAGCGTCCGCGCCGCTTCCTCGAAATGGCCGAGCGCCGCGAGACGGTCAGCCTCCTCCAGCAGGGCGCGGGCGCGCGCCGGCTCGGGCCGGAAATCGGTCACTTGGTCGCTCTTCTTGTCGGTCGGCTTCTCACTGCGGCCAAAGCGGGCGACGTAGACTTCCCGGCCGATGAACCAGAGCAGGGCCGCGACGCTAAGTCCTAGCGCGATCCAGAACAGCCAGGTGAACACCGGCGCGATCCCATCCAGAAAGTCGCGCAGCCAGCCGAACGCGTCGGATTGTGGCGGTTCCGGCGTTTCGGGTTCGGCGAATGTGAACTGCAGGTCGTCGCGCGCCAGCAGCTCCTTGTGGCGGCGGCCGAACTCGTCAGCCGCCTGCCCAAAAGCAAAGCCCCCGCCGGCAAGAGCGACCGCCAGCATCGCGAATTTTCTGGAGATCGACGCCACGCCGGTCCTGATGTCCCCGCCCCACGATAGGCCTGTCCGCCGCCTGCGGCGCACCAGGCCAGTGTGACCGGGTCGGGAGTGGCAAATCAACCGCTATTGTGAGAGGCCGGTCGGACAAAACGCGCTGGTACTAGTCCGAGCCCTGAAGGAGAGGCTTGGCCGGGGCCACGCTCTCTGCATCAGTATTTCGCCGTCAGGCTCGCGGAGAAGGTCTGCCCGCGCGGATAACGGTCCACATTGTTCTGGCCGCGTGGATAGATCTGGAACTCCTCGTGAACCTCGCCGGTCAGATTGCGACCGGTCAGCCCCAGGGTCATATTCGTCCCGCCGAGTTCGAAATCGTAGTTGTAGACAAGATCGACATTGAATCCCGGGTGCTCGATAACCGGCTCGACGCTGCCTTGGCCCCGCCGGAGAATTCGATCGTCGAGCCAACCCACGATAAGCGTCATTTGGGAGTCGGGAGTCTCATACCCGAACTGCAGGTTCGCTATATGCTCGGGCGTTCCTTGCAGCGGCGTTCCGTCGAGTTCGAAGAATGAAGACGGGACAGACCGGAAATCGATCGGGCTGATGACGGTCGAACCGGGTCCAGCGTTCACCTCCGATTTCGTGTAGGTGTAGTTGGCGGCGAACAGCCACTCGGCATCCTTCAGGAACGGCACTTCAAAGGGCATGCTGAAGCGCGTCCGATACTCGAGTTCGGCCCCCGCCAGCGTCGCCTCCGGTGCATTAATGAAGCGGGTCTGGTAACGATCGACCCGGATGACGACTTCCTCGATGGGATTTGAGATTTCCTTGTAGAACGCGCCGACGGTCACGAACTGCTGGCGCCCGAAATAGTACTCGATCCGCGCATCATAGTTCGTGAACTCGGTGTCCTTGAGGAACGGGTTGCCCTCGTAGACGCGGTCCGTGTCGGGATCGATGAACGGCGTGCGCGCGAGTTCCCTGAACTGCGGCCGCGCGATCGTCTGGGAGTACCCCACGCGGAGCTGCAGATCGTCTGCGAAGTTCCAGGTCACGGTTCCGGCGGGCAGCCAGTAATTGTTGTCGAGGCTAACCGGAGCGGACGAGGGAAGTCCGAAGCGGTTGTAGGTGCGGACACCCTCCGCCGCGTCCTCGTAGCGGGCGCCCAGCGCGACCCGCACGAAGGGGATCACCTCGACGTCGGAGCCGACATAAAAGGCCATATTGGTGAGCCGGCCTTTATAGCTGTCATCCTGTCCGGTGAACTCGTTGAGGACGAACCGCCGTGGATCGATATTGTCCGGCGACAGCAGGTAATCGACGCGCGCTGTCAGCACATCGAGCGGAGTAGGGCCGCGCGGTCCGGTCCAGGAGAACTGGGAGAGCTGGAAGTCGCGCACAGTGTTCGCGTAGTAGGCGCCTGCGGACAGGATGGCGTCGCGGGTTTCGGCGAACGGGATGCGGTATGTTGCGTCCACGCCTGCGCTCGCAACTCCGTCGGTCAGCTCGCTGAACCGCAGGCGATTGCCCAATCCGCCGCCGCCGCCGAACACAAAGCCGCCATTGACGATGTCATAGCGGATGTCGCGCTCGTAGGGCGCATCGCGCGTCGACTGGGCGTACGAACCGCGCCACTTCAGTCCGAAATCTCCGAACTGGTGCTCGCCGGCAAGCTGGACCGATCCGAGCTGCCGCTCGTACCATGCCGTCGCCTCGACGCGCTCGTTGTTCACCGGGTTGGCCGGATTGGCCCCGGGAAGGTTGAGGTCGAAACCCTCTTCCACTTTGGCGTACTTCGTGGTGCTGCGCACGAAGAGGCCCGTTACGGTAAGCGCGTGATCGCCGAAATCCAGGCTGGCGCTTCCAAATCCGTTCAGGACGACATCGTCGGTTGTAGTGACCGCGTCGAAATCGCTTTCAAGCGAGTTGCCGACGACCTCGGTGCGGCTGGCGTGCTTCGTGCGCCAGGTGTTGTGAAATCCAACAACGCCAACCAGGCCCAGCTCGGCGCCGTTGACATCCATCCCCGCGCCGGAGCTGATCTCGCCTTCAAAATCCGGATAGAGCTTCTCGCTTTGAACGACGTTCAACGGCGAATTGGCGAGGCTCTCGCCAAACTGCTCCAGTTGCGTGGGAGTGAAGTTGGTGTCGTCGATCCGCTTGTTGCCTTCGACCGCCCGCCTGAGCGCCCAGGGCATGTCCCGGATGCCATCGTCGAGGCCGAGCCCGTCGATATCGCTGCCAGCGTAGGTATAGCCTCGGCGATTGGTCGACTCGGCGTTGTAACCTGTTCCGGCCTTGAAGGTCAGGAAGGGCGTTGCGGGGCGACGCAGCGTCTTGAGGTCGATGATCCCGCCACCGAATTCACCGGGATAGTTCGGCGAAAACGTTTTCTGCACTGCAGCGCTGTCGAGGATGTTCGACGGAAACAGGTCGAGCGGCACTTGGCGCCGCAGAGGCTCGGGGCTTGGCAGCGGCGAATTGTTCAGGAGCGCCGACGAGTAGCGATCACCGAGGCCGCGCACATAAACGAAACGGCCGGAGACTACCGAAAGGCCGGTCACCCGGGTCAGCGCGAGCGCTGCGTTATCGTCACCGGTTCGGGCAAGATCCTCATTGGTCAGGAAGGATGCGACCTCGGACGTCACCTGCATCGGCTCAGGGATGAATTCGCCCCTCACGACGATGACGTCTTCTCTGTCTTGGCCTTCCTGCGGCGCCTCTTGCGGGGTTTCCTGCGCGGCCGTTCCTTGTGGCGCCGGGTCGTTGACTTGCGCCTGGGCGAGGGGCGGCGCGATCAACGCTGCGGTCAGGAGGAGAGCGCGGTTGAACGGGACTTTGAGGTTCATTTGCGTTTTACCTTGAAGGCAACACTTGAAGGCAACAAATCGGCGCGGGCGGAACCGCCGCCCGCGCCGACCGGTTGATCAGCACACCGACCCGGCCGCGAGGCCGCAGGTCCAGTTTCGCCACCAATTGTCCGAGCCATTCTGAACTGCGCCGATGTAGGTGGTCGCCGTGAAGAACGGATCCAGCGTCGAGGCGTTGAACGCGACACGGGCATTCTCCGTCGGTCCATTGATGAAGGTGGACGTCAGGGTGCTCGCCAGCGCCGTCGTATTGTTCGTGCCCGCATTGATGAAGCCGAGCGAAGTCGCATCGGGCTGCGTCGGGCAATCGAACAGGTTGGAGTCGAACTGCGGAGCGGGGCTGGTGTTCGCGGTGCTCAGCACGGCGCAGACGCTCGATCCCCGGACGACACCGTTGATGAACCTGCCCGAACCTCCCGGCGTACCGCCGGTGTTGTTGAGCACGATGCCCTGGATGGCGACGGCGCTGCTGTTCGCCGGAAGTCCGACAAACGTGTAGTTCACGATCGTCGGATTGGTGGGGAGGGCGGCCGGCGTGGAAGTTGACACCACACGGTTGGAGCACTCCACCAGCCGGTCCGGGCCGCCCGTTAGGGTGAGCGCCTGGACCACGATGCCGAACTGAGCCTTGCCTACCCAGCCTTCATCGCAATCCAGCGAGTCGTCCAGCGAACCAATCAGGATGAAGTGCTTCATGTTGACGGTGCCGCCGAAGATCTCGATGCCGTCATCGCCGGAATTGTGGACCTGGATGTTGTCGATCTGCGTGCCGGATCCGACGCCGCCGAGCGTAATGCCGTTGAGGTCGTCACCAGCTGCTGCGGATGAGAGGAAGGCGCCTGGATATTTCACTTGCAGGTAAGCCAGGCGTCCGCTCGAGTCGCCGGCCGTCGCCCCGCCATAGAGCGCATCCCGGCCGGTGGCGGCTGTGACGCCTTCGATGGCGTTCTGGCAATCGACGGTGCCTGCCGCCACGGCGGTGTTGCACCCTTTGATCGGCGCGCGGCCGAGCAGGATGAGCCCGCCCCATTCGCGTGAAGCGATCGCGGGATTGGCCTGCGAGTTGGACACGTCCGGCAACGAGGTCATGATCACCGGCTCGTTGGAGGTGCCGTTGACGAAGATCTGCGAGCCGCGGTTCACAATGAGCATGTCGGCGGCGACATTGCCGAAGATCGTCACACCGGCATCGATCGTGAGTATGGCCGCCGTGCCTGCCGTTCCGGCTGCAGTGCGGTCGACGCCGACGTCGACCCGGCCAGAGATCTGATAGATGTTGCCGGCGGTCAGCCGCAGATTGGCGGGCGGGCTGCCCACCGCTGCGCCGCCGACCACGCCGCTGAGCAGGCAGCGGCGTAGTCCAGCGATGGTGCCGTTTTCTGCCGTGCCGGTCGGACAACCAGGATTCGGGAACAGGTTGAACGTCCATCCAGTCGTCCAGTTGTTTGTGGTCGTCTCCGAAGGCGAGAAGGCGCCGATATAGGTGGTCGCCTGGAAGAAGGCGCCGAGTGTCGATGCGTTGAACGCCGTACGCGCAAGTTCGGTCGGTCCGGGGAGGAAACCTGTCAGTGAATTTGCGACCGTCGTAGAGTTGTTTGTGCCCGCGCTGATGTACCCGAGCGATGTCGCATCCGGCTGCGCCGGGCAGTCGAACAGGACCGAGTCGAACCTCGGCGCTAGGCTGGCGTTTGCGGTGCTCAGTACGGCGCAGACGTTGGAGCCCGTCACGACGCCGTTGGCCAGGCGGCCTGAACCGCCAGGCGTTCCACCGGTGTTGTTCATGACAACGCCCTGGAGGTTGGTGCCGCTGGCGTTTTGATTGACGCCGATCGCCGTGAAATTCGAGATGGTGGGGTTGGTGTTCAGCGTGCCGCCCGAGCTGGAAACGGTGCGGTTGCTCCATTCGAACAGGCGGTCCGGACCGCCGGTGCGGCCGGCGACGGACTGGCGAAGCGCGAGGAACTGGACGTTGCCCTGCCAACCCTCATCCGTGTCCAGGCCGTCATCCAGCGAGCCGGTGATCACGACGTTCTTCATGTTCACCGTTCCGCCGAAGATCTCGATTCCATCGTCGCCGGAGTTGTGAATTTGCGTGAAGCTGATGTCGGTGCCGGAGCCGACGCCGCCCATCGTCAGGCCGTTGAGGTCGTCGCCTGCCGCCGCCGAAGACAGAAACGCGCCCGGATAACGAATCTGCACGTAGCGCAGCGTTCCGCTGTTGTCGGTCGGCGTCGCGCCGCCATAGAGCGCATCGCGGCCGGTTGCCGCCGTCACGCCTTCGACGGCATTCTGGCAGTCGACCGTTCCTTGGGTCACGGCGGTGTTGCAGCCGCGGATCGGTCCGCGTCCAAGCAGGATCACACCGCCCCAGAGGCGATCGGTGGTATCGGCATTCGCAGTGCCGAGAACGTCTTCCCTGCCGGTGAAGACGATCGGCTGGGTGACTGTACCGATAGCGTTGATCCGGCTACCGCGGTTCACGATAAGCATGTCGCCGGCGGCGGCGCCGAACAACGTCACGCCCGGGTCGATCGTGATTGTCGCAGAAATGCCGGTAGTCAGCGTTCCAGAAGCGCCAAGGTCGCGACCGATATCGACACGGCCATTCAGCCGATAGACGACGTTCGTCACCTTGGGGAGCGTGAGATTGGCGATGATCTCGCCGGTCAGATTGCAAACAGTGAGGGAGCCGAGCGCGCCTGCGTTGGTCGTGCCGCCAGGGCAGGTGGCTGTGCCGCCTCCGCTGCCGCCTCCGCCGGGCGGGCCACCGCCGCCTGGTGGGGTCCCAGGGTTCGTCGCGCCAGGTGAAGCGATTTCGGAGCCGCCGCCACAAGCAGCCAAACCGAGCGCCAGGGCCGCAAGGCCGGCTCGCACCGTCTTCTGCATCAAACTATCTCCCTCGATCGCCACTCATCTCGAAGGGGAGCGCGCTGATATTTTTTATGGGCGACGCCCCGCCATCCCGGGGCTTTGATTAGAGAGGCTGGGTGACAGGTCCCCGACACTTCTGTGACAGTTTTGATTCCCCGACCTTTCGTGCTGGCCTCGACGGCATCGCGCGAAGTTACTCACAGGCCAAAACCCTGCTTTGACAGGGGCTATCGCCTCGCGCGACATTCCTGCCACAGGAAGCAGCCTGCTGATCGACATGTGTTCGGATATCTTCGCCTACGCCGCGCGCGAGGGCCATTCCGATCCGGTGGTGCGCAAGACGCTGCAGGTGAGGCAGCGCAACCGCGCCGCCAAACGGAAAAGCGGGAGGCGACGTGTCAACGACAGAGGCGGCGGGGGACAAGGTCGAGGAATTCCAGGTCAGCCAGAAGGAGCGGTTCGGCCATCCGGTCGGGCTGGGCTATCTGGTGTTTGCCGAGGCGTGGGAGCGTTTCTCCTACTACGGCATGCAGGCCCTGCTGGTGCTTTATCTCACGAAGCAGCTTCTGCTGGTCGGGCATATCGAGAACGTCGCAGGGTTTGACGGCTTCAAGGAAGTCGTTGGCGCCATCAACTCCTTCTTCCGGTTCCTGCTTGGACGAGGCGCGGGCGAGGCGCTGTCGACGCCGATTGCAATCGGCGCGGCGATCACCGGCGCCTATTCGGGTCTGGTCTACCTGACGCCGCTGTTCGGCGGCTTCATTGCCGACCGCTTCATCGGCCGCACCGCGGCGGTCACCCTCGGGGCCATCCTGATGGTGCTGGGCCATTTCCTGATGGCGTTTGAAGTGTCGTTCGTCGCCGCAATCACCTGCCTCGTGCTTGGCGTCGGCTTCTTCAAGGGCAATATCGCGAGCCAGGTGGGCGAGCTCTACAAGGCTGGCGATCCGCGACGCGCCTTTGCCTTCCAGACTTTCCTGCTCGGCGTGCAGATCGCAGTCATCGTCGCGCCGCTGGTCTGCGGCTTCCTGGGTGAGAAGGTCGCCTGGCACTGGGGTTTCGGCGCAGCCGGCGTTGGCATGACGGTGGGTCTGGCCGTCTATCTCTCGGGCCGCAAATACCTCCCGCCGGACCGCGTGCTCGATCGAAGGAAACTGGCTGGCCAGGCGCCGGCGCCCAAGCTGGTTGCGCGCGACTGGGCGACGATCGGCGTGCTGATCCTGCTCGTGCCATTGCTGTCGCTGACGGCGCTGGGCAACCAGGAAATCTTCAACGCGTATCTGCTGTGGGGCGACAAGAACTTCCAGCTGACCTTCTTCGGGTTCACCATGCCGACATCGTCGCTGGTGTCGCTGGATGCGTTTGTCTCCATGATCACGATGCTGTCGGTTATGGCCTTCTGGCGCTGGTATGGCGCGAAGCGGAGGGAGCCGGACGAGATATTCAAGATCGTGATCGGCGCGCTGATCTCCGCCGCCGCGCCGCTGCTGCTGGCGCTGGCCAGCGCCGAGGCCGCGCTGACGCACGAGCGCGTGTCGCTGGCGTGGGGCCTGGGCTTCCACATCGTCAATGACATCGGCTTCGCCATGGTGTTCCCAGTCGGCCTTGCGCTGTTCTCACGCGTGGCGCCGAAGGGCACCGCCGGCGTGATCATCGGCGTCTATTACGTGCACCTGTTCATCTGCAACGGGGCGACCGGCTATCTTGCCGGCCTGATCGAAACGATGGACGGGTTCTCCTTCTGGGCCATGCACGCGGGCCTGATTGCTCTTGGCGGCGCCATCATGCTGGGCTTCGCGTTCGTGTTCCGCGGCATCCTTGCGCCGAAAGAACCCGAGCCCGCGGCGGCCGTGGCGCCCGTTCCAGCCTGATCAGCGCTGGCTTTGCGTTAGGGATTGGTCCAAGCCTTCGAGGAATGAAAAATGGAGCGTGGGACATGAGGCTGTTTCTGGGTCTTGCTGCCGCGCTTTGCTTCGCCTTGCCATTTGCCGAGGCCCAGCCCGCGCCAGTCGAAACATCGACCGCGGTGCGCCAGCAGGCGTGGAGCGTGAAAGGCCTCACGGCGCCTGCCGAGATCGTCATCGATCATTGGGGCATCCCGCACATCTTCGCCGGCAATACCCGCGATGCTTTCTTCCTGCAGGGCTACAACGCCGCGCGCGACCGGCTCTGGCAGATCGACCTCTGGCGCAAGCGCGGGCTTGGCCTGCTGTCGAAATCCTTCGGGCCGTCCTTTGTGGATCAGGATCGCGCCGCGCGTCTCTTCCTCTATCGCGGCGACATGGAGAAGGAGTGGGCTGCTTACGCTCCCGAAGCGCGCGAAACGGTCGAGGCCTTCGCCTCCGGCGTCAACGCCTATGTCGCCGAGGTCCGCGCGGGCGCGAAAACACTTCCAGTCGAGTTCAAGCTCACCGGTTCAACGCCGGACACCTGGAAGGCCGAAGACATCCTGCGCATCCGTAGCCATGCGCTGGTCTCGAACGTCACCTCGGAAGTCGCCCGTGCGCGCACGATATGTGCGGGCGGCGTCGAGGCCGACATGCTCCGCCGCAAGCTCGAGCCAGCCGGCCACAAGCTCACCGTCCCCAAGGGGTTCAACCCGTGTGACGTGCCCAAGGACGTCCTCAAGGACTACACGCTCGCCACCCAGCAGGTGGAGTTCGGCGCCGACGGCGGAAAGGTCCAACGCGCCAGCGCCGACGCTGCGACCCGACTCGCCGATCTGATGGACCGCCAGTTGAACGAAGGCTCCAACAACTGGGTCGTTGCGCCCTCGCGCACCGAGACCGGCCGCCCGATCCTCGCCAACGATCCGCACCGCCAGCTCGGCGTGCCCTCGCTGCGCTACGTCGTCGGCCTCAATGCGCCGGGCCTCAGCATCATCGGCGCAGGCGAGCCCGCCCTTCCGGGCGTATCCATCGGACACAACGCCGACATCGCCTTCGGCATCACCATCTTCGCGATCGATCAGGAAGATCTCTACGTCTACGACCTCAAGCCTGGCGATCCCACGCGCTACAAATACAAGAACGGCTGGGAGCCGATGACGGCCGTCCATGAGACGATCGAGGTGAAGGGCGAGGCCCCGCGCGGCGTCGACCTGAACTTCACCCGCCATGGTCCGGTGCTGATGGTAGGCGAGGACAAGAAGCACGCCTTCGCCATGCGCTCGGTCTGGGCCGAGCCTGGGCTCTCCGGCTATTTCGGATCCTCGCGCCTCACGCACGCCAAGACGTGGGACGACTTCAAGGCCGCGAGCAACGCCTGGGGAGCGCCTCCGCTCAATCTCGTCTACGCCGACATCAAGGGAAACATCGGCTGGGCCGCGTCCGGCCGCACGCCCGTGCGCAACAATTGGGACGGGCTGATGCCTGTGCCCGGCGACGGTCGCTATGAATGGAACGGCTTCCTCGAGAAGGACCTGCTGCCATCCTCCTACAATCCCGCCCCGGGCTTCTTCGCCACGGCGAACGAGATGAACCTGCCGGAAGGCTATCCCGCCGAGACGCGCAAGATCGCGTTCGAGTGGACCGATCCCTCGCGCGCCACGCGCATCAAGGAAGTCCTCGCCGCGGATTCCAAAGTCAGCCTCGCCGACTCCATGGCGTTGCAGACGGATTCGATCAGCGCCCAGTCGCGCCGCACCCGCGCTCTCCTCGCCAACCTGCAGACCCGCGATCCTGATGTCGCGAAAGCCATCGCTCTTCTGAAAGCATGGGACGGCGACGAACGCGTCGATAGCACCGCAGCCGCGATCT
>Ga0210377_10004147_pt1 | contig 12248 bp, 10 predicted proteins | sample PLM4_65_b1redo_FD_155480 | JGI IMG/M metagenome (GOLD analysis project Ga0210377, IMG submission 155480) | Groundwater sediment microbial communities from an aquifer in East River, Colorado, USA - PLM4_65_b1 redo | ecosystem: Environmental > Terrestrial > Soil > Riparian zone | place: USA: East... | reverse complement strand
CTCGGCCAAGCCGGCATCGCCTGGACGTGGAACGTCGCCGTGGGCGCCACGACCACCATCGCCGTGGGCTGGACCGCGAGCCGGTTGGGCCTCGGCCTGCGACCCGCGACGGCCTGAACGGAAACCACAGAGGCACAGAGACACAGAGAGAAGAGGACTAGTAGATCAGCCACCGTTCGCGCGACCGGCGGAAGGACTCGATTCCGGCACCGTCGCCCTGGAGGACCGCGTCGACGCTCGCGCCACTTTCGAGGGCGAGGCGGGGACGCGAAGTCCCCAGCAGCGTGTCGAGGGCGGCGCCGTCCCGCGACCAGCGGAAGCCGGGACGCGAACGGAGCGCGCGCAGGAGCGCGATCCCGAGGGCGTAGGGGCGTGCCGTTCGTGGATCGGTGACGCTCACTCGAAGACCCGCGCATTCCTCGTCCCGGTACTTCGGCTCAGAGGCGGCATCCGAGGCGCGGGGGGTGAAGCGTGCCGGCGTCAGCGTGAAGCCCGGCACCTCGATCGCACCGACCATGTCCTCCGGCCGGAGCCAGGGGGCACCGAGGAGCAGAAACGGGGACTCGGTGCCCCGCCCCTCCGAGACGTTCGTCGCCTCGAGAAGCGCCGTCCCGGGATAGGCCAGCGCGGCCTCGGGCGAACGGAGGTTGGGAGACGGGGCCACCCATGGTCGCCCCGTGTCCTCCCACCGCATCGAGCGGCGCCAGCCCTCCATCGGAACCACGGTGAGCCGGGCTCGTTTCGGCAACCGCGACGCGGCGAGCCGGGCCATCTCGCCGGCGGTCAGGCCGTGGACGAGAGGGCCGGGCGCCAGGCTCAGCAGGTTCCGGCCCATGGGGCCTGGCTCCGCTTCCGGACCCTCCACCAGCTCGCCGCCGAGGGGGTTCGGCCGGTCGAGGACGATCATCTCGATCCCGGCCTCGGCGGCCGCTTCGAGGCACAGAATCATCGTACCCAGGTACGTGTAGAAGCGGACGCCGGCGTCCTGGAGGTCGAAAACGAGGGCGTCGAGATCCTCCAGGTCTTCCCGGCCTGGCCGTGTCTTCGCGCCGTAGAGGCTGACCACCGGCAGGCCGCTGCGCGGGTCGCGGCGCGCCGCGACAGGGACGCCCGCCTCGGCGCGCCCCTCGAGGCCGTGCTCCGGAGTGAAGAGCCGCAGGAGCGACACGCCGCGGGCGCGAAGGACGTCGATCGCGTGGCGGCCGTCGGCCGTCACCGACGCGGCGTGGGCGACGAGGCCGACTCGCTTGCCGCGAAGGGGCCCGGCTCCCTCGGCGTCGACGTGGTCGAGGCCGACGCGGACGGTGACCGCGGGCGCCGCCACGGGGGCCAACAGAAGGGCGAAAGAGAGAAGAGCCCCGGCTCCTACGGTCCCTCCAGGGCGCGGACGACCGCGTCGGCCACCGCAGGGCGCACCTTCCGGATCGCCTCGTTCTCCCGCGTGGGGTGGACCCGGTTGGTCAAGAGGACCAGGAAGAGCCGGCGATCCGGGTCCACCCAAAGGGACGTCCCCGTGAAACCGGTGTGACCGAAGGAGCGGGACGAAAAGAGCGTCCCCGCCGAGGACCCCTCCGAAGGAGTGTCCCATCCGAGAGCGCGGCTCGAGCCCGGCACACCGGCCCGGCGTGTGAAGCGCTCGAGGGTCTCGCGGGACACGATGCGATGGTGGTCGTAGACGCCGCCGTTCAACAGCATCTGCGCGAAGCGTGCGAGGTCCGGGGCCGTCCCGAAGAGGCCCGCGTGGGGCGCGACGCCGCCCAGCGCGAAGGTGTTCTCGTCGTGGACCTCGCCCCGGAGCACTCGACCGCGCCACGGGTCGCGCTCGGTCGGTGCGATGCGAGGGAGCAGATCGGGACCCGGGCGGAAGAGTGTGTCCTTCATCCCCAGGGGCTCGAAGATCCGGCGTCGTCCGAAGGCGTCGAGGGACTCTCCGGCCACCCGCTGGAGGACCTCGCCCAGCAGGAAGGCGCCCAGGTCGCTGTAGAGCGACTTCGTCCCGGGCTCGTAGGTGAGACCCATCCCCTGGATGCGACCGAGATAGGCGTCGCGTCCTTTCAGCTCCCGGAAGAGCGGGCCCCACCAGTCGAGGCCGGAAGAGTGGGTCAGCAGGTGCCAGACCGTCACCTTGTCCTTGGCTCCGCCCGTAAACCCAGGGAGGAAGGCCGACACCGGCTTCGCGAGGTCCAGCTTCCCCTCGTCGACGAGGATCATCGCCATCGTCGTCGTCACGACGCTCTTGGTCAGGCTAGCGAGATCGTAGATCGTGTCGGGCACGGCCGCGGGCGCCCCGGCGTCGTAGGACAGGCGTCCGAAGGCACGCAGGTGCGCGAGAACGCCGTCCCTGCCCACCGCCACGACCGCCCCGGGGAAGGCATTCTCCACCACGGACTGCTCGAGCACGCGGTCCACCTCCGCCAGCCCGCCGGGCCGGAAGCCTGCGTCCTCGGGACGGCCCTCCCGCAGAGTCATGTCGCGTCTCGAGATCCTGAGCCCGTGCCCCATCGGGTAGAGCCCCGGAAGCGTGACGGGCAGCTGGCCCCCCACAGCATACTCGCCGAAGAGTGCCGCGACCGCCGCCCGCTGGCTCGACTCCGCCGACCCGTAGGCGCAGACGTACACCGGGACCTCGGGGACCTGCCGCAGCAGATAGGGGCTCCCGAAAGAGACCACGATTACGGGCCGGCCGGCAGTGGCGAGGGCTCGCAGCAGGCGCGCGTGGCTCTCCGACATGTCCACGCTCCCCTTGGCGGCGCGCACGCGGACGAAGCACGACGCAAGGACGTGGGTGAAGGAGGGGGCCTGGGCGACGAGAAGCGCCGCGGTCTCGGCGGAGACCTCCGGGCCGAGAGTCACCGTCTCTGCGCTCACCGCTCGGTCCTTCAGCTCGTCCTCCGGCCACCCCTCGATCGCGTCGTTCCGCGCGTCGCTCGAGAGGACCAGGTGCAGGATGCGGAGGCGCGCGTCGGCGTGGAGCGGGAGCACGTCTCCATCGTTCCGGACGACGGTGATCGACTTGCGAGCGACGTCGAGCGCGCCTTCGACGTCCTCCGGACGGCCGACGCTCCTGCCGATCTCCCGGGCGTCCACGGTCCGCCGGCGGTCGAGGCCCAGGCGCTCCTTCGCCTGCAGGATCCGCAGCACCGACTCGTCGAGTCTCGCCTCGGTCAGCTGATGTTCCTTCACGCCGCGCACCAGGGCGCGCACCGCCACCTCGGGGTCGGGGGGGAGCAGGATGAAGTCGGCTCCGGCCTGCACCGCCCGGATCGCCGCCTCTCCCGTCCAGGCCGCGCGGACCCCCTGCATCTCCAGAGCGTCGGTGACGACGAGCCCCTTGAACCCCAGCTCCTCGCGCAGAACGCGGCCGATGGGAAGCGAGAGGCTGGCGGGGGCCCCCGAGGGATCGAGTGCCGGCGCCGCGATGTGCCCCATCATCACCGCATCCACGCCGGCGTCCACGTCTCTCCGGAACGGCAGCAGCTCCACCCGCCGAAGGCGGTCGCGGTCGGCGGTCACCGTCGCGAGCTGGAGATGCGAATCCACGGCCGTGTCGCCGTGGCCGGGGAAGTGCTTCGCGGTGGTGAGGAGACCGCCGTCGCGGGCGCCCCGCACGAAGGCGGCCGAGAGCCGGGCCACCCGCTCGGGGTCCTCGCCGAAGGATCGGATGTTCACGATGGGGTTCCCCGGATTGCTGTTCACGTCGGCGACGGGCGCGAAGGCCCAGTGGATTCCCACCGCCCGGGCCTCCCGGGCCGTCACTTCCCCGGCGAAACGCGCGGCCTCGTCGGAGCCCGTCGCGCCGATGGCCATGGCGTGGGGCAGCGGCACGACGCCACGGTGGATCCGAAAGGCCAGACCCCTCTCCAGGTCGGCGGCCACCAGCAACGGGACCGGTGCCAGCGACTGCAGCTCGTTCAGCACCCGCGGGACGGACTCCACTTCCGACTCGAAGACCACCACGCCGCCCACCCTCAGGCCGCCGACCAGCTCCCGGAGCCGCAGGACGGCGGCGGAGCGGGGATTCCTGTAGAGGCCGAAGACACGGACACCCACCATCTGGGCTGCCTTCTCCTCGAGGGTGAGCCGCTTCAGGGTCTCCGCCGCCCAGCGGTACGACGGCGGCGAAGGAGACGCGACCGCGGCGGGGGTGCTGGGCGCCGGAGGGCGACAGCCTGCGGCCGTAAGGGCCAGCGCCGCCCACCCGCGCGCGCCGCGGGTCACGGCGCGAAGGCCTCGAGAGCCAGCCGTTGGAGGGCCGCCGGCCCCAGCGACTCGTGAGAGAACAGGACGACGCCGGAGGCGCCGGCACGGCGGGCGGTGAGGATCTTCTCGATCACGTCGTCGATCGTCAGGCGGTAGGCGCCGACGCCGGCCCAGACACCCTGTCCTGGCCGCGCAAAGGTACCCACGCTCTGCACCTGCTCCCGGAAGAGGCGTGTGTCCGGCGTGTAGGTCATGGGACAGACCACGTCGATGATCCCCTGCGCCAGCCAGGTGGGCCAATCCTGGTAGCGGTGGTGGACCGCCGACGCCTCGTCGGGGACCACGGCGGCAGAGATGACGATTCCGGGCCGCTCCGCGCGGGCGGCGGTTGCGAGGCGTTCGGCGAGGGCGGTCAGGACGTTGCGGCGGTACGCTTCCCATGCCTGCGGGCGGGCCGTCGGGAGGCTGAGCGGGTTGCCTCCCCCCTGGTCTCTCCGGAAGCCTTCCAGCGCCGCGACGGACCAGTCGTAGTCCTCGTTCGGGTAGCGGATGAAGTCGAGATGCAACCCCTGGAGCGGGTACTGGCGGACCAGCTCACGGACGACTGCCTCGAGGTGCTGCCGCACCTCGGGAACCGAAGGGGAAAGGTAGAAGCCCTCGACGTCGGCGTCGCCGCGGCTCGCCTGACGGACGAGCCACAGGATCCCCTGACGGTTCGCCGGGACGACGGGACGAGCCGCCGACCGCGGCACCATCACCCATTCGGGGTGCTGGCGCACGACGTTGTCGGCAGGCGGATTCGGGAAGTGCGCCGTCAGGAGCACGTTCACCCACGCATGGACCTCGATCCCCCGTGACCGGGCTCGATCGAGCAGGCGGGCCAGCGGATCGAAGTCGGCGGGCTGCTTGGCCAGGAGCGAGCTCCGCGCCACGATCCGGGACGCGTAGAGGGCGTCGCCCCTCCCCCGGACCTGCACGAAGAGAGCGTTGAACCCTCCTTCGCGCGCCTGCTCGACCACCCTGTCGACGCTCGCCGGCGATTCAAGGCCGGTGCGGACGACCCACAGGCCGCGCACTTCGGGGATGGGAGCGGCCGCGGCCTGAGACGCGGCCAGGAGGAACAGGGCGAGAGCGCACACGCCCCTTATACTACCGGCCTCACCCTTACCTCGTCTCCCTCCTTCACCCGCAGCTCCGCCACGGCCGTCCGGGGAAGATGGACGCCCCGCCCCACGCCTCCGCGGAAGTGGGCGGCAAGGGTGACGCTGCGGCCGGCGACCGAGCGGACCTCGACTCGGAGGACGCCCCGGCCGAAGCGATGCAGCCTCCGCCAGTCCCCTTCGAGGCGGTCGTCGAGCTCGGCGTGTTCCTTGCCAAAGAGCCCCTGGGCTTGAACGCGCAGCTCCCGCTGAGGCTCCACCGCTTCGAGGAAGCCCGCCTCGGTCATCTCGAGCAGAACCCGCAGCAGCTCGAGCCGGGGCACGCCCGAGCTTTCCAGGATCTCCCCGACGTCCCGCACGCTGTCCACCAGCCGCAACACACGCCACTCGGTCGCACCGATACCGTAGCGTGGCACGTCGTCCTCGGGCCCGGCAGCCATCTGGAAGACGATCCGGTCCGAGGGGATGAGCTGGCGCGTCCGATGGAAGACGTCCCCCAGGCGAACGCCGTCGAGGAGCAGCTGGTCCACTCCCCGGGTGACGTTGGGGTTCACCGCACTGTCTTCGGGGATGAAGGTGAGCTGCCCTTGCTTCCAGCCGAACAGGTCGAGGACGGCATCGTCTCCCGCGAGTCTGCCGCCGGTCCCGTGGGCGTGGACGAGCGCGCCCTTCTGGAACCGCAGGACCGTCTGGTCCTGGTCGGACGAGACGGTCAAGCGCCCCGTCTTCTTCCCCGACGCGAAGAGGCGTAGCACGTCGGCGATCTGGGTGTCGGTGAGGTCGCCAATGAGGGACATGGGGCCGCTTCAGCGGTGCTATCATACTTGAGACATGCTGCTCCTCACGCCCTTGGCCTTTGCGGGCGCCATCGTCTCGGCCGCCCCGGCGGCCCCCGTGGGAGCCGCCGACGTGGCTCGACGCGTCGAGGAACGCCATAGGGGCGTGCGCGACATGCAGGCGCGGTTCGTCCAGACCTATCGGTCGGGCGTCCTCGGTCGCGACGTGGTGGAGAGAGGGACCGTCTCCATCAAGAGCCCCGGCCGCATGCGCTGGGAGTATCGCGACCCCGAAGCGAAGACCTTCGTTTCCGACGGCAAGACGTTCTACTTCTACGTTCCGGCCGACAAGCAGGTCATCGTCCGCGACCAGGCCGACGCCCGGGGGCTCACCGCTCAGCTTCTCTCGGGCCGGCTGGAGATCCTCGCGCAGTTCGACGTGGGCCTCGAGCGGACGGCCGGCCGCGAGCGCCTCCGCCTGAGCCCCCGCAAGACCGATCCAGAGGTGGACCGGGTGTACCTCGACGTCGACGACGGGTACCGGATTCGCGGGATCGAGATCCTGGACCCCCAGGGGAACCGGAGCCGCTTCGAGTTCCAGGACTTGCGCGAAAACGTCGGCCTTCCGGACCGGCTGTTCCGTTTCGACGTGCCCGAGGGCGTCGAGGTCATCTCGGGATGAGGCACCTCCTGGTGGCCGCCTCTCTCCTGGCCTTCGCCGGCTGCGCCACTTCGAGCGCCTTCCGTGCCGGCGAAAGGGCGGAGCGCCGTCAGGACTACGACCATGCCGTAGTCGAATACTCGAAGGCCGTCCACGACAATCCCGATCGGCTGGCCTATCGGAAGAGCCTGGAGCGTGCCCGCCTGCGGGCCTCGAGCGTCCACACCGACCTGGGACGCCGGCTCACGAACCGCGGCCTCTACAAGGAGGCCCTCGACGAGTTCCGACTCGGCCTGGACCTGAACCCCGGCTCCCCGACGCTGCAAGAGGAGATCCGTCAGGTCGAGGCGCGGCGCCAAGCCGGCACGCAGCCCACATCCATGGCCGCGATGAAGGACCGCGCCAAGGAACGCTCTCTCGCGGGCCTCGTCCTCGGCCCCGAGGCGCGACAGCCTCTCGGGCTGTCGTTCCGCAATGCCAGCCTCCGGGAGGCTTATCTGGCCCTCGGCAAGACCGCAGGCGTAAACTTCGTATTCGACCCCCAGTTCCAGGACCAGACCGTCACGGTCGATCTCAGGGACGTCGGGTTCGAGGAGGCGCTCTCGGCCTTTGGCACCGTCGGAAAGACGTTCCATCGGGTCGCCGACGCCCACGTCGTCAACGTCATCACCGACACCCCCACCAAACGGCGGGAGTACGAGCAGCAGATCGTCAAGACCTTCTTCCTCTCGAACGCCGATCTCAAGGAGACGATCGACCTCATCCGCATCGTCCTGGGAGCCCGTCGCGTGGCGCCACTGCCGGGCGCCAACGCTCTGACGATCAACGACGCGCCCGACAAGGTCGCCGCCGCCGAGAAGATCATCGACGTCCTCGACAAGAACCGGGCCGAGGTCGTCGTCGAAGTCGAGATCCTCGAAGTGAACCGGGGTCGTCTGAAGGACTACGGGATCGAGATCACGTCGCGAGCCCCGAGCACCGACGGCGTCGCGGGCGCCCTCTTCCCCGACCCGACCGGGGTGACGACCCTCGACGAGAACCCGTACAAGAAACCCAACCTCATCCTCACGAGCCTCCCTGGCGTGATCTATCGGCTGCTGCAGGCCGACACCTCGACAAGGGTCCTCGCCAACCCCCAGCTCCGCGCCAGCGAGGGCCAGACGGCCCAGGCCCGGTTCGGCGACCAGGTCCCCGTCCCGGTCACGACCTTCTCGCCGATCGCGACCGGGGGCGTCTCGCAGCAGCCGATCACGTCCTTCGAGTACAAGAACGTCGGCGTGAACATCGACATCACGCCCCGGGTCCACCACGACGGCGAGGTCTCCCTCAGCCTCAAGATCGACATCTCCTCGCAAGGGCCCGCGGGCTTCCAAGGGCTTCCCACGTTCAACAGCCGCACGGTCACGAGCGTGATCCGCCTGAAGGACGGTGAGACCAGCATGCTCGCTGGCCTCATCAGCGACCAGGAGAGAATGAGCGTCACGGGGCTGCCGGGGCTGGCCAGCGTCCCGATCCTGGGTCGCCTCTTCTCCCACAACAAGACGGAGGTTCAGGAGACCGACATCGTCATGACGCTGACGCCCCACGTCGTCCGGCGGCCGGCGATCACCGAGGAAGACCTGCGGTCCTTCCAGCTCGGCAGCGACTCGTCGCCGGTCCTCTTCGAGGCGCCGAGCGTCCCCTTCCAGACGCCGCCCAAGCCGTCGCCGGAGCCGCCGAAGGCCGAGCCCATCCGGCCGCCCGCACCTCCGACGTCGGGCAATCCCGCGGAGCGATGAGCTTGTTCGACCGACTCCGCCGCGTCGCCTCTCTGATGAGGGATCCGCGGACGCCCGCCTTGCCGCGCATCGCGGTAGGTCTGGCCGTGATCTATCTCCTGTGGCCGCTGGACCTCATCCCTGACTTCGCCGTTCCCGTCGCAGGGTACTTCGACGATCTCGTGGCCATCTGGCTCGCGCTCCGTTGGCTCGTCAAGGCCGGGACCGCAGCCCGGATCATCCCGGTGCGGGAGACGCGGCAACCATGAGCCACGAGCAGGTCCTTCGCGAGCTCATCCACGGCCACGGTGCTCACGTCGACGCTTCGGCGTGCGTGACCGTCCCCTTTGATCTCGCCGGGCGGACCCCGGCCGGTTTCCCCCACTCCATCTGGCAGATCGTGAGCCACATGGCGTACTGGATGGAGTACGAGCTGAAGAGGATCGGCGGGAACACGCCCCTCTACCCCGAACACGCGTCTGAGAGCTGGCCCGCGGAGGCACGGCCCGAGAGCGATGAGCGCTGGCGGCAGGACCTCGCGCGATTCAAGGCGGGCCTCGGTGGGATGGAGGATCTCGCCCAGGGAGGAGCCCAGGTCCTGGGGCGGCCCGTGGCCCCCACGCATCCCCTCCACTCGCGTCCCGCGCCTTCGGTGGAGGCGGTGCTCTGGCAGACGATCGCCCACAACAGCTACCACTTGGGACAAGTCACCCAGGTGCGCCGCGCTCTCGGGGTGTGGCCGCCGGTGGAAGGAGGGGACACGTGGTGAAACGGAACGCCGCATTTCGACGGGTTGTCGTGTTCTGTGCCGCCGGTGTGGCCCTGGGCCCGTGGAGCGTCGCACGCCTGACCGCGGCCGAGGCGGCGCCCGAGGCACAGATCGAGCGATTGGAAGGGGAGCGGTTCGCCGCGATGCGGGCCGCCGACGCCGACGCCCTCGAGCGCATCCTGGCGCCGGACCTCACCTACGTGCACTCGAACGCCAAGCTGGACACCAAGAAGGAGCTCATCGAGGCCATCAAGACGGGTGCCCTGAAGTACAACGCGATCGCCCCGGAGGATGTCCGCGTCCGCGTCTACGGGTCCACCGCGGTCGTCACCGGGCTCTGCCGCTTCGACGTGGGCGCGGTCGGCCAGGAGCTGAAGCTGCAGGTTCGATACACGGACGTCTACGTGAAGAGAGACGGCGTCTGGCAGCTCTCGGCCTGGCAGTCGACGCGCCTGCCGTAGACGAACGATCGGTCAGGCCTTGACGGTCACCCGCGGCATTTCAATCTTGACCTTGCTGATCCGGTTCTTTTCGACGTCCACCACCGTAAGCCGGTAGTCGCCGAAGGGAACCACCTCACCCCCCTTGGGGATCGACCCGAGGCGATCCAGCATGAAGCCCGCCACCGTCTGGAACTCCTCGGACTCCGGGATCGGGATCTGGAAGTTCTCTCGCAGCTCGGCAGCCGAGACGGTCCCCTCCACCACCAGGGAGCCGTCCCTCAGACGCTCCACGGGGCGCTCCTCCCAGTCGTACTCGTCCTGGATCTCGCCCACGATCTCCTCGATGAGGTCTTCGAGGGTGACCAGGCCGGTGACCGACCCGTGCTCGTCGATGACCAGGGCCATGTGGGTCCGCCGCTTCTGCAGCTCCTTCAGCAACTGACCCACCTTCTTGGTCTCGGGGACGAAGTGGACCGGGTGGAGGATCTTGCGCAGTACCACCGGCTGCCGCTTCTCCAGAAGGCGAAGCATGTCCTTCACGTAGGCCAGGCCCGCGACGTTGTCGATCGAGCCTTCGTAGGCCGGGATCCGGGAGAAGCCGCTTTCGATGATGAGCCGCGCGACCTCGTCCGGGGCCGTATCGGCGTCGAGGGCGAAGATCTTGGGCCGCGGGATCATGACCTTCTTCACCGGCGTCTCGGAGAACGCGAAGACCCCGTGGATCAGGTCCACCTTGCTCTGGTCGAGGACACCCTGCTCCCTGCCCTCCTTGACCATGTGCTTGATCTCCTCCTCCGAGACGAAGGTGCGGTCCCTGAAATCCCGGATACCGAAGAGCAGCAGGACTGCCCGCGTCGATGCGCTGAGCAGCACGATGAGCCAGCGCGAGGCGCGAGCCATGAGCTGAAGCGGCCAGGAGACGAGCAGGGCCACGGTCTCCGAGAAACGGAGGGCGAGGGCCTTCGGGACCAGCTCCCCCACGATCAGCTCCACGTACACGATGCACGCGCCCACGAGGAAGGCGGCCTCGAAGGCCGGCGGCAGGAACCGGTCGATTCCCGTGATCCGCAGCCACGGCTCGAGGTGCTTGCTGGCGAGGTAACCACCGATCACCCCCGCCAGGGTCCCCATCAGCGTGACGCCGATCTGGGCCGTGGCGAGGAAGTGGTCCATGTTGTCCTGGAGGTCTTTGACGCGCTGAGCCGCCCGGCTCCCCTCGGCGATGAGAGCCTCGATCCGGCTCCGCCGGGCCGAGATCACGGCGATCTCGGTGCCCGAGAAGAAGCCGTTTCCCAGCAGACACAACAGGATCGCGCCTACCAGAAGCCCCACGTCAGTCATGGATAATTGATGATTCTACCAGACCTTACCGAGCTGCGGAGCCTGGGCCCCGACCTTGTCAGGCCTCGCGGTCTCTGGTAGCTTCAGGGCTTCCGCGCGACCGGAAGCGTCCTGGACGGCGAACGAGGAGGGGATCCTTGGCCAACGGCGAGATCTTCGACGTGACCGTGATCGGCAGCGGCCCGGGCGGCTACGTCGCCGCGATCCGGGCCGCTCAGATGGGCCTCAAGACCGCCGTGGTCGAGCGGGACCCCGCGGGGTGCGGCGGGAGCTGCCTCCTCCGCGGCTGCATTCCCACGAAGGCCCTCCTGCACACCGCGGACCTCTTCGAGGACCTGAAGAACCGAAAGGAGTTCGGCATCGTCGCCGACAACGTCGCCATCGACTTCGCGGCCGTGATGGCGCGCAAGAGACGGATCGTGACCCGCCTCTCGAAGGGAATCGAGGGCTACCTCTTCAAGAAGAACAAGATCATGCTCTTCAAGGGCCACGGCCGGCTCGAGGGAAAGGGAACCGTCGTCGTGAAGAGCGAAGTCGGCGAGACGAAGATCTCGACCAAAGCCGTCCTCCTGGCCACCGGCTCACGCCCCAGAAGCCTGCCCGGGATCACCGTCGATGGAAAGGCGATCGTCACCTCCGACGAGATCCTCGAGCTGCAGGAGATGCCGAAGAGCCTGATCGTGATCGGCGCCGGTGCCGTCGGGATCGAGTTCGCGTCGGTCTTCGCCCGCTTCGGGGCGACGGCCACGGTCATCGAGCTGCTCCCCCGGATCCTGCCCCTGGAAGACGAGGAGGTCTCGATCGAGGCCGGAAAGCTCCTGGGCAAGCAGATGGCGATCCACACCGGAGCACGGACCGAAGCGGCCCTCAAGACGGCCACCGGCGTCGAGGTCGCCTTCCGGACCGCGTCGGGCGACGCCCAGACGGTCACCGCCGACCTCCTCCTCGTTGCGGTCGGCCGTGGACCCGTCACCGATGGCCTGGGCCTCGAGACCACCAAGGTCCGGCTCGACAAGGGGTACGTTCGCGTCAACTCGAAGATGGAGACCGACGAACCCGGCGTCTACGCCATCGGCGACGTGGTCACCGTCGACGGGAAGCCCCACGCGCAGCTCGCCCACGTGGCCTCCCACGAGGGCAT
>Ga0210377_10004146_pt1 | contig 12251 bp, 11 predicted proteins | sample PLM4_65_b1redo_FD_155480 | JGI IMG/M metagenome (GOLD analysis project Ga0210377, IMG submission 155480) | Groundwater sediment microbial communities from an aquifer in East River, Colorado, USA - PLM4_65_b1 redo | ecosystem: Environmental > Terrestrial > Soil > Riparian zone | place: USA: East... | reverse complement strand
ACCCTGATCGGAGGGAAGATATTGTGCGGTTCAACCCATGCAAACATACGCATGGCAGCATCCATAGCCCTGAATCACCATGAAAGATGGGACGGCAGCGGTTATCCGCACAGGCTGAAGGGTGAGGAGATACCTATCGAGGGGCGGATCGTCATTTTAGCGGACCAGTACGACGCCCTCAGGAGCAGAAGGCCCTACAAACCGGCTCTTGACCACGGAGCGACGGTCCGGGTAATTACCCGCGGGGATGGCAGAACCAGCCCTGACCATTTCGATCCGCGGGTTCTGAAGGTTTTTTGCATGCATGCTCCACAATTCGAGACTATTTATGAAACTTTTCATGCTTGAACCGTAACGAAAACAGGCGGTACAGGGCCTGGATTCCCGATCCCGGTATTTACGAGTCGAACAAAAAAGAGATCCGGTTCAGTTTGCATGCCGAGGATCAAAACGGAAGCGTTAAGTTGCGGATCAGGCACCAACGCGCCTGTTACGGGGGGAACGGAAACGATCCTCATTACTGAAGACAACGCAAGTGTCCGGGAGATCGCCAGGGAAGTCCTGGAGGAATAAGGTTATAAAGTGATCGAGGCGGTTGCCGAGACGAACGCAATGGCAAAATTCCCGGACAGCAGGGAGGGGATCTCTCTGATTATCATGGATGTTGTCATGCCGCGCATGAACGGCAGAGAACTTTACAGGGAGATTTCCCGCCTGAAGCCGGGGATGAGGGTGATTTTTCCAGCGGCTATAGGGCAGATGTTTTGCCGGAGGAGATGAAGGAGCTGAATGGAGAGAGCAGATGAAGCCTTTACCGGCAGGGAAGTATGCAGACGGATCGGGGTGGTTTTCATGTGCAGGCATTTACTGGATCAGTGAGGTGCGAAAATGGGAGATGGTTCACATATCCTTTTAGTGGATGACGATTCCGCCGTTCTTGGATCGACTGCGCAGCTGCTGGAGCTTGAGGGATACCGGGTGACAGCCTGTGACAATGCAGTCGATGCGATCGCCTTGCTGGCGAACAACCCGGTGGATACGGTGCTGACCGACATCAATATGCCAAGGGTGAGCGGGATTGACCTTCTTGAACGGATTCACAAAGTGTCGCCGGAAATTCCGGTGATACTGATGACCGCCTATGCGGAGCTGGAGGTGGCGGTTGAGGCCATCCATAAAGGGGCGTTCGATTTTCTGATCAAACCGTTCAAGACCGTACAGCTCTATCATTCCATAAGCAAGGCCGTATATTATCACCGGCTTGTGGGGATTGAGGCAAACTACAGGAAAGAGCTGGAGGAGACGGTCAGAACAAGAACTAAGGAACTCAAGGAGGCAAGCCGGGAAATGATTTTGCGGCTGGTATCGGCTTCGGAATACAGGGACGACGACACCGGAGCCCATATAAAGCGAATAAGCCTCTATTCGAGGAAGATTGCCGAAAGCCTGCTCCTGCCGGCGGATTTCGTCGAATACATCGCCATGGCGAGCACGATGCATGACGTGGGGAAGATCGGCATTCCTGACGGCATTCTGCTGAAGGCCGGGCCGCTGAATGCTGAAGAGTTTGAGATCATGAAGAGCCATACGATTATCGGCGAGAAGATCTTGTGCGGGTCAGCCCATGAAAACATCCGGATGGCTGCATCCATCGCCCTCAATCACCATGAAAGGTGGGACGGCAGCGGTTATCCCAATGGGATAAAAGGAGAAGCGATACCCATTGAGGGGCGGATTGTCATGCTCTCGGACCAGTACGACGCCCTCAGGAGCAAAAGGCCCTACAAACCGGCGCTTGATCACCGCACGGCGGTCAGGATCATAACAGAAGGGGACGGACGAACAAAGCCGGAACATTTCGAACCAAGGATACTTGAGGCCTTTCGCATGCTGGCGCCAAAGTTCGAGACGATCCATGAAACTTTTGTTTCTTAAAAGAAAACATACCATTTTAACCCCATCTGTGGTAAAAACCACCCCTGTATAGAAGCGACCAGTGACCAGTGACCGCTGTATGCTGTACGCTGCTTTTTATGGGGAGTTCATGTCGGAAAAGAAAAACATCGCCAGGGCCGCCGGGGTGCTTGGTTTTGCCACTATCCTGTCGCGCATCATGGGAATGGTGCGGGACATGGTGGTTTCGCGCATGTTCGGCGCAGGCTTTGCCACCGATGCATTCTTCGCCGCCTTTCAGATCCCCAATATGCTGCGCCGCTTTTTTGCCGAAGGGGCGCTTACCTCAGCCTTTGTTCCGACTTTTTCCGAATGGTACACGCAGAAAGGCAAGGATGAAGCGCGAAACCTTGCCAATACATGCTTCACTCTGCTGACAATCGTCATGGCCCTGGTGACCATTCTCGGCATCGTCTTCTCTCCGCAGATAGTTCACCTCATGTTTCCCGGCTTCAGTCATCAGCCGGCGTTGCTTCTCCCCGACGGCAGAACCATCACGAAACCTGAACTGACGGTTTTTCTGAACCGACTCATGTTTCCCTATATATTCTTCATCAGTCTTGTTGCCCTCTGCATGGGGATACTCAACACGATGCGGCACTTCTTCACCCCGGCCATCTCCACGGTTTTCCTCAATCTATCGATGATCGCATGTGCCTTCTTCCTCCATAACCAATTCGATGTGCCGATTATCGCACTCGCTATAGGGGTCCTTGCAGGCGGAATCCTGCAGCTGATCCTGCAGCTCCCCACACTTTACCGTCTCGGCTTTCCTGTCAGGCCACGGTTCAATTTTTCCCATCCGGCAGTGCGAAAGATAGCCCTCCTCATGGGGCCGGCTGTGTTCGGGGTCGGAGTTTACTACCTGAACATTACCGTAGGCAATATCCTGGCCTCGCTTCTTCCCCAGGGGAGCGTATCCTATCTATATTATGCCCAGCGCCTGTTCGAATTTCCCCAGGGGATCTTCACCGTTTCCGTTGCCCAGGCGGTCCTCCCCTCCATGAGCCGGCAGGCTGCGGCGGGAGAGATGGATGGGCTGAAGGATTCTCTTGCCTTCGGCCTCCGCCTTACCCTGTTCATCACAATTCCTGCCATGGCGGGTCTCCTGATATGTTCGATCCCCATATTCAGCCTCCTCTTCATGGGAGGGGAGTTCGATTACGGAAAGGTCGTGAACTGCTCCGAAGCCCTGTTTTTCTATTCATTTGGGCTCTCTCTGGTGGCGCTCGTACGCGTGCTGGTGCCGGCCTTTTACTCCCTGCAGGATACCAGGACTCCGGTGATGGTTGCTTTTATCGCCTTCATATTCAATCTCCTCTTCAGCCTTGCCTTGATGGGGCCTCTCAGGCATGGGGGACTGGCGCTGGCATCGACCCTTTCCGCTCTCTTCCAGATGGCCATGCTTTTCTATCTTCTCCGGCGTAAAATCGGCAGGTTTGGAGGGAAACAAATTGCCCTGACCGGGGGGAAGACCTTGATTGCGTCACTCCCCATGGCTGTTGCGGTCTACTGGATCATACAAATCGCGGACTGGTCTGTGGCCGGGCATAAACTTTTCAAGGGTGCGGTCCTGGGAGGGGCGATAGGTGGCGGGATAACGGTGTTTCTCATTTCCGCCCATTTTCTCCGCATAAATGAAGTTAGAGAGGCGACCGGAATGCTGCGGAAAAGGATGGGGAGAAAATGAAAGTCAAGAGGAGTGTGGAGTCGGCCAGGTTCATGTCACTGTATGAAACCAGCCTCGGGTTCGGCGCTGTCATTGCCGGAGAGCATGGGATCGTCGAAGTGATCCTCCCTTTTTCCGGCGAAAGTGGGGAGTTACTGGTAAAACGCATCAGACAACTCTATCCCTTTGCCGTTAATGAAAGCCGTGTGACAGGTGATGCCGCCATCACACTGCAAAAGTACTTTGCCGGAGAACGTGTCGGATTCGACTTACCCATTGACCGAAGCCGCTTTACTCCTTTCCAGGATGAGGTTTATGGGGAGGTGTCGCGTATCCCCTATGGAAACGTAAAAAGCTACGGAGAGATCGCGGCACTTATAGGGCGGCCAAGGTCCGCAAGGGGGGTTGGGGCGGCCATGGCGCACAACCCGCTCCCTATTATCATCCCCTGCCATAGGGTTGTGGGTTCATCGGGGAAATTGACCGGCTATTCCGCGGCAGGCGGCGTCAGCTCGAAAAAGTGGCTGCTCCTTATGGAAGGGATCTCATTTCCGGATTAAACCGACGACAAATGGGAGAATCAATGTGAAATTATTGGCTAATTATGCACAACAACTATTCTGCGCCGGATATCTTCGCCTCAAATAACTCGGTAAGTAGATTCTAACACCACGTAATAACTGAAATAACCAGTATCTTGTTGATTTGTAAGGGTTATCACTAATGAATAAAAAATAGGCATTAAGCAAAAACCTCTATGTAAAATATCCTTTTATTGAATTGTCCACATCGTTATGCACAGTTTATCCACACATTTTGTGGATAATCGGTTACGATGTTAATAAGTTGTAACAAACAAGATTGACAGAGTGAAGGCAGAAAGCTGACGGGTTGAATTATAAGTCTTTTTACCTAACAGCCTTCAACCTTCAGCCTGCCTCTCTGCTTTTTGCCTCTTCCCACAGGCTTTCCATCTCTTCAAGGGACGCCTCCTTCAGATGTACACCCCTGGCATGCATGGTCTCTTCGATGTGGGCGAACCGCCTGGAAAAACGTTCAATGGTTTTGCGCAAAGCCTCTTCAGGGTTGAGGGAAAGAAAGCGTCCGAGGTTGACGATGGCGAAGAGGAGGTCGCCCAGTTCCGCCTCCATTCTCTCCTCGTCGCCCAGTACCATTGTTTCCTCGAACTCATGCAACTCTTCCAGCACCTTTGCGTAAACCTGGTCAGTATGTTCCCAGTCAAAGCCGACCCGCGCCGCCTTCTCCGTGATCTTCTGCGCCTTCAGCAGCGCCGGCAGGTGGGGTGGCACACCGGAGAGGGCGGATTGCCGCTCTACCCCCTTTTCCAGCTTTTTTATCCGTTCCCAGTTCTCCACCTGTTCGTCTGCGGTTTTCACAACCATGTCACCAAAGACATGGGGGTGGCGAAGGACGAGCTTGTCGCAGATGGTTTGCAGTACCTCGTCCAGGGTGAACTCCCCCTTTTCCTCGGCAATAACGGCATGGAAAACCGGCTGCAGCATCAGGTCACCCAACTCCTCCTTCAGGTGTCCGGGATCGTTTTTGTCGATTGCCTCGATCACCTCGTAGCACTCCTCAAGAAGATAGCGTTTGAGCGATTCGTGGCTCTGCTCAGCATCCCACGGGCAGCCGCCCGGACCTCTAAGGCGGCGCATGATCTCTACAAGGCGGTCAAAACCCTTTTCTTCACTGTGCAAGTGTATGCCTCCATAAATATAAGGACAAAACAGCAGGCTTTTTCTTAAGCATGGGATTTCTTTTCGCCCTTCATGTAACCCTCCAGAAATTCTTTCTTGTACTGGATGAACCGCCCTTCCTCGATTGCATGACGTATCTCATCCATCATGGTCAGATAAAAATGGACGTTGTGGATGCTGGCGAGAACGGCCGAGAGGACCTCGTTTGCATTGAAGAGGTGGTGGATGTAGGCGCGGGTGAATTTGCGGCATGCATAACACGCGCATGAAGGGTCGATGGGATAGAAGTCGCGGCGGTAATTCTTGTTGGTAAGCCGGATCCTGCCGCGCCTGGTGAAGAGGGTTGCACTGCGGGCATAACGGGTGGGGATGACGCAGTCGAACATATCCATGCCACGTTCGACGCTTTCCAGGATGTCTTCGGGAAGTCCCACCCCCATCAGGTAACGGGGTTTGTCTTCCGGCAGGTGAGGGGCGGTATATCCGACCACTTTTTTCAAAAGCTCCAGCCCTTCGCCCACTGAAACCCCGCCGATGGCATAGCCGGGGAAATCCATGGCGACCAGTTCCCGGGCGCACATTGCGCGAAGATCCTCATAAATGCTCCCCTGGACGATGGCGAAAAGGCTCTGGTCCTTTCTCGTCTGCGCCTCCTTGCACTGGCGCGCCCAGCGTATCGTCTTTCGCGTTGACTGTTCTGCATAAGCCCTGTCGCATGGGTAGGGGATGCACTCGTCAAAGGCCATGATTATGTCGGCCCCGAGCGATTCCTGGATGGCAATGGCCCGCGCCGGATCGAGAAAGATCTCTTCTCCGGTTATTTCATGCCTGAAAAATGCCCCTTCCTCGGTGATCCTCTTGTTGGGGAGGGAAAAGACCTGGAAGCCGCCGGAGTCGGTCAGGATCGGGCCATCCCAGGCCATGAACCTGTGAAGACCACCGGCCTTCTCCACCAGGCTCTCCCCGGGTCGCAGGTGAAGATGGTAGGTGTTGCTGAGGATTATACCGGCTCCGCATTCCTCTAGCTGTTGCGGTGTCATGGCCTTCATGGCCGCATGGGTACCGACGGGCATGAAAACAGGGGTTTCGATTGTGCCGTGGGGGGTCTTGAGAGTCCCCCGTCTGGCCGCACTATTCTTGTCTTTCCGGATGAGTCTGAATCGCATGGTCACTTCTTTATAGATATAATTCCGTATCAACGGGCTGCTGTCATGATGCCGCAGGCAAGTTCTATTAACAGAATGGAGAAGAAAAAGCAACGCCCATGTTTTTCAGTATAACATCTAATTGCTGGTGCATTCTGATAAAATTCAGAAATAAACCGTTACGGAATGATGATGGTGGATTGCCTTTGCCACTTAGACATGATCAATTATACAATATTTATGGTCATTTCTAACTTTTTGGTTGCATTTTTTGTGAGGAATGATAGTATACTGTATACAATTTATTCAGTTGATTAGTGTTAATATCTCAGGATAAAGGATAAACATTATGCAATTATTCAGGAGCACAGTGGGGAGAAAGCTTGTTGTGGCGATTTCCGGGCAGATGATGGTCCTTTTCGTTATTGCCCATCTTCTGGGAAACTCTTCCATCTTTATACCTGGCGGCATCAATGCCTATGCAGAGCACCTGCATGCGCTTCCACCCCTGGTATGGGCCATCCGTGCCGTCATGCTGGCGATGCTTCTCCTGCACATCTATTTCGCAATTCTGATTACCCTGGAGAACCGGGCGGCGAAACCCAATGCTTATGCGGTAAACAATAAAGCCAAGGCAACCTTTGCCAGCGAAAACATGATCTGGACCGGGGTGCTGCTGGGTCTATTTATCATCGGTCACATCCTCCACTTCACAGCTAGAGTGACCCCGGACATAGCACCCCGGCTTTCTTCCCTTACAAGCGGCGCGGTATTTGACGTCTACTCCATGGTTGTCGGGAGCTTCCAGCATGGCGCCATCGCCATCATCTACGTTACGGCCATGATCGTACTGTTTCTCCATCTGCTCCACGGCATCCAGGCATTTTTCCAGACAATGGGATGGAACAGCGACTGCACCATGCCGTCCCTTGTCAGGGGTGGCAAGGTGGTCGCGGTTATCTTCCTGCTGGGATACAGTTCCATTCCGGTATTAATCATCTTTCACGTTTTGACCTAAAACAGGGGGTTTATAGTGATACTCGATGGCAAAAGTCCGAAAGGGCCGATTGAAACATCCTGGGACAGGCACCGCTTTGACATGAAGCTGGTGAATCCTGCGAACAAGCGCAAATACAAGGTCCTTGTGGTTGGCACCGGTCTGGCCGGAGCATCTGCCGCAGCGTCTCTGGGAGAGCTCGGTTACAACGTGGATTCTTTCTGCTATCAGGACTCACCCCGCCGCGCCCACAGCATCGCCGCCCAGGGGGGGATAAATGCCGCCAAGAACTATCCCAATGATGGCGACAGCATTTACCGCCTCTTCTATGACACGATCAAGGGGGGCGATTTCCGCGCCCGCGAGGCGGATGTCTGGCGTCTTGCCCAGGTGTCGAACAATATCATCGACCAGTGCGTGGCGCAGGGGGTACCCTTTGCCCGGGATTATGCCGGATACCTTGATACCCGCTCCTTCGGCGGCGCCCAGGTCTCCCGCACCTTCTACGCCCGCGGCCAGACCGGCCAGCAGCTCCTCCTGGGAGCCTACTCCGCCCTTTCCCGCCAGATCAAGGCCGGTACGGTCAAGCTGTTCCCCCGCTGCGAGATGCTCGACCTGGTGGTAGTTGACGGCGAGGCGAAGGGGATAACGGTCCGCGACCTGATCACCGGCGAGATCCGCTGTCACGCCGGCGATGCCGTGGTGCTTGCATCCGGCGGTTACGTGAACGTTTTTTATCTCTCCACCAATGCCATGGGGTGCAGCGTCACCGCCACCTGGCGGGCGCACAAGAAGGGGGCCTTATTTGCAAATCCCTGTTATACCCAGATCCACCCCACCTGTATTCCCCAGACCGGAGAGCACCAGTCGAAACTGACGCTGATGTCCGAATCGCTCAGGAACGACGGCCGCTGCTGGGTGCCGAAGAAGAAGGAGGATATCGGCAAGCCCCCCTCACAGGTCCCGGAGGATGACCGGGACTATTACCTTGAGAGAAAGTATCCGAGCTTCGGCAACCTGGCTCCCCGCGACATCGCCTCCAGGGCAGCAAAGGAGCAGTGTGACGACGGCCGCGGGGTCGGTCCGGGCGGTCGTGGCGTCTATCTCGATTTTGCCGGCTCGATCGGGCGGCTCGGTGAACATACCATAAGGGAGCGATACGGAAACCTCTTCGACATGTACGAAAGGATCACCGCGGAAAACGGCTACAAGGTGCCGATGCGCATCTACCCCGCCCCACACTACTGCATGGGTGGTCTCTGGGTTGACTACAATTGCGAGAGCAACCTCCGCGGGCTGTTCGTCCTCGGCGAAGCGAATTTTTCCGTTCACGGTGCAAACCGACTCGGCGCCAGCGCCCTCATGCAGGGTCTGGCGGACGGCTATTTCGTCATACCATACACAATCGCCAATTACCTGGCCGGAATCACACCGGGCAAGGTGACTGCCGACAATCCCGAATTCAGGAAGTCGGCGGAGGAGGTGCATGCGGGAACCAGGAAACTCCTTTCCATCAATGGCAAACGGACGGTCAACGACTTCCACCGGTCGCTGGGGAAGATCATGTGGAATAATGTCGGCATGGCACGCAGCGAACAGAGCCTGAAAGAGGCATTGAAAGAGATCCCGGCGCTGCGCGAGGAGTTCTGGCAGAATGTAAAGGTGACCGGTTCCGGCGCCGAGTTGAACCAGCAACTGGAGAACGCCGGGCGCGTCGCCGACTTCCTTGAATTCGCAGAGCTTCTGGCGAGGGACGCGCTGAACCGCAACGAATCGTGCGGCGGCCATTTCCGCGTCGAATACCAGATGCCCGATGGCGAAGCGCGGCGCGACGACGAGAATTTCTGTTATGCAGCTGCCTGGGAATTCAAGGGCGTGGATAAAGAACCCGAACTGCACAAGGAGCCGTTGGTCTTTGAGAATATCCATCTGGCGGTAAGGAGTTATAAATAATGAGCGAACATAAGGGCATGAATCTGAAGCTGCATGTATGGCGGCAGAAGGGGCCGGATGCACCGGGCCGGTTGGAAGTTTATGATGCGAAGAATGTAAGTCCCGATCAATCGTTTCTTGAAATGCTCGACCAGGTGAATGAGGAACTGATCAGGTCTGACAAGGAGCCGATCGTCTTCGACCACGACTGCCGCGAGGGGATTTGCGGGAGCTGCTCCCAGGTAATTAACGGCGTTCCCCACGGGGGACAGGAACGAACCACCGTTTGTCAGCTCCACATGCGCACCTTCAAGGATGGGGACGCCATTTTTATAGAGCCGTGGCGGGCGAGGGCCTTCCCGATCATAAAAGACCTGGTGGTTGACCGCTCCGCCCTCGACAGGATCATCCAGTCGGGAGGCTACAACTCCTGCCACACCGGAGGGGTACCCGACGGCAACGCACTGCTGATACCCAAGCCGGATGCCGATTATGCCATGGACGCCGCCGAGTGCATCGGCTGCGGTGCCTGCGTGGCTGCCTGCCCCAACGGTTCGGCCATGCTCTTTACGAGCGCCAAGGTGGCCCAGCTGGCTCTCCTTCCCCAGGGGAAGGCGGAGGCGGCAACCCGTGTATGCGCCATGACGGAAACCATGCAAAAGGAGGGCTTCGGCAACTGCTCCAACCACTACGAATGCCAGGCAGCCTGTCCCAAGGGTATAAGTGTCAAGTTCATTGCGAAACTGAACCGGGAATATCAGAAAGCACTATTCAAATAAAATTGTAAAGAGAGTCGCTGTACTAGGGCAGGGGTTGTTATCTCTGCCCTTTTTTTGTACCATGAATGTTTTCATTATCGAGTTGCAATATAAAGTTGTTTTTTCATGAAACAGTTGTGATAATCAGGGAGGACAATATTCTCGTCTTGAACTGTTTTTCTGAAACATAACCTTCAAGAATCGCAGGAGCATGTCAAGTGGAGTTCAATTTCCTGAAACTTGTATTTGGACTTACCCTGGAAGCAGATATCGAAGACCCTTATCTACTGTTCGGTATTCGCACAGGTTTTGCCGGGATTTTCCGCCGTGCAGCGGGTTGTGATCGTGCAACCTGCGTGGAATGCCCGCAGGCAACAGAATGTTCCTATCAGCAGATCTTTTCCCAGACCATGCATTCCGACCCGTCGGCAATTAAGCGTTTTCAGAAGCCGCCCCTGCCATTCGCCTTCCATCTGCCGCTCCTCCCGCCGGCCCCGAACATGGGGAGCGGATGCGAGATCGGTCTTACTCTGGTCGGTCTTGCCGTAAATCATGCGGTCCATTTCCTGGATGCAGTCAGTTTCATGTTCGGGCATCAGGATTCTCCCTGGGCCGAAGTTGCCAGCGTGGTCAAAATTGAAACGGTGGATTATCTCGGCAATCGCGTGATCATCTCCCAGAATGGAAGCAGGGCAGCTCTTGACCGGTTCTTTGTCCTTTCCATGGAGGGATTGGAGAAATCCGCCGTGCTTCCCGCCGCTGCGGTTAACCTCACTATTGAAACGCCGCTGCGTATCGTCAAGGATGGACGTCCGCTCAGGGAGTTGTCATTTCCGGCTCTTGCCATGTCTCTTATCCGCCGCATGTCGTCAATGGCATTCTACTATTGCTTCATGGAGCTGGATCTGGATTACAAATGGCTGGCAAGGCGGAGTCAGGAGGTCGGCATCGCCAGAAACGGGTTCATCTGGGCAGAAGGGGCCAAAGGGCTGAGCGGAATCACCGGTGTCGGGACCTTTACAGGTCCCATGGCAGATTTTCATTCATTTCTGCTCCTGGGTGAATATCTCCACACAGGGAAAGGCGCCGCCTATGGTCTTGGTCACTTTCGGCTGGAGAAAGCCGGTTGAAGGCTTGAAATCGACTATAAAACGGTTACAATTATGCATGCGCAAAACCGACTGGAGTGATGTATGAAACCAACGATCTGGAAACCTCTTCTTCTGATGCTGATCCTCGCATTGCTATTCAACCTGCTTTACAACACGGTCGTCAGCCAGACGGCGATCCAGGCGGGGGAAATAACTTACAGCCGTTTCAGGCAAGAACTTGCGGCGGATAATGTCAAGAATATCACCCTGAAAGGGAACACAATCAAGGGTGAGTTCCGCAGCAGGACTAAAATCAGTCAGATGGCGGACGGGAGGGAGGCAGTTCGCGATGTAACCGGCTTCAACACTGTGCTGCCGGTCATTCCCGACCCCGGTCTTATGTCGGATCTGACCGTAAAAAAGGTCGAAGTGAAGGCCCTTTCCACCGAGCCGTCGGCGTTGATGAACGGAGTGATTTACATTTTGCCCTGGATTCTTATCATCGGCGTATGGTGGTTTTTCATGCGCGGTGCAAGGGCCCAGGGACCGGGCTCCATGATGGGGAATTTTGCAAAGTCCGGAGCGAAAATGTATGCGGGCGAAAAGAAGATCAATGTGACATTCAACGATGTGGCAGGCATGGAAAATGAGAAAAGGGAGTTGAAGGAGATTGTCGAATTCCTCATGGAGCCGAAGAAATTTCAGCGGATAGGCGGGAAAGTCCCCAAAGGGGTGCTTCTTGTGGGGCCTCCCGGAACCGGTAAGACGCTTCTGGCAAGGGCTGTGGCCGGGGAGGCGGGAGTTCCTTTTTTCAGCATTTCAGCCTCCCAGTTTATCGAAATGTTTGTCGGGGTCGGGGCCGGCCGCGTTCGCGATCTCTTTGCCAATGCGAAGAAAGCGGCTCCCAGCATCATCTTCATCGACGAGATGGATGCGGTTGGAAGGAGCCGCGGCGCCGGTTTCGGCGGCGGCCATGATGAGCGGGAGC
>Ga0210377_10004145_pt1 | contig 12251 bp, 9 predicted proteins | sample PLM4_65_b1redo_FD_155480 | JGI IMG/M metagenome (GOLD analysis project Ga0210377, IMG submission 155480) | Groundwater sediment microbial communities from an aquifer in East River, Colorado, USA - PLM4_65_b1 redo | ecosystem: Environmental > Terrestrial > Soil > Riparian zone | place: USA: East... | reverse complement strand
CGGTCGGCCTCGGGCCGGGTCGAACGTTGTTCCTCTCCGGGGACCTGGGCGCCGGCAAGACCACGCTGGTGCGCGGCCTGCTGAGGGCCCTGGGCCACGCCGGGCGGGTCAAGAGCCCCAGCTATCCCTTGCTTGAACTTTATGTGGTTTCAAGCTTACACTTGTATCACTTTGATTTTTATCGATTCAAGAACGAGGCTGAATGGCAGGATTCGGGATTCAGGGAGTACTTCAACGCGCAGTCGGCCTGTATCGTCGAATGGCCCGAGCGCGCAGGAGGACTGCTGCCACCGCCCACCCTCGCGATCCGTCTGGAGATCGCCGGGGCGGGGCGCCGCGCTTGGCTGAGTTCGCACTCGCCTGCCGGGGCCGAGTGGCTCGCGCAGGCGCGGCAGCTCTACTCGTCTGCGGCGTAGCGGCGGCGCAGGCCGACGACGTCGTCGCCACCCGGATCTGGCCGGCGCGCGACTACACGCGCGTCACTTTCGAAACGCGCAGTGAACTGAAATACGCCCTGTTCGCGATCAAGGAACCCGAGCGGCTGGTGCTCGACCTGGACGGCGTGGACGCCGGCCCCGTGCTCAGCGAGCTGCAAAACAAGGTGGCCGCCGGCGATCCCTACATCGCCAGCCTGCGCGTGGCGCGCAACCGCCCGGGCGTGACGCGCGTGGTGCTAGACCTCAAGGCCGAGGTGAAGCCGCAGGTGTTCACGCTCAAGCCGATCGCCGACTACGGCCACCGGCTGGTGCTCGACCTCTACCCGCTGGTGGCTCCCGACCCGCTCGCGGCGCTGCTCGAGCTCGACGGCAAGATCATCGGCAGCGCGCCGCAGCAGCCCCCCGCGAAGGGCGCGAGGCCCAAGGTGGCGCGCCTCGCCACCATTGTCATCGACGCCGGTCACGGCGGCGAGGATCCCGGCGCGCGGGGCCGCCGCGGCAGCCACGAAAAGGACATCACGCTCGTGATCGCGCGGCGACTCAAAGGCCTCGTCGACGCCGAGCCCGGGATGCGCGCGCTCCTGACGCGCGACGGCGACTACTACCTGCCGCTCAACGCGCGCGTGGAGAAGGCGCGCAAGGTGAAGGCCGACCTGTTCGTCTCGGTGCACGCCGACGCCTTCATCCGGCCGCACGCGCGCGGCTCCTCGGTGTTCACCCTGTCGCAGCGGCCGACCTCGGAGGCGGCGCGCTGGCTGGCGAAGCAGGAGAACGACGCGGACCTGGTGGGCGGGGTGAACCTCGACGGCAAGGACCGCTTCCTCGCGCAGACGCTGCTCGACCTGTCGCAGACCGCGACCACCGACCACAGCCTCAAGCTCGGCGGCGCGGTGCTCGCCGAGCTGGGACAGGTGAACACGCTGCACAAGGCGCGCGTCGAGCAGGCCGGCTTCGCGGTGCTGAAGGCGCCCGACGTGCCCTCGATCCTGGTGGAGACCGCGTTCATCTCCAACCCGGAAGAGGAAAAGCGCCTCAACGACCAGGCCTACCAGGACAAACTGGCGCGCGCGATCCTCTCCGGCATCAAGCGCTACTTCGCCAAGAACCCGCCGCGGCCGCAGGGGCCGCTGGCGCTGCGCTAAGCGCCGGAACGGCGGGCTCGCAGGAACTCCACCGCGACCGGCGTAACCGAGATCGCGACGATGATCACGATCACCACGCCGAGGTTGTCCTTCACCAGCGGGATGTTGCCGAACCAGTAGCCCGCCAGGCACAGCGACACCACCCACAGCAGCGCGCCGGCCACGCTGAAGCCGAGGAAGCGCGCGTAGGACATGGTGCCGATGCCCGCGACGAAAGGCACGTAGGTGCGCACGATCGGCACGAAGCGCGCGATGACGATCGCCTTGCCGCCGTGGCGCTCGTAGAACGCGTGCGTGCGCTCGAGGTACTTGCGGCTGAACCAGCGCGAGTCCCGTGCGCGGAACACTTTCGGCCCGGCCCAGCGCCCGATCCAGTAGTTGACGTTATCCCCGGTGAGCGCGGCCGCCACCAGCACTGCCATGACTGTCGTGATGTCCATGCCGCCCCCTGCGGCCAGCGCGCCGACCACGAACAGCAGGGTGTCCCCCGGCAGGAACGGCATGACCACCACGCCGGTCTCGGTGAACACGATGACGAACAGCAGCGCGTAAACCCACGCGCCGTGCTGCGCGACGAAGGCCGCGAGATGCGCGTCGAGATGGATCAGGAAATTCCACAGCGCGGCGAGAAGCTCCATGCGGCGATTCTATATACTCTTCGCATGAGCGCCATCCGCGTCATGCCGGAGCTGCTGATCAGCCAGATCGCGGCCGGCGAAGTAGTCGAACGGCCGGCCTCGGTGCTCAAGGAGCTGCTGGAGAACAGCCTGGACGCCGGCGCCGCCGAGATCCAGGTGACCCTGGCCGAAGGCGGCGCGAAGCGCATGCAGGTGGACGACGACGGCGCCGGCATCGCGCGCGGGGACCTCGGCCTCGCCTTCGCGCGCCACGCCACCAGCAAGATCGGCTCGCTGGAAGACCTCGAGGCGGTGGCGACGATGGGGTTTCGCGGCGAGGCGCTCGCCTCGATCGCGGCGGTGGCGCGCGTGGAGCTGGTATCGCGCGCGCAGGGCGAAGCGCGCGCATGGTCGCTCGCGGCCGAAGGCGGCGTGGCGGGCGAAGCGCGGCCCGCAGCGCGCGCGCCCGGGACCACGGTGGCGGTGCAGGACCTCTACTTCAACACGCCGGCGCGGCGCAAGTTCCTGCGCACCGAGGCGACCGAGTTCGGCCATTGCGACGAAGTGTTCCGCCGCATCGCGCTCGCGCGGCCCGACCTCGCCTTCACCCTGAAGCACAACGGCCGCGTCTCGGCGCATCTCGCGCCGCAATCGCTCGAGGCGCGCGCGGCCGCCCTGCTCGGCAACGAGTTCGCCGCCGCCTCGGTGCCGGTCGAGGCGCAGGCGGGCCCCCTGCGCCTGCACGGCCTCGCCGGCACGCCGCAGGCCGCGCGCAACCGCGCCGACATGCAGTACTTCTACGTCAACGGGCGCTTCGTGCGCGATCGCCTGCTCGCGCACGCGGTGCGCGAGGCCTACCGCGACACGCTGCACGGCGAGCGCCAGCCGGCATTCATCTTGTTCCTGGAGCTCGACCCGCGCGGCGTGGACGTGAACGTGCACCCGGCGAAGACCGAGGTGCGCTTCCGCGACGCGCGCGGCATGCATCAGTTCGTGTTCCACGCGCTGCAGCGCGCGCTTGCGCCTTCGGCCGCGCAGGCGCCGGTGAGCTACGCCACCGTGTCCGCGCAGGGCCCGGCGATCCAGGCGGCGCTGGCGATGCAGGAGCCGGTGATGGAATACAGGCCGGCGGCAACACCGCTGCCGGTGTCGGAGAAGGCGCCGCCGCTGGGCTACGCCCTGGCGCAGTTGCACGGCGTATACATCCTCGCGCAGAACGAGGCGGGCCTGGTGCTGGTGGACATGCACGCGGCGCACGAGCGCATCCTGATGGAAAAACTCAAACTGAGGCTGGACGCCGGCGCGCTCGAGCGCCAGAGCCTGCTGGTGCCGGCGGTGTTTCGCGCCGAGGCGCTCGAGGTGGCGACCGCGGAGGAAAATCGCGAAGCCCTTGAACAGCTCGGACTGGAGTTGTCGGTCGCCGGGCCGAACGAACTGGCGGTGCGCGCCGCGCCGGCGCTGCTCGCCGGCGGCGACGTCACGGCGCTCGCGCGCGCGCTGCTCGCCGAGCTGCGCGAGTACGGCGCGGCGCAGGTGCTGGCCGCGCGGCAGAACGAGTTGCTGGCGACGATGGCCTGCCACGCCGCGGTGCGTGCCAACCGGACGCTGTCCGTGCCGGAGATGAACGCCCTGCTGCGCGAGATGGAGGAGACCGAGCGCTCGGGCAGCTGCAATCACGGCCGCCCGACCTGGTACCAGCTCACCATGGCGGACTTGGACAAGCTGTTCCTGCGTGGCCGCTAGCGCGTTTGCGCTGCTCGGCCCCACGGGGAGCGGCAAGTCCACGCTCGCGATGGAGCTCGCCGGCCGCTTTCCTCTCGAACTAGTCAGCGTGGATTCAGCCCAGGTGTACCGCGGGATGGATGTTGGAACCGCCAAGCCTTCGGCGACCGACTTGAGGCGGGTAAGGCACCACCTGATCGATCTGATCGAGCCGACGCAGAGCTATTCGGCCGGCCGGTTTCGCGCGGACGCGGTCCGCGCGATCGGGGAAATTCAAGGGCGGGGGAAGGTCCCGCTGCTTGTCGGTGGCACGATGCTCTACTACCGGACGCTTGCGCAGGGTATCGACACTCTGCCTGTGGCCGAGCCCGGGCTGCGCGCGCAGATCGACGCGCGCGCCGCGCGCCACGGCTGGCCGGCGCTGCATGCCGAGCTCGCGCGCGTGGATCCGGTCACCGCGGCGCGGCTCTCTCCAAACGACGCGCACCGCATCCAGCGCGCGCTGGAGGTGTGGGAGCTATCCGGCAAGCCGATCTCCGAGCTGCAGAAATCCGTAAGTCCCGAATTGCCGTTCACGCTGAAAGCCTTTGCGCTCGTGCCGGCGGACCGCGCGGACCTGCACCGGCACATCGCCGAGCGGTTCGACCGGATGCTGAAGGAAGGATTGGTGGAGGAGCTGAAGGCGCTGCGCAGGCAGCACGACCTGCACGCGGGACTACCCAGCATGCGCTGCGTAGGCTACCGCCAGGCCTGGGGCCATCTCGAAGGCGAGTACGGCAAGGTCGAGCTGCGCGAAAAAGGCATCGCCGCCACGCGCCAGCTCGCCAAGCGCCAGCTCACGTGGCTGCGCAGCCTGCCCGGGCTTGAGCCGGCCGACCGCCTCGCCGCCGCCCTCAGTCGAGCCGAAAGCTAAATCAGCAAGAGAGCGTGCGATTTGCGGCTTGCCAATGACCGCTTTCGACCTATTCTGTTGAAAAACTCCTCGGCGGAAACTTTCGACTGATTTCTGGGGGTCGTCGAACCCTTACCCGGTCCGCTAGCGTCGCTTGTAGCGCATTCTGAGCGGTCGACTTTTCGATGTGATGTTCTGCCGGGTAGGGCAATTGAGTTTTTCAACAGAATAGACCCTTAGCGGAGATTCGATGGAACCCTCATGCGCAGCTTGGGAAGCTGCATCCGAGTTTTCGATTCGCCACTCGCTAACTCCGTTGATTCTAAGCACTACAAGGGCTCAACTCAACGCAATGGGATACGGCGGTGGGCGCTAGACTGACACGACTGGCACCGCGCGGGCTTACCGTGCAGCAGTAACGAAGCCGGCAATGCTACAACCCGCAGCACTTTCCCAAGTCAAGGATACGGTGCGGGAGCTTACGAGCTCTTCGCGCCTGAACTGCACCTTCGGGTCCGGAACCTTCTGACCCGGTAACGGTTCCGCGTTATCCTTGGGTGGGCTGGGGCACGTTTCACAACGCCACACCCAATTTAGCCAGCGACTTTGGCGCATAGAACACCACTGTTCTACTTCAAGTGTCGGTGTATTGCGTGGCCATGAAACGGCTGCCTCAAGTTCCCCCGTTGCAAACATCAGATTGCGCTTATCTTCGCTGTGCCCCATCTTGTTTAACGCCAACAATGCATGACCCAATTCGTGCGCTAACGTTGTATCTGCAGTGCCAGGTCTGATAAACACGGAGCCAAACACTGGCTGATGTACGCCGTCTACCGGACCGATGAATTCACCAACGGCGTAAACGGTTAGATATCTCGGATTATCACGGCCAATCAGCAGCGGGACATCCCTGAACCATTCGCCTACACCACTTGCGAAAGACGACGCATCAATGCTGTAGAGTCGTTCCGAAATAGTTCTTCTTATCTCACCGCGTCTCGTTACCTCGATCCTGGCGCGCTCTTGAAGAATTCGATCTGCGTCTCGGATACGGGCGTCAATTTCAGCCTCCGTGATGGGGTTCTTAGTGACCTCGCTTTTATCTACGATCACGACTTCGACTTGCAAGGTCGTGGTTTCGCGCAAGTTTAGGTTTGACTGCTGTTCCAGCGTTGCGTCTTGAGTATCAATAGCGCAAAAAATTCTCCAAGCTATCCACGCTACAAGGAGAAGAAGCGTGATCAGAGACGACACAACACGGCATACGGTGTAGACGACCCATTTAACGATAAAGATGAAAACCCACTCTACCACCCAATACCAAAAGATTGAGATCCAACAAAACCATTTGTTGCAGCATAAGCAGATTTTCCGACACCGCTTCTTTTCGCACTCCCGCTTGATCCCAGCTCTGCGCCTGCGAATTGGCTCAGCCCATTCTTCTTCCACCTTCTTCTTGAAGTCTTCGCAGATTTGCACGGGGTCAATCCTCCTGGTTGGGGCTATAGCTTTTCTTGTTAACGCCTAAAAGCGAAAGAAGTTAGTAGCGCCACACGGGCGTAAGGGCTGAAAGGTTCGGCATTAACCACGGTAGGCACGCAGATTCCGCTCAAGGTGGGACTGCAGCTAAGAGAGGCGTTGGGCGGGCGGTCTGCTTTACCGACTCCCCTGCGAGTCGCGCTCGAATAGCAGCTGCTCCGTAACGGATCTCGGACAGAAGTGCGTAGGCGAACTTCGGCTTTGGAAATGTTGGCATTCGCCGGTGCCCCCTTTGCGCCGGTGCTGCCGTACAACGAAAAAAACCTATGTGCGTCCTGTGCGATGACGCTACGCCTGCGCTAATGCGAGGTCAATCACATGAATTTGGGAGCCGGGAAACTAGAGAGCCTGTTTCGGACTTACAGATAAGTCCGTTGAGGCAAGGGTACGTCTGCAGCTAAGAGAGGTGTTGGGATGTGGATGGAATGTCTGCTTTCGGCGGCGGGTTCAACCGGTCAATGCAACACTGCTTGTAGTTTAGCGGCAGGGGTTTCAAAGCCCAAAGTCTTTCTGGGGCGTTGATTGAGGCGTAACGCGATCCTGTTCAGGTGCGCCTGAGAGTAGCCGGACAGAGCTGTTCCTCTCGGAAAGTACTGGCGCAATAACCCGTTGGTGTTCTCATTGCTGCCACGCTGCCATGGGCTGCGCGGATCGCAGAAGTACACCTGCACGTTGGTGGCGATGGTGAAGCTCTTGTGGTCGGCCATCTCCTTGCCCCGATCCCAGGTCAACGATCGGCGCAGTTGCGCAGGTAGTTTGCGCACGTGTTTGCTCAGCGCGCCGACCACGGTGGCGGTGTCCTTGCTCGGAACCTTGATCAGCATTGCGAACCTAGAATGCCGTTCGACCAGCGTCACCATGTGCGTGTTGTTGGCCCCGGAGAGCAGATCGCCTTCCCAGTGGCCCGGTACGGCGCGGTCCTCGGCCTCGGCCGGACGTTCACGGATCGAAACCGTATCGACGAGCTGTCCAAGCGGTCTGCTCTTCGTGGTGCCGCCTTTGGCTTGGCGCATTTGCCGCGCTGTACGCAGGTGCGCCATTAGCTCCTTCTTCAGCACGCCGCGTGTCTGCACAAACAGGCTGCGATAGATCGTTTCGTGAGACAGCTGCATGCCTTGGTCAGCAGGGAATTCCCGCTTCAGCCAGCCGGAGATCTGCTCCGGCGACCACTGGAGCGCCAGCTTCTGCGCGACGCGCCATCGTAGCTCGGGATGGCTCGCCAGGCGACAAGGCTTCGGACGCAGCGCCCGCTCCCAAGCACGCGCATCCGCCTCGCTGGCGCGGTATGCGCTGCGGCCCCCGTGCCGCCTGACCTCCCGACTTACCGTCGAGGCCGCGCGCCCGAGCTTCGCCGCGATCCGGCGTATCGATCGACCCGCGGCAATCCCGCGCGAGATCTCCTCACGCTCCTCCAAGCCGAGAGCCACCGGCGCCCGCCGGCGCGCCGCTGGCGCAATGCCCCCGTTCAAAGCCAAGACTCGGTAGACGCCGCTCTTGTTCCTCCTCTCGAGCGCCCGCGCAATATCGGCTATACATTGACCCTTCTTCCAGCGGTCCCAAAGCTCGGCCCTCTGCTTCGGCGTGAACCTCGTCCGTGCGTTCCCCTCCATACGCATACCTCCTCATCTGGCAAGATTAGAAGGTGTTGCGTCGATCGGTTGAACCCGCCACCTATTCCGTTGAAAAACTCGAAATCTCGAGTGCGGCAAATTTCGGTCGGATACTGAGGCAATAGCAAATTTGCCCTGGCCCACCTCATAGGCTGTTCAGGACGTCTTTTATCGCGACATCAACTCTTTCATGTATCCCCCCTAGCCTGAAGCGCGCTTCGCTTCCTACAACGGCTAGAAATTTTTCATTGTCGGTAGAAAAAGAGTTTTTCAACGGAATAGGCCGAATGCTGCCCCTCTAAATCCTCGCAGAGCCGCTCGTCTTACGGCCAAGCCCAGGCTTGCGAAGACCGATGATCACGGTGTCTCCAGGCCCAAGCACCCGTCCGTCCTGGGAGCGGAGCTCAAGCCTGCGAACCGGCTTGCGGCGCTTCGCATCGACCAAGCGCACATGGGTTTCCCCGGGGGCGAAGAAGTAGTCCTCGCCCCATTGTCGTAAGGCAACCAGCACTGGAAAGAGCCCGCGGCCTTTCTTGGTAAGGACATACTCCTGATAGGCGCTCCCGTCCGAGGCTGGCGCACTTTCCAGGATTCCGTGGTCGACCAAATTGCGTAGGCGCGAGCTAAGGATGTTCTTGGCCAAGCCGAGGTTTTTCTGGAACTCGCTGAAGCGCCGCAGACCGTCGAAGGCGTCGCGAATGATAAGCAGGGACCACCAGTCTCCGATCGCGTCCAGCGGCCGCGCCACGGGACACCTCGCCTCTCTGTGGCTCGTGCGTTTCACCATCCTGCCTCCTGATCTGTAGTGAGCAAATACCTGGCTAGGCAACAACATCCGGTTGCATCCTAAAACCAGGTCTGGTACAAAGCAAGGCGGTTGCAATATGCAACCATGACTGGAGGCCACATGACTCGCGATCGCACGCCGTTTCCGCGCCACCTAGCGGTGCTCTTCTCGGTGACATGCGGTCTTGCAGTCGCGAATGTCTACTATGCACAGCCTCTTCTCGATGAGATCGCGAACGCATTCGCGATCTCTCATGCGCTCGCGGGCGCCATCATCACATTCACGCAGGTTGGTTACGCATTGGGTCTCCTGCTGGTCGTGCCGCTAGGGGATCTGCTGGACCGCCGGCGGCTGGTGGTCGGCCAACTCATACTGACCTCGTTGGCCTTGACTGCCGTGGCCTTTGCGTCTGGAGCGTGGATGCTTCTCGCCGCAATGGCCATCGTTGGAGCGCTCGCTGTGGTCGCGCAAGTCTTGGTGGCCTACGCGGCGATACTCGCGGAGCCTTCGCAGCGGGGTCGCGCGGTCGGGACCGTGACGAGCGGCATCGTCATCGGCATCCTGCTCGCCCGCGTAGTGTCAGGCACCCTATCGGACTTATGGGGGTGGCGTTCGGTCTACATCGTCTCCGCTACTGCAACGCTTGTAATGGCCGCTCTGCTGCTAAGAGTGCTCCCTGCTGCGCCACCGGCCCCGCAGATGTCTTACATGCGTCTCATCGGCTCGGTGTTCACCATCTTCTCAGAGGAAAGGCTCCTTCGAATTCGAGCGATTCATGCCCTATTGATCTTCGCTGCAATCGCGACCTTGCTCACACCTGTCGTTCTGCCTTTAACGGCACCACCGTTTTATCTATCTCACACGCAGGTTGGCTTGCTAGGACTTGCCGGGGCAGCAGGGGCACTGGGCGCGAACTTCGCCGGCGCCATGGGCGACCGTGGGCATGCGCAGCGGGCCACGGCGGTTGGCCTGACAGTCATGCTGGCATCATGGATCCCCATCTCCCTGTTGTCGCAGTCCGTGTGGCTCCTGGTGATCGGAGTTGTGACAATGGACTTTGGCCTGCAGACCGTTCATGTTGCAAACCAAATCCTGATTTACCGGCTTCGACCAGAAGCACAGAGTCGCCTCGCCGGCGCCTACATGCTCTTCTATTCATTCGGGATTGGCGCTGGGTCGATCGTCAGCACACTGGTCTATGCCTGGGCGGGCTGGGGTGGGGTATGCGCCATCGGCGCGGCCATAAGTGCCACAGCATTGGCCTTCTGGGGGCTAACACGCTACAGCGCTCCACAGACGATCACGCCTCATGGGTCGCGCTGACCTTATGTCCGCGGCTCGACTTCGCCACTACTCAGGGCGGGCTCGAGTGCCTTGAGGGGCTGGTGTGATGCTGCGACCGGAGCGTCCCAAGGCGAAGAGAAGGGCAACCAGAGCAGGAGCCGTATAGCTTGCGGACCTAAGCCGTAGCGCTTCCAACTGCGGCCCACCTGTCCTCCATGTCCGCTCTTGGCCTATTCCGTTGAAAAACTCGTTTGCCTTGCCCGGTCGAACACCTCATCGAAAAGTCGACCGCTCAGAACGCGCTACAAGCGACGCTAGCGAACCGGGTAAGGGTTCGACGACCCCCAGAATTCATTCAGAAAGTCGTGCGGAGGAGTTTTTCAACGGAATAGGCCGATAGCGGTCATTAGCTGTCGTCACACCCGGCTCCCCGCTCCCACGATCCGCACGGAAAGACCACCACTATCCTAGCGCGTTGGCACCAGAGGTGCGTGCCGTCGTAGCCTGCGGAATGCGCGCAAGAATTGGCGCACCGGTTTGTCTATCATTCGGCCTGATAATCCACGACCTCACGGATCGATCCCATGACCGGACTGACAGAACTGGCTTCACTGGACGCGACTGCCCAGGCGGAACTCGTCCGCCGGCGCGAGGTGACCCCACTCGAACTGCTCGAGGCCGCGATCGCGCGAGTCGAAAAGGTGAATCCCGCGATCAACGCGGTCGTCTTCAAGATGTACGACCAGGCCCGCGCCGCTGCCGGCAGGTCCATTGTCGGGCGTGCCGTTCCTGGTCAAGGATTTTCTCGCGGAATACGCCGGCGTTCCGTTCACGGAAGGGACGGCCTATCTGGGCAATTACATTCCGGCCGAGGACAGCGAACTGGTGCGGCGGTACAAACGCGCTGGGCTGGTCTTCATCGGCAAGACCAACACGCCGGAACTCGCAGTCGGTCCGACCACCGAACCGCGCCTTTTCGGGCCGACCCGCAATCCCTGGGATACCGGCCGCACCGCGGGCGGATCCAGCGGTGGCGCCGCGGCGGCGGTTGCCGCCGGCATGGTGCCGATGGCGCATGGCAACGACGCAGGCGGGTCGATTCGCGTGCCCGCCGCTTGCTGCGGCGTGTTCGGGCTCAAGCCGACCCGGGCGCGCATTCCGCTCGGTCCGCATTACGGCGATCTGATGAGCGGACTGGTGGCCGAACATGCCCTGACCCGCTCGGTGCGCGATAGCGCGGCCCTGCTCGATGCGGTCTCGGGCCCGGAGCTGGGCGATCCCTACTGGGCACCGCCACCGGCGCGGCCGTTCGCCGCGGAAGTCGCTGCTCCGGCCGGCAAGCTGCGCATCGCGTTTTCCACCCGCACGATCACCGGCGCCGAAATCTCTCCGCAATGCGTGGCCGCGGTCGAAGACGCCGCCAGGCTCTGCGCGCATCTCGGCCACGAGGTGGTCGAGGCGATGCCGAAGATCGATGCCGAGTGCTTCTTCCTGGCGTTCACCTCAGTGTTGGCCGCGGGCTTCACCTGGGCCATCGACGACTGGACGCGGCGCCTGAGCCGCACGCCGAGCGAAGACCTGTTCGAGCCGTTCGTTTGGGCGTTCACCGGCCGCGGCCGTCAATTCACGGCGCCGCAGTACCTGCTCGCGGTGCAGGACTTGCAACGGATCTCGCGGACGGTCGCACGTTTTTTCGCTGACCACGACGTATGGCTGACGCCGATGCTTGGCGAGCCGCCGGTGCCGCTTGGCACCTTCGCCTATCAGTCCGGGACCGATCCCTTCGAGTTGCGTCTGAAGATGGCCCGGTTCACGCCGTTCTCCTATTTCGCGAACGCGACCGGACAACCCGCCATGGCGGTGCCGACGTATTGGACCCCGGAGGGATTGCCCGTCGGCAACCAGTACATCGGACGTTTCGGCGACGAGGCGACGCTGTTCCGTCTGGCGTCGCAAATCGAGGCCGAGCGGCCATGGGCGCGGCGGCACCCTCCGGTGTGGGCGGGCTGACCCGCGCGTAGAAGCGGGACTCGAACCCGCGGCAAATCTCCCCGCAGCGCTTACTCGGGCTTGATGCCCACTTCGCCAACTACCCGGCGCCACACCGCGAGCTGCTCCTTCGTGAACGCGGCAAGCTCCTCCGGCGTGGAGCCGCGCGGCTCGAACGCCAGCTTTCCGAACGCGTCGCGCACCTCCGGGCGCTTGAGCAGCGCGATCAATT